>Ga0164292_10005231_pt1 | contig 10615 bp, 8 predicted proteins | sample GEODES117metaG_FD_111486 | JGI IMG/M metagenome (GOLD analysis project Ga0164292, IMG submission 111486) | Eutrophic lake water microbial communities from Lake Mendota, Wisconsin, USA - GEODES117 metaG | ecosystem: Environmental > Aquatic > Freshwater > Lake | place: USA: Lake Mendota, Wisconsin... | reverse complement strand
CGTTTCATCCTTACCAATATTGCTATTGGCGGTTTACTTTCTGTTGCACTTATCCCGCGGATTGCTCCGGGTGGCTGTTAGCCACCACTTTGCTCTATGGAGTCCGGACTTTCCTCGGTACTTGCGTAACGCGGTGATCCGGGCGACTCTTCTAGGCGTAAGGATACGCGACATTAGTAGCGAGATGGAATGAGTTCCTTTACGCTAAGACCCATGATTACTACGGTTGATTCGGATTTTCTAGCTTTACCACTCGAAAAAGTCTCAGATGCGGCGCTCAGCGCAGCTACAAGCGCTGGTGCTTCTCACGTAGATGTGCGAATTGAACGAACCCGAACTGGTTTGCTCTCCTTGCGTGATGCCAAGCCTGAAACCCAAAGTGATGAAACGATCGCCGGCGTTGGTGTGCGCGTAATCGTCAACGGTGCTTGGGGCTTTGCTTCATCTCCTGAGATCTCAGTTGAGGTAGCCAAGAAACTGGCAGAAACTGCAGTGGCTATGGCAAAAACGTCAAAGCCGCTTTCGACCGAATTGGTTTCACTGGTGACTGAACCAGTTTATGCAAATCAAACTTGGGTATCAGATTATGAAATTGATCCATTTGATGTTTCTGATTCCGAGAAGAAAGATCGACTTGCTGATTTGAGTAATCGTTTACTCAAGAGTTCAAGTGTTAATCACACTTCTGCTCACACCATGTATGTCAAAGAGCAAAAGCATTATGCAGATTCTTATGGCACCAGTACTACGCAGCAGCGCGTTCGGATCCAAACCCAAATTGAAGCGATCTCAATCGGTGAAAGTGGCTTTGAATCTATGCGCACATTGGCTCAACCTGCTGGCTTTGGTTGGGAATGGATGGGAAATAAAAATTGGGATTGGGATTCAGAAATTGCCGAACTTCCAACTCTCTTGGCTGAAAAGGTGGCTGCGCCATCTGTTGAACCCGGTCGATATGACGTTTTAGTTCATCCATCGAATTTGTGGCTAACTATTCATGAATCAATTGGCCACGCGACTGAATTAGATCGCGCAATTGGTTATGAAGCTAATTACGCTGGAACTTCTTTTGCTACGCCAGATAAATTAAATAAGCTGCAATACGGCTCAAAGTTAATGAATGTAACTGGAGATCGCAGCACTCCGCACGGTCTAAGCACCGTCGGATTCGATGATGAAGGCGTTGCGGCGCAACGTTGGGACATCATTAAAGATGGTCTTCTGGTTGGTTATCAACTAGATCGTCGCATTGCTGCCCGAGTTAACCGCGATCGCAGTAATGGTTGTGCTTTCGCTGATTCGCCAGCTCATGTGCCAATTCAGCGCATGCCAAACGTTTCACTGCAACCAAATCCAAGTGGGCCAACGTATGACGAAATGGTTTCATCAATGGAAGATGGAATCATCATTAAGGGTGATAAGTCTTGGTCAATTGATATGCAGCGTTATAACTTCCAATTTACTGGTCAACAATTCCACCGAGTTAAAAACGGCAAGATTGTTGGTCAGTTAAAGGATGTTGCGTATCAAGCAACTACAACTGATTTCTGGGGTTCTATGAAAGTCGTTGGTGGCCCTTCGACATATGTTCTAGGTGGCGCATTTAACTGCGGTAAAGCGCAACCGGGTCAGGTTGCGGCTGTAAGTCATGGTTGCCCAGCGGCGATCTTCGACAAAGTAAATATTCTAAATACTGTTGCGGAGGCCGGAAAATGATTTCAGCTCAAGATCTGATTGAAAAGATTACTTCGACTGCGACCTGCGATGACTGCATCGTGGTTGTGCGCGATAAGACTCAAGCTAACCTTCGCTGGGCTGGTAGCACGCTAACAACTAACGGCGTGATTCAAGAGCGCAGCGTTACCGTGATTGCATTTGTATCCGTTGACGGTGGCATGGCATCTGGTGGAGTAACCCGCACCGATGTCTCACTTGCCGATGTTCCGGCACTTTTGGAAGCAGCGGTTGCCTCGGCAAAAGCTGCCGGTCCGGCCGATGATTACGCCCCGCTTGCTACGAATGTTTCGATTGGCAATTGGTCAGCCGAGCATGTTCCAACCGGGCCTGAAGTATTTACCAAATTTGCGCCAGCTCTGGGCGATATGTTCTCCCGCTCAGTTGCGGACAAGATCGAACTCTTCGGTTATTCCGAGCACACAAATGAAACAACTTGGGTTGGATCAAAGGGTGGTTTACGTTTACGTAAAGATTCCCCAGTTGGTCGTGTAGAAATGACTGGAAAGTCGCACGATCGCAGCCGTTCGACTTGGGCAGGCGTCGAAACTCACGACTTCACTGATGTATCTGTTGCCGATATTGATGCTCAAATTAGACAGCGTTTAAATTGGCAAGGAACCAAAGTTGATCTGCCAGCTGGAAAATATGACACCATTTTTCCATCAGGTTCAGTTGCGGATATTTTCACCTACATGATGTGGGTATCAACTGCTCGCGATGCCCATGAAGGACAATCTGTCTTTTCTAAAAAGGGTGGCGGAACTCGTATTGGCGAAAAACTTGCAAATGTTTCGCTGCAATTCTTTAGCGATCCAGACTTTAAGCAGCTGCCATTTTCAAACTTTGTAGCAACAGCTGTAAGTTCACCGTTCTCATCTGTCTTTGACAATGGGCAAAGCATTAAGCGCGTCGATTGGCTAAAGGATGGCGTGCTGCAATCTTTGGTTCAGACTCGAGCTTCTGCACAGCTCACAAATTTAGATTTCACTCCACTAGGTGAAAATCTAGTTATGAGCGTTGATGGCGCAAGTGGTTCGCTTGAAGATATGGTCAAGAAAGTTGATAACGGGCTACTACTGACAACGCTTTGGTATATCCGCATGGTTGATCCAAACTCATTACTTCTAACTGGCTTAACTCGTGACGGCGTTTACCACGTTAAGGGTGGCGAAGTTGTAGGTGCTACCAATAACTTTCGCTGGAATGATTCTCCAGTTAGCGCTCTATCGCGTATCGCTCATGCGGGTACTAGCGAATGGACGCAACCACGCGAATGGGCTGGGGACATGACCAGCATGTCCATGCCGCCGTTGGTCATTAAAGATTTCAATATGTCGACGGTGAGCCCAGGCAACTAAAGATGCAGACCGGACGAAGTGTTGTCTATGCTCGAAATGGTGGCGCAGCTGCTAGCCAGCCGTTAGCTGTAAGTGCTGCGATCACTATCCTTAAAGATGGTGGTTCGTTTATCGATGCTGCGATAGCGCTAAGCGCCGTTATCTGTGTTGTCGAACCTGGGGCATCGCACTTGGGTGGAGATGCATTTCTCGTGACTCATCACGCTGCCACCAAAAGTAATCTTGCTTTTAACGGTAGTGGCGAAGGTTCACATGCTGCAACATCTGAGAACTATCGCGATGGAATTCCACTTCACGGATATAAATCTGGCACCGTTCCAGGGCTAGTTTCTACCTGGTTTGAAGCTCACAAACGATATGGAAAGCTGCCCTTCGATCAACTCTTAGCGCAGGCAATTGATTACGCTGAAAATGGTTTCCCAGCCAATGCGGGTTTTGTAAATAGAATCAAAGCGCACCTGGCAACTACGCCTGATACTCAAGTCTTTGTAGATATGGGAATTGATGTCACTGCAAAAATTGGCGATCTAGTTATTCAAAAAGATTTGGCTCGTTCACTAAAGGAAATCGCAGCCGGCGGTCGATCTGCTTTCTACGAAGGTCGAATCGCTGCGCAACTTATTAAGGGTTCAGATGGCTGGTTTAACGCTGAAGATTTGAAAACGCACACCACTCGAGTTTTAGATCCACTCTCGGTTAAATATCGTGACATCACGGTTTACGGACAGCCGCCCCCAACTCAGGGAATGATTCTGATGGAAGAGCTCTTGATTAATGAGCGATTTGATCTTGCTTCACTATCTGAAACTGATCGAATTCATATCGGAGTTGAATCCAAGAAGGTTGGCTTTGCCGATCGAAATGAGATTTTAGCTGACCCAGAATTTGTTGCAGTTAATACTGAAAAAATACTTTCCAAGAACCACATTGATCAGCGCGTAGGTGCTATCTCAATGACTACTGCCGGTATTGATATTGCCCCAATAAATGAGGGAAGCGATACAACTTACTTTTTAGTTTCAGATTCTGAAGGAAATGCCGTTTCCTGGATTCAATCGGTCTTTCATGGCTTTGGCAGTTCTTGGATTATTCCCGAGACTGGAATCTTGCTAAATAATCGTTTGACTGGATTCTCACTAGATCCAACTTCGCCAAATATAATTGCTCCAGGAAAGCGTCCGGCACATACTCTCAATGCATTTACTGCGGTGCGCTCCGATGGCTCTTTGTATCTAGTCGGCGGAACACCCGGTGCCAATATTCAGGTTCAGACCAATCTGCAGTTACTCACAAATGTGATTGATCTAAAGCTAAATGTTCAAGAAGCGATCGAAGCGCCACGTTGGCAGCATTTAAACGCACCGGGACTTAGTTCTGCACAAGAGTCAGGACTTGGCGTTCTACAGATTGAAGAACGCGTATCTGTCAGCGTATTTGAAGAGCTAAAAGCTAAGGGTCACCAGGTGGCACATCTTTCGCCATGGGGACACGGATCTTCAGCTCAACTCATGGAAGTTTTGGCCAACGGTACTCATGCTTTCGGGTCTGACCCTCGCTGTGAAGGCCACGCCTCAGGCATATAGGTAGCGTTAATTAGTAAAGATTAAGTTAATAAAGATTGTGTTTTTAAAGCGTGATTGAGATCGGCAAATGGTCACTAATCTTGCTGGCAACCGTTGGTTCTAGTTTTGCTTTGGTTCCTCGGCGTGCGAGAAAGTGATCGATTTGGCGATCTGGTTTCCAAACTGGAAACGTTAATTGCTTAACTAGTGAACGCCAGCGAAGTGAGTTAACTGATTCTTCCCAACTATTTGCAATATTTAAATCCCCCACGATTAAAACTCGCAGAGATTTGTCTTTAGCAATTTCATTAGCCCACCGCTTTAGCTGGCTTAACTGCAGATTACGGAAGATTGGCTCCCACGAAAGATGAGAATTAATAACTACCGTGCCATCTTCGAAATAAGCAGCTAGTGCGTTGCGCGCATGATCTTTAACCCAATATTTCTTGGTAACTCCATCTGCAGTAAATGGTAGCCACCAACCCATAAACGCTTTGGAGAGTTCTTTGCGTTCCCATTTAACTATTGGCAGCTTAGAAATGATGCTGATGCCATAACCAGGCTGGGCAGAAGAGATAGTCTGCGTGATTAACTCTGGAAAGTCTGAACTCTCTGACTTTGGCCAATCCAGCCACTCATCATTTTTGCGCCAAACGGTAGGCGCAAACGCCCAATATTCTGCTCCGATTATTTCAGCAAAATTCTTAGTCTGCTCTTCTAAATTACTGCGGTCATTTAGGTGATCAACTTCCTGTAAAACCAGAACATCGCAATTAAAAGCTGCAACAGTTCGCTGAATTTCGGCACTCCGATTTACTTCAGTACCAGCAGCGTAAACTTCACAATGCTGAATATTCCAGGAAGTGATCTTCATGGGCCAAATTCAATCACTTTTAATAGGTAAATGGGGTCCAGGCAGGGCCAAGTTCCTGGAGATTAGAATTAATCTCACCGTATAGATCATCAATATTAATCACTTTTTGAGCGCGTAATTCAGCAATCACGAGGTTGTAACCTCCGAGAAAAATACTGTGATCACCGCTGACTAAAAAGATAAAATCTTTAGCATCTTGATATGGATACGGATCTGATGAATCCCAATAGTCATTATTGAAGAAAAGATCTTCAGATGGTCGACCGTCGTAATAGCCCCATCGAATGGCATCGCGCTTTGAATCTTGCACGCGAGTAAATAAAAATCGCTCGTCATCTACCCCAATTGGATAATAAGAACTAATGCCAGCTTTTCCAGCATCCATCTCTCGGTCACCTAATTTAGTCTTTAAGAAAATCTTGCCTTCTCGTTCAAAGAGAATATCTGTACCATTAGTTCTGTAATAAGGCATCGATGATTGGGCTTCGCCGAGACTTAGATAAGTTTTTGCACCTCCAGTTCGTTCAACTGTGGCGAGAACACCGTTTTCTTTGTAAACAATTGTCTTTCCATTGGGCGAGAATTTAGGATCTTCATCTCGTTTCCCATTTGGGCCAGTTAAATTCACTGGCTCATCCCAATTTGAGCCATTCCAGTGAGAAACGAAAACATCCCATTCATTTTCAGCAAGACCAGATTGAGTTCCCATAAATGTCATGTACTCACCATCAATGTCGATATGGGCATTAATTGGAGAAATCATCGACTTCCATTCCTTGTTTACCTGACTCAAGCTGCCGGTTTGAAGATCCAAACTCAGCAACTCGGCATCCCAAGCGCCATATTCGGTGTAGCGGTGGAAGAAGAGGGTTCCGGTTAGGTTTTCGATTTGGCTAGTTTCTGCTTTGACCATATATATAGCGCCCGTGAATAAGCTTGCGGCGAGAATCCCTGTCACTAGACGATACAGAGCTCTTGCCCGTTGAGTTTGTGCCATTTAAACTCCAAATCGTTATCAAAATCGTTATCGAATTAGCCCAAGAAGCTATTGACCTTGGCGATTGTATCTGTAAGGTTTCCTAACACAAAGAGGTAGGTTTCCTAACACAGCAGCACCCGCTGGATGTGTACCTGCCAAAGGATTGTGAAGGGAGTAATAAATTGAATAAAAAACGCTTTTTTGCCTCGTTCATGGTCGCGACCATTGCTGCGAGCAGTTTGATAGCTCTATCAAACACCGCATCAGCTGCTGATCGCACTGTGACCGTGTGGACTCCACATACTCGCGCATGGCAGGTAACTGAATGGAAAGCGGCTGTTGCTCGTATCCAGGCAGCTAACCCACAAATCAATATTGTCTTGAAGACAGGTATTAACATGGATGCCTCACTTAAGGCAATCGTTGCCAATAAGTCTGATGGTCCAGATATTTCCGTTACAAGTGGAAATGGAAATATGGGCTGGTTCTGTGCCGGCGGTGAAGGAATTTGGCAGAAGTTAAACACCATGATCTCGAGCAGGCGCGATGGTCTTAACTTAAAAACCACCTTCAAGCCATCTGCTAACTCTGCAACTATTTCAGGAAATATTCGCTGTGCGCTACCAATGCCTGGAACAGAAGTTTTTGCTTTCTTCTATAACAAGGACTTGCTAGCTAAAGCTGGTTATTCAACTCCACCATCAACAACTGCTGAACTTCTTGAATACTCAAAGAAGTTAACAACATTTGATAAAGATGGAAACATTCTGACTGCTGGTTTCGTTCCAAAATCTGGCTACTACGGCTGGGGCATGGAATCAATGTGGCTTGGTCAAGCATTTGGTGCTCGTTGGTATAACGCCAATGGCTCCTCTGCTCTAGCTACAGATACCAAGTGGGCAAAGATGCTTAATTGGCAGAAGAAGTTCATCGCTGATGTTTATGGTAACGGCGATTTTGAAAAGGGATCAAAGGCTCTAACTAAGTTCAATGCCGCAAAGGGTGGCGAATGGGGCGTTAAGCACGACTTCATTACTGGTCGCGTTGCCATGAAGATGGATGCGAACTGGATGGCCCCTCTTTACTGTACTGGCGATTCATGGGCACTTGCTGATACCTGTAAGTATGTAAATATGGGTGTTACCGGTTTCCCAACTGATGCTTCAGTTAAGTCAACACACACAGGATCAGGTCTCGTTGGATATCCAATTGCTGGTATTTCAAAGACAACTAAGAACGTTAAGGATGCTTGGATTGTTCTTAAGGGCTTAGCTACTGATGTGAAGCTTTCATACGCATATGACAAAGTTGGTGGAGCTCCATCACCTTTGAATGCTGCTGCTGCTAAGCCAGAAGGACTGCCAAAGTGGTACGAACCATTCTATGCAGTTCAAAATCACCCTAAATCAATCTACAAGTTAATGCCTAATACAGGTGAGCACCAAGATGAAACAATCTTGGCTACTTTGATGGCTGCATGGCAAGACGGTGCAATCACAGACCTAAAGGGTTCTCTACAAGATGCTGCAGGCAAGATTGATCAAATCATCGCCCGCAACCAGGTTGATTAAGGCTAACTAAAACAAACATGTCAAACACGATGACAGGAGCAACCTCCCTTTTCCAAAAGAAAGGGGAGGTTGCTCCTCCACGTAAAAAACTTAAGGTCCCCCGCCTTTTCATCTTCTTGTGTCTAGCGCCTTGGTTGTTTGGCATTATTTTCTTCACTGCTTACCCAATGATTTCCAGTTTCTATCAATCATTTACTCAATACAACATTATTGATAAGCCGGTATTTATTGGTTTAGATAACTATGAGCGAATGTTTTTTGAAGATGATGACTTCATGAAAGCTCTAAAGAACACCATCTGGATATCTGTTATTAGTATTCCACTTAGAATTTGTTTCGCGATTTTTGCCGCATGGTTACTGACTCGCCCAAAGCGTGGTCGTAATATCTATCGCACAATATTTTTCTTGCCTTCAATGGTTCCGGCTGTTGCGGCAACTATTGTGTTTACCTATGTTTTCAATCCAGTTTATGGTCCTATTAACAAAGGGCTCGAGTTTGTTGGTATAAACAATCCGCCTTATTGGTTTCTAGATCCAAGTTGGTCTAAATGGGCGCTAATTATTCTGGGCCTTTGGGGTATCGGCGACACCATGATTATCTTCTTGGCTGGCTTACTTGATGTTCCAAAGTCTTTATATGAGGCGGCCGAGCTCGAAGGTGCCAGCGGTTTCCAATCATTTAGATTTATCACTCTGCCGCTTTTAACTCCCGTAATCTTTTTCTCTGGTGTCACTGGCGTCATCGGCTCGTTCCAATACTTTACCCAGGCATTTGTGGCTTCTGGCCAAGTAAATGACTATTCAAAAGCGATGTACTTCTACGCCACTCATATTTACCAGACCGCATTTAAAGCCTACGAAATGGGCTACGCATCAGCGCTAGCTTGGTTCTTACTTTTAATAACCATGATCTGCACTTTGGTAATTCTCAAGACTCAAAAGCGATGGGTCCACTATCCAAACGGGAGCCTTTTTAAATGAGCCAATTTACCGATGAGAAGCTTAAGCAAATTGACCAAGAGGCCATAATTCTTAGGCGTAAAAAGAAATTTAAAGATTTTCTTCAGACTGTTGGAGATCACTCAGCTCTTATTACGATGTCTGTAATTTTTGCTTTTCCGTTGTTTATGGTCTTCATCATTTCGCTGATGAGTGCGGGCCAAGCTGAAACCAGATCTTTCTGGCCAAAGCCATTTGTGTGGCATAACTACATTGAGGTATTTACTACCGTCCCTTTCTTAAAGTGGACTTTAAATACCATGTTTGTTTCAGTAATGGGAACAATCGGTGTGGTAATTTCAAGCGTTCCTGCCGCTTATGTCTTATCTAGATTGCAGTGGAAAGGTCGCCATACAACTTTCCTGATTATTCTCGGAACAATGATGCTTCCTGGACAAGTAACTCAAATTCCGGTTTACATAATCTTTGCAAAACTAGGATGGATTCCATCTTTCTTGCCTTTGATTGTTCCGGCATTCTTTGGAAGTGCTTTCTCCATATTCCTGTTACGCCAATTTTTCACCAGTATTCCTGATGAAATTTCAGACGCTGCCCGAATAGATGGCTGTAGCGAATTCAAGCTAATGATGAGAATTGTGGTTCCCCTAGCTAAGCCGGCTATTTCCGCCATCGCGCTATTCGCTTTTCTTGGATCGTGGAATGACTTTTTTGGGCCACTTCTTTACATCGCTGAAAACCCAGATTTGTACACGCTTGGCATTGGCCTAAATGCCTTTAAGGGTGACCACCACACTGAGACAAGTTTAATGATGACGGCATCTGTCCTCTTTATGCTTCCTGTCATCGTAATATTCTTTTTCAGTCAGAAAGTTTTCATTGAAGGCGTTACCCTCACGGGCGTAAAGGGGTAGTTGAGCAAATGAAAAATGCAGCCGTAGGAATCCCAGCGATTCCATCACTTATGCGTGAGATCAATGAGCGTCGGGTAATCGATACCTTGCGTTCAAATGGTGCGCTTCATGCGGCTGAGATTGCTCGTCTAATTGGATTATCTAAGCCAACTACTTCTGATATTTTGCGAGGTTTGGTTGATTTCAATTTAATTCGAGAGTTTGAGCCAGGCGAAAGTGACTCGAAACGAGCTCGCCTGGTTTATGAAGCGGTAAGTGATTTGAAGGTTTCACTTGCTATCGATATTGGTACTCGTTTCGTACGCGCCGCAATTGGTGATTTGAACTTGACCACCAGAGCTGAAGCTTCTATCGCAGTGAAGTCGCTTAAGCTCAGCGACTTAACAAAGGTTATGCACCAAGCGGTAGATCAGGTTCTAAAAGAATCAGGTTATAAGCTAAAACATGTAGCCGCAATTGCCGTCGGTACTCCCGGTGTAGTCGATCAAAAAACTGGCATCGTCTCAATCGCAGGAACAATCAGCGCACTCGATGGTGTTAATTTGGCCGAGTTGATTTGCAAAGAATTTGGAATATACCCAACTGTTGAAAATGACATTAACCTAGTAACTGTCGGTGAACAGAGTGCGGGTCACGGAGTCGGCATCAACAACTTCGCAGT
>Ga0164292_10005230_pt1 | contig 10615 bp, 11 predicted proteins | sample GEODES117metaG_FD_111486 | JGI IMG/M metagenome (GOLD analysis project Ga0164292, IMG submission 111486) | Eutrophic lake water microbial communities from Lake Mendota, Wisconsin, USA - GEODES117 metaG | ecosystem: Environmental > Aquatic > Freshwater > Lake | place: USA: Lake Mendota... | reverse complement strand
CGAGGTGGCCAGATGGATGCAGGTAAGTCCTGAAGAACGAGAGGTTGTTTTCACTTGGGGACATCCCAATGGATATAACGGAGGAAAGAATCTAGAGGCTCACGCAAGCGTGCTCCATTACCTCACCCTCGCTGCAAAAGTGGGCGCCACTCAGATGCGAATCGTTCTGGGCAACCAGAAGAACTTCCAAGACTCGATTTCGCAGCGCCATGAGATTCTCCGGCCACAACTGCGCGAAGCGGCCGCGCTCGCTAGCAAACTCGGCCTTCGCCTCTCTATTGAGAACCACGCGGATTTTCCGGTAATGCGCCTGGTGGAACTCATCGATTCCATTGGAAATCCAGCGCTGGGTCTATGTCTGGATACGGGCAATGCCAAACGAGTTGGCGATGACCATTTTGAACTTCTAAGAACGCTCGATCTTGAACGAGTTTTCATGATCCAGTTGAAGGAGACGCTCTGTCTGCCTGGCGACGAAGCGCCAACTGGTTGGTGGCCAACGGTTTATTACGGAGAAGGCGATACCCACGCCGATCAATGTCTGGCTATTTTGCGAGAGCGAAATTTCAATGACCCAGTTGTCATCGAACTCTCAAATCTTAATACTGGCCTTGAAGAAATTGATGTCGCAAAGCAAGCAATTGCTTTTACACGAAAAGAGTTAGCAAAGTCATGACACTTAACGGAAAGTTGGCGGTCGTAACTGGCGCCTCAAGTGGAATCGGTAAAGCTGTTGCGGAACGCTTGCGCGATGAAGGCATGCGAGTGATTGGCGTTGATATCAATGCTCAACAACTTAGTGCGATAACAGGGATAGAACATTTGGTTGTTGATCTTGCACATGACGAAGGTCGCGCAGAAGTAGTGAAGGCAGGTCGTGGTGCACATGCGCTCATTAACGGCGCAGCGTTGATTCGACTAAAGAAAATCAGAGAGTTCACTACTCAAGATATTCGAGATATCTATGCCGTGAACGTCGAAGCACCGTGGTATCTCATGAGCCATTTGAGCGAAGTCATGAGCGATGGTGGTTCAATCGTGAATCTCTCTTCAGTTTCTGCGCGGCTGACCGTGACCCCAGAAACCGCTGTCTACGCTTCATCGAAAACTGCGCTGCTGGCTATGACACGTTCATGGGCTCATGTATTAGCCCCGCGCGATATCAACGTAAATGCGATCTTGCCCGGCATAACTGATACTCCGATGCAAGAACTTGTCTTGCACAGACTCTCAGAGCTCCGCGAGATTCCTTATAGTGAATTGGAGTCCACTCGCCTCGACAGTATTCCTATGAAAAGAGCCGCGCAGCCTGCTGAGATTGCTGCATTGGTTCGCTTCCTCATTACAGATGAAGCAAAGTACATCACTGGACAAGCGCTCAGCCAAGATGGCGGAAGCGTGATGTTCTAGCTCTTATTCGGTTTCTGAAAGAGCTCCACGTGGTAACCATCAGGATCGATCAGATACACGACTTTTGCGCCAATATTCGGGCCAGCAACAATATCTACCGCGTGGGCGCTGCGCGTTTTGTATCCAAGCCCATGCATACGAGCCACTAAGGCATCGATGTCATCAACGTAAAGACATAAGTGCCCAGCGCCATAATCGGATGGTGGTGCCGCAGCTAGGCGCCGCTCCAAACCTCGATACTCAAGAAGTTCTACGAAGCCGGAGTTTGGAATCTTGAGATAAACGATTCGAATCTCAGAGAACGGTAGCGCTAAAACATTTCGGAGATAATCGGCGCCGTTGATAACGTCGAATGCAACTTCGAGTTGCAAGCCATCGCGGTAGAAGGCCAGCGCTGTATCCATATCTTTGACAGTGATTCCGCCATGAAAGAAACCCGTTATATGTGTCATGAAACCCTCGGATTTATAAATTCGCGGATATTTTCCGCAATATCTCGTACTGCTTCGCGCGCCTCCGGCAAGAATCCTTGCATCAACATGAAGCCGTGGATGAGCGAATCGTATCTTTTGATGACGCTTGTGACGCCTGCATCGCTCAAGCGCTTCGCATAAATCTCTCCTTCATCACGAAGTGGATCAAATTCTGCAGTGAGTGTGAATGTAGGAGGAAGTTGCGCCAAATTAGCTTCAGCCATAGGTCTGAAATATGGATTTGCAAGATCTGCTTCAGCTCCCATGTATTGATCCCAATACCACTTCATACCTTGTGTGGTTAGTGAGTACCCGGTTGCGTTTTCTACCATTGAAGGGTAATCGAACTTGTAATCGACAGCCGGATAAATCAGAATCTGAAAAGCAATCTTTGGTCCGTTTACATCGCGGGCCTTTAACGCTACAGCAGCTGCTAAGTTGCCACCTGCGCTATCACCAGCAACGCCAATCTCATCTTTGTTAATCAGGAGGGCGTCTGCATTTGCAAAGACCCACTCAGTAGTTGCATAACAATCATCAAACGGAGTTGGGAAAGAGTGTTCTGGCGCTTTCTGGTAATTGACGGCAACAACTACTGAGCGGCTCTCATGTGCGAGCTGCTGATGTTGCACGCCATTGAGTTCGATATTTCCTGCCACCCAACCACCACCATGAAAGAAGATGACTGCTGGAAAGGGGCCGACACCGTGTGGGGTATAAATCTTGATGGGTAACTCAGCCGTCGGACCTGATATGTAACGGTATTCGATTCTGGCCACACTGTCGGCGCTACCTAGATATTCGGATTTCCATTTTTGACTCGATGTTTCGCGTACTTCCGCAGCAGTTGATTCCCACTGAGGTTTAGCTGGAGTCTTGCCCAACATATCTTGAAACTCTTTTATCTTTGGATGTAGCGCCATGAGTTTTACCCCTCTCGCAAGAATTGGTTGATGCGCACCCATGTTGAATCATTTGCTTGCTGACTAATCAAAGCTTGCACGCAATTAACAATCTCGACATAGTCATCGCCAACCATCGAGCGCCACTTAGCCTCTCGCCAAGCTACCTCGTGAGCGGCAAATAGATGTAGTCCTGGAGCTTCATCGATGGTGAGTTCAAAAACTCCCTCAGACGTTTCAGCGCGAATATGCGCACTGCCAAGTGGAACATCGCCGCCGACTGCATGGACCAATCCTTCGATTTGCGGAGCCGGTGTAAGCACCATTGGATCTTTTGATGCCCACGCTGCAGCGCAATTAAGTCCAAGGTTCCACCAACGCTCTTTCTTTGGATCGTTAAGAATCGGAAAGACACCGCTGTTTACTGTGACAGTCAGACTCTTCAACTCACCGCTCACGCTATTGCGTTGCGCTAACTGACTCACGCCTAAGAGTGCACTTTGAATAAACCCAGTAGCAGGAAAGGTACGCACCCGCACTGTTGTGATGCCATCTTTTATTAGCGCTCCATCGGTAATTGTGGCGGCGAGATCAAAAACTTCAAGTAGGCCTCGATCGCCGTCCCAGAGATTCTCGATTGCGGGAATCCCTTCGTATGCACCGAACGCTGATGCAACGCCAAGCGCAGCGGCTGCTGCACGATTAAATCGTGGAGTACCTTGAAGTTCACGGGAGACCTGACCGAGCCCGCCCATATTGGTGCCCGCTAAATGCAACGCTCTTTGCGCACTCACGTTATCTAAGTTAAGCGCGGCTGATGCAGCACAAACCGCCCCGAAGGTTCCAGCTGTTGCCGTGATGTGCCAACGCTTGCGGTGTCCTGGTCCGAAGAAGTGCGCTGCAGAGGCGCTTGCGCGCATTCCGGCTAACGCTGATGTGAGGAAATGCTCACGAAACTTCGGATGCTCTAACGCGATAGCAAAACTTGCCGCAAATACGACAGAACCTGGATGGTTCACTGCCGACCAATCCAGATCATCCTTATCCTCAAAGGCCGATTGACTGGCCAAGCGAGTAGCAAGGCCAATCGCGCCATCATTTTTCAGTAGCGAATCCCGAGACTGCAACCTATTTCCACTCACGACACAGATTATGAAATCTGCAAGAAGTATCTCTAGCCGCTCCAGTAATTCGTTAGAACGGTTGAGCGTGGAAAGATCGACTAATTCATGGACTAGCTGTTGCGCGTTCGAAACTTGCTCGGACATTTAACGCACTCCCTGGCTACTAGCGCGGGCAGTGAACTTTGTGTCGATGACAGACTCGCGCGGCTCATTTCCGTTAAGCACCTCGAGAATTAGATGTGCTGCCTCGCTGCCAATTGCCTCTGGATCTCGATACACAGAGGAAACTTCGGTGGCAAAAACATCAAATAGTGGCCACTCATCTAGCGCCACCAAAGCAATGTCTTTCCCGATTTTCAGATTCATCTCGTTAAACGCGCGCACCACTCCAGCAGTTGAACCAATTCCGCCCGCAATGAACGCGCTCGGGCGCGGATTCTTAAGCAGGAAATGTCGTGCATGAATGAGCGCATACTCAGCGTCGAATCCACCAAGTGCAATCAACTTTTCTGGAAGCGCTAGACCAGATTCAGCAAACGCTTCGCTAAATCCTTTGATGCGATTTCGAGTTGTGTAGACATTGGCAGCACCTGAGATAAAAGCGATATCCCGATGTCCTGCTTCAATCAGATGCTTTGTTGCTGATTTCACGCCAATTGCGTGATCAGTTATCACAGCACTTGCATTAAGGCCTTTAACATCGCGATCGAGCAGCACTAAGGGCGCTCGCAACGAGAGAATCGTCTTTTTAACGTATGGTGAATCTTCAGCAACGAGTGAGGCGATTACGCCGTCAACTCGTCTACGTCGCAATAGCGCAAAGTTTTTCGATTCGGTCTCTACGCTGCCATCAGAGTTCATCAAGATGAGTGAGTAACCATTTCGACGCAACTCTTGCTCGCATGCTCTGGCAACAACTGCAAAGAGAGGATTTGCAATATCACGAATGATGAAACCAATCGTCCGCGTGGCGCCGCTACGAAGTGATTGTGCGAGTAGATCTGGTTCATAACCAAGAGCTTGTGCCGCTTCTTCTACTTTTGCGCGCATACTCGCAGATACATCTGGATGTCCTGAAAGCACGCGGCTGACACTTGAGAGTGCGACACCCGCACGCGCAGCGACATCTCTAATAGTTACTGGACCTTCCATGTCGCTTCACCCCTTGACACTTTTGCCCTGATTCGACTATCTTCCCGGATGGAATCGTTACCAGAATCTAACCGAAATTTCTGGAAAAGACGAGAGGGAATTTTTAGCCATCATGGATCTAACAATCACAGCAATTGAAACCGAACAAGTTCGAGTCCCGCTTGCACGCACCTATAAAGGTAGCCACTACAAGATGACACATCGCTCCACCATCATCACCCGCGTACACACTGCAAGTGGGTTAATTGGTGAAGCGTATGCAGGTGACGAAGATGCTGGCCTTGCGGAGATTGATGGCATCATCCACGATGAAATTGCTCCTGCACTTATTGGCCAAGATGGTTCGGCGATTGAAAAGTGTTGGGAATTGGCACGACCTGCAACGTGGGACATCCTGCGCGATCGCAGACTTGGGCTCGTAGCGTGTGCATCTCTTGATGTGACTCTCTGGGATCTCTTCGGTCGCTCGCTCAATGCACCGCTATGGAAACTGTGGGGCGGTTATCGCTCATCAGTGCCAGTAATCACGATTGGCGGTTACTACGGAAGCAACCTCACCATTAAAGAAGAGGTCGAATATCTTCTCAAAGAAGAGTTTGCTGGAATGAAATTCAAAATCGGCGGATTAACCCCTGAAGAAGATGCCAAGCGTTTCAAGGAAGCCCGAAAAGTTGGTGGCGAGAAGTTCCGCATTGCCGTTGACGCTAACCAGGGCTACTCCACAGCTGATGCAATTAAGTTTTCACACCTAGTTGCTGATGACAACCTGCTCTGGTTTGAAGAGCCATGCCAATGGCAGAACGACCGCCGCGCAATGCGCGACGTTCGCTTCGCAGGTGGCGTTCCAGTCTGCGCCGGACAGAGCGAATTCTCCGCTGCTGGATGTCGCGACCTGATGGAGACCGGCTCTATCGACTTCTGCAACTTCGATTCATCATGGTCAGGCGGCCCTACCGAGTGGCGCAAGGTTGCTGGAATGGCGACTGTTTACGACGTTCGGATGGCTCACCACGAAGAGCCACAGGTTGCCTCACACCTTCTCGCTTCAATCCCACATGGCACATACCTTGAGTATTTCCATCCAGATCGCGATCCAATTTGGCACAACATCATCGCCAATCGTCCACGACTCAACGATGGGTATTTTCAACTCAATGACCGTCCGGGTCTTGGTTGGGAATTAGATCGCGACTACATCGCGAAATATCGAATTAACACTCGGATTACTGAAAAGAAGTAGAGATAAGAGTACGGAGTTCTCGGCACTACTTACTTCTTGCTATTTAACGCGTGGTAAATGCAGGTCAAATTTAATGGAGATTGCGCGTACGCCAATCACGACAAGCCCTGCAATAAGCGCCGCGAGCGTCGTTGAAGCATTTAGCCAATCTAAGAATACGTACGTGCTGGCACCCATTACTGATGAGGTGCCAATGGTTTCCCGATGAAGAAGTATCGGCTCTACTTGGCAGAGCACATCCCGAAGCAATCCACCCGTGACCGCTGAGATCACGCCTAACATAATTGCTGAATAAAACGAGGCATCTTTCTCTAACGCAAATTGCGTACCTGAAATAACTGCGACCGCCAAGCCAAATGTGTCAATCGAGAGGATGAAGAAGCCAATTGGTTTCTTTGCCGGCGCAAGGATGGCAAACACCACTGCAACAATTACGGCAACAAAATATTCTGGTTGAGTAAGCCAGGATGGTGTTAAACCCAAGAAAAGATTTCGCAAAGTTCCACCGGAGATTGAGGCGACGAGTGCAATCAGAACGATCCCGCCGTAATCCATCCCACGATTAATCGCGATTCGAGCGCCTACTACTGCGAATGCAAAGGTAGCGATTAAATCGAGCGTGAATGCCAATGAACCCATGGCACGATGGTACCGCTAGCCCCAGTGTTCCTTCACTTTTCGCTTTAAGAACTCTGCACTTTCATGCATTTGCTCCATACCATCTACGCCATCTTCAATGCTGATCCAGCCATCGAAGCCTACGCTCTTCAACGTTGCAAAAATTGCATCGTAATCGTTGAGCCCTTTGCCAATGACTCCATGCTTAAAGAAAGAAACATAGCCGGCTGTGCCACCTTCCTGGGCACGCAAATCTTCGATCGTTCCATTAGCTAGATATCGGTCGCTTGCATGCATCGTTACGACACGATGCTTCACTTTCTCTAAAAGTTCGAGCGGTTCTTCACCTGCCGCAATGGCATTGCTTGGATCAAAGTTAACCCCAAACCACGGTGAATCAATGCGTCCGACTAATTCGACAAAAACATCCATCATCTGCGCAAATTCGGGCTCGGTCCAGAAGTCATCCTTGTAATGATTCTCAAGAATGAGCGTGATACCAAGTCGTTCAGCTTCAGGTAAACAAGCCTCGATGGATTCGACAACATAGCCAAGTCCTTCTTCGCGGGTAATCGTTTTTCGTCGCTGCCCCGAGAGCACCCGGCAATACTGTGCACCTAGTTCTGCGCTCATGCGAATGGAGGCAATCTCCTTCTCCACTTCCTTTTTACGGCCTGCCGCATCTGGAATCGTGAAATCTGGTGATGCGCACATCATGGGAATCACCATTCCGGTCGCTTCCACGGCGCGTCGAATTTTCGGCCAATTCGCAGGATCTTTGACATCAGCAAAATCGTTGTAGAACTCAAGTCCATCTATTTTCAGTTCGGCGGCAAGGTCAATCCACTCATAAATGCTCATCTCACCAGCGACGAGCTCTTTAATGAACCCTTTCGGGAAGGCGGCAATTTTTGGCATTTAGAGCTTCTCCGGATTTCTGCCAATGATGGAAAATTGCTCAAGCTCCACTACTGAACCGGTGAATGGATAGGACTCGTCGCTGAGCCAATAGATCGCAGCATGTGCAAGATTTTCTGGAGTCGACATCTCCCCAAGCGGTATCGCACTGCGATCCAACTTCTGATGCCACCCAACTTCAAGCCCGCGAGCAACTTGGTCTCGATCCTCTCGTTCAGTGAGAATCCATCCTGGATTAATCAGATTAATCCGAACTCCTGTCACACCGAGCGCATTGGCGAGGTTGCGAGTCATTGTTTGGAGCGCACCCTTGCTCATACTGTAGGCAAGTAGCGTTGATTCGCCAGCGTAAGCATTGATTGATCCGATATTAAGAACGCTACCCTTGGTTTTTACTAAGTGCGGATGCGCTGCTTGAATAAGAAATAGCGGCGCCTTTGTGTTGACCGCAATCGTCTGATCAAAGCCGTTAGGCGTGATGGCGCCGAGATTCGATCGCTCAATAATGGCAGCGTTATTGACCAATCCATCTATCTTTCCGAATGCGGCGAGCGCGGCTTCGACAATGGTGCTCGGAGAATGAAGTTCTGCAAGATCGGCGATACAAAGTGCAGCGCTCTGGCCAAGTGATGCAACAAGCGCGTGACCCTCGTCTTTGTTGATGCCATGGACGAGAACTTGCCCACCCTCATGGATGATTGCCCGTGCAATAGCTGCGCCGATGCCAGAGGTGCCACCGGTAACGATTATTGATTTGCCACTCAAGCGTCCTGTCGATGGTTGCGTCATGGCTTCAGTACCGCCTTAAGGATTTTCCCTGAATGCATTGCTTCAAAAGCCTCTTCCCAATTCTCAAGTGGATAGATGCCGCCAAGCACTGGAGTGATATCGAGTTGCCCGGTGCTCATCATGCGTAGCACGCGCTCCCACATTGGCCAGTTATGGCTAAAACTTCCCTGCAACGTCACGTTCTTCTGTACGAGTTGATCAAGGGAGAAATCAAGTGGTTGTGGACCCCAACCAACTTTTGCCACCCACCCTGCAGGACGTACTAATTCAAGGGCAGTCTTAAGCGTCGCTGAGATTCCCGCTGCATCGACCACGCCATCGGCGCCTAAGCCATCAACGGCCGTCGCCCAATCTTTCGCATCGCCAATAATCACTTCACACCCATAAGTCTGGGCCGCCTTCATTCGCTCCCGATCGCGCTCGAGCCCTACAACAGCAACCTCGGCTCCCGCTAACTTCGCCATCGCTGCGCAGAGCACGCCGATTGGGCCAGGCCCAAGAACGACTACTCGATCCCCTGGCTTGATGTAGCCAGGTGCAATGACCGCGCTATAGGCAACCGAACATGGTTCGGTTAACGCCGCATGTTCAAATGGAACGTTGTTCGGAATCTTATGTAAGCACCGTGCAGGCACTTTTACATATTTCGTCATCGCGCCATTAACGCCATAACCAAATCCTTTACGTGATGGATCGAGGTTATATCGACCAATCCGCGTCATTGGAGAGTTGTGATCGATGATGGCCGCAGTCTCACTGACTACACGATCACCAATCTTCCATGAAGAAATAGCGCTACCCACTTCGACGATTGTTCCGCCGAACTCATGACCCAGAACGACTGGGTAATTAACTGGCCAGCTATGCGATGCGGTCCATTGGTGCAGATCGCTCCCGCACACACTTACTGCTACTACTTCAACGAGCACATCTTCAGCGCCAATAGTCGGGCGCTCCACTTCGCGAAGTTCGACATTATGCGGCTGCGCTCCGAAATTCACTACGCCAAGAGTTCCCATGCGCTCTTACTTCCTCTCCCCTTTTACTGGCACATCTCCATATGCATGTACGCGTTCGCAAATCTTTCGAAGGACCTCTTCGACATTTCCTGCCCCTCGACTAAATGAATCCGCATCAATAGCCAATGGCGCACCGATAACGACAAGTGGCGCTCCAAACTCGGGGCTCTTGATCGCTTGTTCTAATGTCAATCCACCAACAGCTTGTACGGGGACTGAAACTGCATCGACGACTTCACGCAACTGGTCGAGCGGATTTGGTGCTCGCTCGCCACGAGCAGCAATCCCACGACGCTCGTCATACCCGATGTGGTGAATAACCATGTCGCAGCCAAGTTCTTCAAGTTCACGAGCTCCCTGCACCATGTCAGGGCATCCCAAGTTATCCCCCATCACGACGGCCCCAAAATCTTTACCCGCTTGCACGACACATTTGATTGTTTCTGGATGCGAGCGCGCCATGACAACAACATGCGTTGCGCCTGCCTTAGCCATCATCTCTGCTTCGAGATAGCCGCCATCCATCGTTTTCAAGTCAGCGACAATTGGCGTGTTCGAAAACTCTTTGCGCAGCGCTTTCACACCGTGTAAACCTTCCGCGAGAATAAATGGCGTTCCGGCCTCTAACCAATCAACTCCGGCGCGCATCGCGATATGCGCCATCTCCATCGCTTCATGGATATCGGTGAGATCGAGAGAAACTTGCACCACTGGCCGCATATTGGAACCCTACTACTTGCCTTCTAGACCTTCCATCAACGCTAACCACTCGAGTTCGAGCTCTTCTTTCTCGCTCTTGAGCCGCTGGATTTCCCCATGAATCTGAGCCAACCGGGTGAAATCTGAAGCGACCTCTGCTGCGCCCATCTCCCCCTCTAACTTTGCCAGTTCTTCATCGCGTCGCTTAAGTGATCGCTCCGTCCGCTCGAGAGATTTCTTTAACTCGCGCTGATCTACCGTTGCTACTTTT
>Ga0164292_10005229_pt1 | contig 10616 bp, 10 predicted proteins | sample GEODES117metaG_FD_111486 | JGI IMG/M metagenome (GOLD analysis project Ga0164292, IMG submission 111486) | Eutrophic lake water microbial communities from Lake Mendota, Wisconsin, USA - GEODES117 metaG | ecosystem: Environmental > Aquatic > Freshwater > Lake | place: USA: Lake Mendota... | reverse complement strand
TATAAGTCAGTCCATAAGTAAATCATACTCATGAACCACCCCATTCTCAGGTTAATCTTTTTTGCCTTACATCACTTCAAAGAACTTGCTTCTGGACTTTTCCAGAACCTGTACATTAATCGGGTTTTAACCCTTTTAATCCACTAATTTTTTCCCGTTCCTTCTGAACAGGGTTGCAAAGGTAATCAAACTCTATTTCAGCACAACTAATTCGAGAAAATAAATTTTAACCCATTTATCCTCTCAAATCAATAGTTCAAATCTAATTCCCTTTCCTTCTAGGCAGCTTTCCCGCCTTTTGGGAGTGCAAAGATCGCAAAAAGAATCCATTTGACAAGAATAAATCAAGAATCTACCCAGGAATTGCACAAGTGCTTGAGCCTGAACAAGAAAAATTTACAGAAAAAATGCCCTGTAAATCCGAATTTACAGGGCATCAACTTATTTAAAATTTGGTAAACTATAATTTTTTCAAAACTATATTTCTCCAATAGACTTTAATTCCTCCTCCATCATGGATTTGAAGTAAAACACCGCCTTTTCCTGCGCCAATCTTCTCATCGGCATAATTGACCATCTCTACTCCATTGACATAGGAGGTCACCCGGTCTCCTTTTACCACAATCTTCATTTTGTTCCATTCTCCAAACTTCAAGGCCTTGTCCTTTTCTGGATCTGGTTTGATCAACCAGCCTCGGCCATAAGATTCATAAATTCCACCGGTATCATTTCCTGGAGGAGCTACCTCCACCTGCCAGCCTGAAACTTTAGTACCATCTACCGTGGAGCGGATAAACACCCCAGAGTTGCCATTTGCCTCTTGCTTGAACTCCAACTCTACCTCAAAATCAACGTAATCAGCAGTAGTGCCTAAGTACCCATAGCCCTTGTCCGGACCACTTTCCGATACCAACAAGCCATTACTATCTACATACCACTTCTCGGTGCCATACACCTTCCAACCGCTAAGGTCTTTGCCATTAAACAATTTCTCTTTCTTCTGTGCAAAAGCAAACTGCACTGTTACTGCCAAAAGCGCTACTAAAAATATCTTTTTCATAAGGGTCGGATTTTTATGTTTTTAAACCATACAGGATCCCCATGATCCTGCAATGCAATGAGTCCCTTGCGGGCAATCTTGTAATCGGGAAAATCATTCCACTTGCCCGAATTTCGTTTCGCTTTCCAGTCCTCAGAATAAGGAACAAAGGCCACCGTCTGCTTGCCGTTCAGCCAATAGCTAGCCCCAATCTCAGAAAAGGTGATTTTGGATTCGTTCCACTCCCCTGCTGGCTTTACCACTCCTTCGTAGTCCGGCTCATACATGGCATAATCCCCCGCAAGAGATTGCCACTTTTCTAAAGGCTGCCCAAAGCCCAACTGATCAATCACTTGATATTCTGGACCTGTATAATAAGGAGCCTTGTACGCAGGGCCTTCCACAACATGGTAGAAAACGCCTGAGTTACCCCCTGCGGATATTTTCCAAGAGAATTTCAACTCAAACTCCTCGAATTCCTGTGCGCCATAAACCACATCTCCCCCAAAATCTTCCCCTCCTGTAGCACCCAAGCCCTTCATCGCACCTTCTTCAATAATCCAATTGGCTGGTGTCGTATCCCCATTGAAGGCTCTCCAACCCTGCATACTTTTTCCATCAAAAAGTAACATCCATCCCTCGGCCTGCTCCTCTGGGCTCAACACGTTGTCGAGGCTTGCCACGGTGAGTGAATCCCCTGCGGCTGCATTTTCGCTAGACTTTGGGCTGCACGCAAAGCCCACACCTGCCAAAAACGCTAATAAAACAGCAATTTTTTTCATTTTTTCAGTTCGTTTATCCACTTATTCAAACTCGTATTTTTCACTTTTCGATACTCCTTGTAAACCTGAAATCTAAAAGATTCATGAAAGTAGTAATAAGTTAAAAAAAGCTGTAGCCAATTACCTTTAAATTATACAAGTGGAAATTGACTGGGTTTATAATCACTCAATAACTACTGCGGGAACAGTTTTCTCTATTCCCATTCTTGTAGAATATTGATAGATTCCAATTTGTCTAGCGCATTTATTTGTAGGCATTTTAATTTTCAGACCATCATAATAGGCTTCATTATCATTATTGATAAGCAAAACCATAATTTCATCAGGATATTTACCTGTTTGCGCCAATGCAATATTTGGTTCAAAAACTTGAAAAATCTCCATTTCTCCTTTTGTAATGCATTCACCCTTTTCAGAAAATTTAGTTAGCCCAAGCAACCCTTCAAAAGGATTATTAGCTTCGGCTATTACTTCATTTCCACTCGGTTCATTGGCTTCTGAAATTTTATACATCACTAAAATCGTAGTCAATATCCCGACTAATAGGCCTCCAATAAAAATTAGCAGCTTTCCCATACCCGATTTTTTATTTTCTTTTTATGATTTAAAGACTTAAAACCCTTTAACTAATGTACCGAAAATCAAAACTGGGATCAAAATCCTCCAAGAAGGCAACCATCAGTTCAATGACTTGCTCGATGTCTTTTTTACTAGCAGTCTCTACGGTAGTATGCATGTACTTGAGCGGTAATGAAATCAAGGCCGAAGGAACGCCCCCATTGGAATAGGCAAAGGCATCGGTATCTGTCCCGGTAGTTCGCGAAGCCGCAGCCCGTTGAAAGGGAATGTCCTGCTTTCGAGCCGTGGCAATGATCAAGTCAAGCAACTTTTTATGTACTGAAGCACCATAAGTTAGTACAGGGCCTTTGCCCGCAGCCTGATCTCCGCTGCTGATTTTGCTATAAAGCGGTGCTGTGGTATCGTGGCACACATCGGTAATGATCGCCACATTGGGCTTGATTCGCTGCGCAATCATCTCCGCACCACGAAGACCTATTTCCTCTTGCACTGCATTAACGATGTACAAACCAAAAGGGAGTTTCTTTCCCGACTCCTTAATTTTTCGCGCCACCTGTGCAATCATGTAGCCTCCAATTCGGTTGTCTAACGCTCGGCCAGACCAATACTTCCCGTTCAATTCGGTGAGTTCATCCTTAAAGGTAATCACACAACCCACATGGATCCCCAGTTCCTCCACCTCAGCTTTGGACTGTGCCCCCACATCAATAAAGATATTGTCCAAGGTAGGTGCATCTTCTTTTCCCTCTTTGCGCACGTGGATGGCCGGCCAACCGAAGACTCCTGGGACCATTCCCATATCGGTATGGATATTGACCCGCATGGAGGGAGCGATCATGTGGTCGGAACCCCCATTTCTACGCACATAGATGTATCCATCGTCTTTGATGTAGTTGACAAACCAGCTGATCTCATCAGCATGGGCCTCAATCACCACACGATACGGCGCATCGGGCTCGATTACTGCCACCGCGGTACCATAGGAGTCGGTAAAGTAGCTATCTACATAGGGCTTGATGTAATCCAGCCAGATTTGTTGTCCAGAAGCCTCAAATCCCGTAGGAGAGGCGTTATTGAGGTAGTTGCTTAGAAACTGATTCTCATTCATAGGTTAGGGGATAGCTGCACCAGGCTCAACAAGCACCGATGCTTATTTTATCTAGAAAATTGAAACTTGGTAATAAAAGGAGTTGACGTAGCTCCTCTCTTTATTATAAAGGAATGTTGCCATGCTTTTTTCGTGGCAATTTATCCACCTTGTTTTCGAGCATTTTAAAGGCCTTGATCAACTTCGTTCGGGTGTCGGAAGGGAGAATCACCTCATCAATGTACCCACGGTGGGCAGCACGATAAGGATTGGCAAACTTGGCCGTGTACTCCTCCACCTTTTCTTGTAGTTTGGCTTCTGAGTCTTCCGCTTCGGCAATCTCTTTTTTGAAGATAATTTCTGCCGCTCCCTTTGCCCCCATCACGGCGATTTCTGCCATCGGCCAGGCATAGTTGAGATCTGCACCGATGTGCTTGGAGTTCATCACATCGTAGGCTCCCCCATAGGCCTTGCGGGTAATCACCGTGATTCGTGGCACAGTGGCCTCTGAAAACGCATAGAGTAACTTGGCCCCATTGGTAATGATCCCATTCCACTCTTGGTCGGTCCCAGGTAAAAATCCAGGAACATCCACCAAAACCAGAAGTGGCACATTGAAGCTGTCGCAAAAGCGCACAAAGCGTGCAGCCTTAACCGAGGCATGATTATCCAATACCCCTGCCATGGATTGGGGCTGGTTGCCTACAATTCCGATACTCCTACCGGCAATGCGTGCAAAGCCAACGACAATATTATCCGCATAATTTTCATGCACTTCTAGAAAAGATTCCTCATCCACAATGCCACCAATCACCTCCCGCATGTCGTAGGGATGATTCGGGTTTTCTGGAATCAGGGAGTCCAAAATGGCTCTCGTCTCGTCTTTCTTTGGTTCGTAGGGATAAAAAGGTGCTCGATCCTCACAATTTTGAGGGAGATAACTCAGCAAGGACTTGATTCGCTTGAGCGCTTCCATCTCGTTGGCGCAAGCAAAATGGGTAACTCCCGATTTGGTGCTGTGGGTAGAAGCACCGCCCAGTTCCTCGGCAGTGACCGTTTCTTGCGTTACGGTCTTGACTACATTGGGTCCAGTCACAAACATGTAGGAGGTATTTTCTACCATCAAGATGAAATCTGTAATCGCAGGAGAATACACTGCCCCTCCTGCACAAGGACCCATGATGGCCGAAATCTGAGGCACTACTCCAGAAGCAAGCGTATTGCGGTAAAAAATATCGGCATAGCCTCCAAGGGAATTGACTCCTTCTTGAATTCGTGCTCCACCCGAGTCATTCATTCCGATAATTGGAGCCCCATTTTTTAGTGCCAAGTCCATCACCTTGCAGATCTTCTCGGCATGCGTCTCGGAAAGAGATCCGCCAAATACTGTGAAATCCTGAGAATATACATAAACTAAGCGTCCATTGACCTCCCCATAACCCGTCACGACACCATCTCCCAAGTAATGTTCTTTGTCCAGGCCAAAGTCTTTGGCTCGGTGCATCACAAATTTGTCGATCTCCTCAAAGGTCCCTTCATCCAAGAGCAATGCGATCCGCTCTCTGGCGGTAAGCTTTCCTTTTTTGTGCTGCGCATCAATTCGCGCTGCACCTCCACCTAGCTCGGCTTCTGCATTTTTTTTTGCCAAAAGCGCATTTTTATCCAGATGGTTTGCAGGACTGTAATTTGGGTTTTTTGAATCTGTCATCTTGGGAATTATTTCTAGTATCAAATATAAAGGCTGATGCGGATAGAAAAAGCCTTTATTCTCGAAGTCGATTTCTTAATTCTCATCAACTAATTGTTAACCTGTGATTTATCCGATGTATAAAAACTTAAAATAGAACTTTTAAAAAACTTTCTATATTCGCCCATCCAAAAAAAATGGCAATGAAAACTCCCAAGAGGGCAGCGGTGATAGATATGGGAACCAACACGTTTCATTTGTTGTTGGTGGAATTGCAAGACAAAGGGTTTAACACACTTTACAAAGAAAAAGTCGCTGTAAAACTCGGACAAGGTGGCATCACCCAGAATCAGATTATTGAGGACGCAGAGAAGAGAGCCCTACATACGCTGGGGCATTTCAAAAACTTGATTGATGGGGAAAACATCGATCAAATTTTTGCCTTTGCCACCTCTGCTGTACGCAATGCCACCAATGGTCCCGACTTTGTCAGTAAAGTAAAGGAGGAACTTGGCATTGAAATCCACGTCATTTCTGGGGAAGAAGAAGCCCAGCTGATCTACGAAGGCATTCATTTTTCGGGGTCGCTCGACGAGCATACCTATTTGATGATGGACATTGGCGGAGGCTCCGTGGAGTTTATCATTGGCAATGCCGAGCAGGCGTTTTGGAAACAAAGTTTTGAAATCGGAGGACAACGCCTTTTGGATGCCTTTCACTACCACGATCCTATTTTACCAGAGGAGGTAGAAAAGCTAGAGCAGTATTGCGGAGAAAAGCTGCAGCCACTCTTGGATGCCATTGCAACCTACAAGCCCACTGGCTTTGTCGGCGCTTCAGGTACTTTTGATACGTTGATCGACATGTACTATGCGATCATGCTGCAGTGCAAACTCACCGGACAGCACGTCTTCGAATTACCAGTCACAGATTTTTACCAACTTTTTAAATTGCTAGTAACCAAAAACAGAGCGGAGCGCCTCCAAATCCCAGGCATGATCGCCATGCGCGTAGACATGATTGTGGTGGCTAGCTGTCTGATTGACTTTATCTTGCAACACTTAGCTGTCAAAAGTTTGCGCTGCTCCCACTATTCGTTGAAAGAAGGGGCTGTCTCTAGAATGCTATCTGGAGAGATTAGTCTCCATAATTAAATTTAATGTACTGCAAATAATTTTTAATTGAATTTTAACTTGAGTTTAAAATTCATAATGAACGATTAACCCCCACTTCTCTCTATATTTGACAACACCCACCCCTTATTTTTCAAACAGCCATGCAACATTTTTCATACGCACATTTGCACCAATTTACCTTCGACATGCTCAAAAAAATTGGCTGTCCAGACGAAGATGCCCAGCTCGCCGCCAAGGTGTTGCTTTCAGCAGATTTACGGGGAGTGGATAGTCATGGAGTGGCGCGACTGAGTGGCTACGTACGGCTCTGGGAAAAGGGCAGAATCAACCCCAATCCCAAAATTCGCATCACCCACGAAACCCCTTCCACGGCCGTGGTAGATGGAGACGCAGGCCTCGGCCAAGTAGTGGCGCCTTTTGCCATGAAGGTGGCCATGGAAAAAGCCAAAAATGTAGGCACCGGATGGGTGTCTGTCAAAAATTCCAACCACTATGGCATCGCAGGATACCATGCCATGATGGCCTTGGAGCAAGACATGATTGGCATTTCCCTGACTAACGCCAGCCCGCTCGTGGCTCCAACCTTTTCTAAGGAACGCCTTTTGGGCACCAATCCCATTTCAGTTGCAATTCCTGCCAAGGAAGAACCTGCCTTCGTGCTAGACATGGCGACCACTACTGCCGCCAACGGCAAACTAGAAGTACTCCAGCGTAAAGGCATGGAAACTCCCACCGGCTGGGTACAAGACAAAGATGGCAACGCAACCATTTCTTCCAGTGGAGTAAAGGAAGGAGGTGCTTTGCTACCTCTTGGAGGTGACCGGGAACATGGTTCGCACAAAGGATATGCCCTCGGGGCTGTAGTAGATATTTTATCGGGTGTTCTTTCAGGAGCCAATTATGGACCCTGGGTTCCTCCTTTTGTTGCTTTTTTGGACCCACTTCCAAATCTTGTTGGGGAAGGAATGGGCCACTTTTTTGGTGCCCTGCGCGTAGACGCCTTCCGTCCAGCAGATGAGTTTAAAGGGCACATGGACCAATGGATCCGTAGATTTCGATCTGCCGAACCTACCGCTGGAAACGAAAAAGTATTGATCCCAGGTGATCCAGAGCGGGAACTCGAAATCATTCGAAAAAAAGAAGGAATCCCATTGCACGATTCAGTAGTCCAAGATTTGAACGATTTGGGCAAAAAATTCGGAGTAACTTTTTAATGTTTTCCTAAAAAAGGGCTGATCGGTTCGAAAAATTGATTGGAGAAAACAGTTTTTCTGTTTCTCCCTATGCCAAGGTGCATTCCTCCCTTTTTCTGCCTAACTTAGTACTTAGGTCTTTTTTATCCTGTACTCATGAACCGATTAACGCTTATACTTGGATGGCTTTTGACCTGCATTAGCTTCACTGCGTGCAGTCAAAAGGCTACTTTACGCATTTTTGACAAGCCCATCACCTGGAATGCCGAACGGGAACAACTTTCCCTCAACTACCTCAAAGAACGGCATGGATTGGTGCAAAACACGGCCACCATCAAGCCCCAAATGGTGGTTGTGCACTGGACTGCCATCCCTACCATTGAAGTTACCTTTGATGTATTCAATCCGATTACCCTCGGCGGGAGAGCAGACCTTACTGGAGCCAGCAACTTGAATGTTTCCAGTCAGTTTTTGATCGATCGAGACGGGACCATCTTTCGATTATTGCCTGAAACCACCTTTGCCCGACACGTGATCGGTCTCAATTATTTGGCAATCGGCATCGAAAACATCGGCAGCGACGACATGCCCCTCACCAAAGCCCAGCTAGAAGCCAACGAAAAGCTCATCCGCTACCTCAAGCGAAAGTATCCTATCGACTACGTCATCGGGCATCATGAATACCAGCGTTTTCAAAAAACAGAACTTTGGAAAGAGACAGATCCCAACTACCGTACCGTAAAGTCAGATCCTGGGGATGCATTTATGATTCGCTTGAGGAAAAATCTGACTGACCTGAACCTAAAACCCCTTCCAGCGCTTTAATCCTGCGATGAAACTGACCCATAAGTTTACTTCTCCTTTCCTACTTTGTCTTTTTCTCTGGGCCACTAGTACCGCCCAGCAGTTGGATGCGCCTGCCTCCAAAAGCAGTGTAACAAACTCAAATTCAGCTACCAAAAGTCAACTAACTACTAACTCTCCCGCTGCCTCCTTTGAAACAGTATCGCATTCCCTCCCAGAGATTCCGAGGGAATTTCGTGGGGTCTGGATCGCCACGGTGGCCAATATTGACTGGCCAATTTCTGGAACAGACTCCTGGGAAAAGCAAAAAAAGGACTATCTGGCACTTTTAGATTACTACAAGGAACTTCATTTCAATGCGGTCATCGTCCAAATTCGCACTGCTGGTGATGCCTTGTACCCTACCAAATTGGCACCATGGTCCAAGTACCTTACTGGGTCACAAGGGACTCCTCCCAAAACGCAAGAAGATCCATTGGCTTGGATGATTGCCGCAGCCCACCAGCGGGGCCTAGAATTTCATGCTTGGCTCAATCCCTACCGAGCCACCATGGACTTGAATACTGCAGGGCTAAATCCCAACCATGATTTTCACAAGCACCGCAATTGGATGCTCAAATACGGCACCAAGTGGTATTACGACCCAGGATTGCCTGAGGTGAAAGCCCATTTGCTTCAAATCATCGACGAAGTAGTGGATACCTACGATATCGATGCCATTCATTTTGACGATTATTTTTACCCCTACCGAGAGCCCAACTTGGAGTTTCCCGACCAGGCTTCGTATGCAACGTACAAAAAGCCAGGCCAATCTAAAGAGGACTGGAGAAGACAAAATGTGGATAAATTGATCCTTGCGCTAAGCGAAACGATAAAAAGCAAAAAGCCATGGGTTCAATTTGGAATCTCTCCTTTTGGCGTCTGGCGAAACCAAAGCAAAGATCCAAAAGGATCGCCTACCCAAGCTGGGCAAACCAATTACGACGACCTCTTTGCAGATGTGCTGCTTTGGATGAAAAATGGCTGGATTGATTACCTCATTCCGCAGCTTTACTGGAGCATGGAACACCGTTTGGCATCCCACCGAATTCTCGCTGACTGGTGGTCCAACAACAGCTATGGAGTACCCGTCTACCTCGGCAATGGTCCCTATAAAATTCGGGAAGATTCAGATGTGGCTTGGAAGGAGCCCAAGGAATTGATCACGCAAGTTCACTACGGTAGAACCCTCCCTCAAATCCAAGGAAATGCATTTTTCTCAGCAAGATCCATGTATACCAAAAATCAGGACATTGCGCAGCTCCTCAAAAACGAAGTTTACGATCGCCCAGTATTGCCTCCCGCTTTTGAACCTAAATCTCCAGCGAGTATCAACGCTCCGGTGGTTTTGGATCTACAAGGTTACCCTGAAAAAATCCACATGAAACTTGAAAAGGGTTTGGATTCCAGCATCCGCTATGCCTTAGTACAGGGCGGAGATGACCTGAATAGCATCCATCAGGCTCCTCTACACAAGATTTGGGTAGGAAGTACCCAAAAATCTAGCCTAGACATCCCCCAACTCAACAGCAACTACCTGGCTATTCGCTGGGTGGATAGCTATGGCAGAGTCGTCCAAAGTCAAGTGCTCCAACTCACAAAAACTACTCGGCCATGAAAGACATGCTCGTTCGACTGCTAGAACTTCCTTCTGGAAGGGAACTAGAGCAAAAGCTTCTGGAGAAAGAAAAAATTGTAGTGCGACGAGCCATTGCACCTGAAAAGCATTTGGTTGCAGACTGGGTGCTGAACGAATTTGGTGCCTATTGGAAATCTGAGGTGGAAGTAGCCTTTTCTCGACAGCCCGTGTCCTGTTGGATTGCGCAGCGAGGAAATGAACTCTTGGGATTTGCCTGCTACGAATGCACCGCACGGAATTTTTTTGGACCTACAGGCACACGAGAATCTGAACGAGGCAAAGGCATCGGCAAGCTCCTCCTACTCAAATCCCTAGAATCCATGCGCGAAATGGGTTATGGCTATGCGATCATCGGTGGAGTAGGTCCCGCAGAATTCTATGAGAAAGCGGTTGGAGCCAAAATCATCGAAGGATCAGAAATCAGTATTTACCAGCATTTACTCCGAAAGGCATGAGCCCCCAAACCACCAAAAACCCATGGCTATGGGTGCCCTCTTTGTACCTCACCGAATCGATTCCCTACGTCATCATCATTACGGTGTCCGTGGTGATGTACAAAAACCTAGGCATCTCCAATGCAGATATTGGATTATATACTTCCTTCTTGTACTTGCCATGGGTGATCAAACCC
>Ga0164292_10005228_pt1 | contig 10617 bp, 9 predicted proteins | sample GEODES117metaG_FD_111486 | JGI IMG/M metagenome (GOLD analysis project Ga0164292, IMG submission 111486) | Eutrophic lake water microbial communities from Lake Mendota, Wisconsin, USA - GEODES117 metaG | ecosystem: Environmental > Aquatic > Freshwater > Lake | place: USA: Lake Mendota, Wisconsin... | reverse complement strand
TCGGAGTCGCCCTGCTGCGCGAGCGCACCGACCCGCTGCTGCACACCCCCACCCAGCTCGAACCCGCCCTGGGCCTGCCGCTGCTGGGGATGATTCCCCATCTGCCAGCTGCAGACAACAGACCCCTGCACCGCGCCATTGCCGACCTGCCAGCGGCCGAGAGGCTGGCCCTGCGCGAGTCGTTGCGCCAGCTGTTTGCCACGCTGCGGGACCTGCAGCAGAGCCATGGGGCCAGGCTGCTGGCGATCACCTCAACAGCCCCCGGCGAAGGGCGCTCGACCGCCGTCGCCGCCCTGGCCCAGACCATGGCCGACCTGGGCCAGCGGGTGCTGGTGGTCGATGCCGACCTGCGGCTCAGCAGCCAGACGCAGTTGCTGGGACTGCCGGCGACAACAACGCCCCCCGTGGTCGGATTGGCCGACCTGCTCGAACAGGACACCCCTGCGACCGGCGCCGGTTCGGCGCCCAAGCTGGAGACCCTGATTCAACCGGTGCGGGCCCATCTGGATCTGCTGCCGGCCGGTCGGTCCCTGGCCGATCCGGCCCGCCGCCTGCAGTCGGCCAGCTGGCAAACCTGCCTGCAACAGCTGCGGGCGCTGGAGCGCTACGACCTGATCCTGTTTGACACGCCCGCCTGCGAACTGCTCAGCGACACCGCCCTGCTGGGACCGGGGCTCGACGGGCTGCTGTTTCTGGTGGGCCTGGGAGAGGTCGAGCGGCACCGGGCCCAGCAGGCCTGCCGGCGGCTGCAACGCAGCGGCGCCACCGTGCTGGCCCTGCTCGCCAACCAGCGGCAGACCCCCAGCCACCTCAGCGACGATGGCCAGCACCACGGCGTGGTGCACCACACCATCAAGGCGGCGTGATCGGGGCCAGGGCTGCCGGCAACCGGGGCCACAGGGCAGCGGCAGCGGTGTCGGCGGCCTGATCGCTGTGCAGGCGCACCAGCAGACAGGTCCATGAGCGGTTGGGCTGCAGTCCCAGCAACCGGGCCAGCACCGCCAGCGGCTTGCGGTCACGGCTTTCGGCCAGGGCCGACAGCTGGGCTGCGGTGACGCCGGCACCTGTGCCCAACAGACAGGTCTGACGCACCACCCCGCCGCCGGTCCAGGGGGCCATGCCCATGGCCAGCTGAAAATCGGGCCGCTTCTGGACCTGCATCAGCTGCAGCTCCAGCCGGGTGCCGGCGCCGAGGTCATAACGACGCCGGCTCGAGAGGGCAATGCGCCCGTTGCGTGTCGCCGGCTGCGAGGCCAGGGGCCTGGGCTCGACGCCCAGAGCCGCCAGGCGCTGGCGCAGCAATGGCGCATTGAGCTCCTCGACCCGCGGCCAACGGGGCAGCAAGGCCGCCTGCAGGGCCGCCGCCAGCGCCAGCGGCAGCAGCAGCAGCAGGGTGGGTCGCAGCGGCGGGTGGCTGTGGGGCCTGGTCATGACCGCTCTGCCCGCGCCAGCTGGCGCTCGATCAACTGCAAATAGAGGACCCCCAACAACAGCGTGCCAACACCTGAAAACAGCAGCGAACCCGCCTGGTCGTGGAAGAAATCGAACAGGAACGTGCCCTTGCCCTGGCCAGCCCCAGCAAAACTGGCCAACAGCGCCACCCGCAGGGCATTGATGAACCAGCCCAACAGGGGCGTGACCGCCAGCACCAGCAGACCACTGCGCCAGCTGCGCAACGGGAACACCAGCTGAAACAGCACCGCCACGCACATCAGCTGGGCGATCTGATCAAGGCCGTTGCAGGGCGCCAGCACCGTGACCCCACCGCCGGGGAGCAGCACGCTGCGCTGATCCACATGGGCAAGAAACCCCAGACTGCTGAGCACCGAACCCGCCCCCATGGCGCTGGCCAGGCTCAGGGGCTGCTCGGGCACCACCCGCATCACCAGCGCATAGGCCGGCAGCAGCAACAGGCACAACAACGCTTCGCGCGCCTGCCCCCATTGGCGCCAGGGGGCCCCCAGCAACAACAGGGCCAGACCGGCCACAGGGGCCAGGGCCAGCAGCAGACCATCCCAGTCGCTGGCCAGGGCCGATCGAACAATCACCCACAGCAGCAGGGGCACCCCCAGCAGCAACTGCCAACGCGAGGGCTGGGGCCGCAGCTGCGGCAGCCGGTCCTCCACACAGATCAACGCCCCTGCCCAGACCAACAGGCCCATGACGCTGACCTGGGGTCCCTGGCTGTAGTGCAACAGGACCACGTTCTGACAGGCGAGCGCGGCCGCCAGCAGCAGCCAGAGTCGGCGCAGACCCCGCCAACGTCGCCACAGGCTTGTGATGGATGTCATGCGCGCACCACCTGCTCAGGGATCGGAGACGGAATAAGCCGCGGCAGATGGCGGGCCAGCACATCGGCATAGCGCTGCACCACCAGCTCGGGGGTCGCCGTGCGCTGCAGATGCCGGCGACTGGCGGCCCCCAGCGAACGGCACAGCTGCGAATCGGCAGCCAGCCGGCGGATGAACGCCGCCAGGCCTTCGCCGTCTCCATTGGCAAAGGCGGCACCACAGCCGGCGGCCTCGACCTCGTCACGCAGGTAGGAGTCGGGACTGCAGATCACCGCCACGGGCGTGGCGGCGGCCAGATGGCCGTAGAGCTTGCTGGGCGCCACCTGGCCCTCGGCCGCCGCCAGCAACGACACCACCGCCAGATCGGCGGCCGCCAGCATCGCCGGCAGAACAGCAGGCTCCTGATAAGGCAGCAGCCGCACCTGGCTCAGACCCGCCTGCTGCACCCGCTGGCGCAGCTGCTGGTGACGGGCGCCACCGCCGACGATCAGGAACCGCAGGCCGGCCTCTCCGCGCAGCAGCTGGGCCGCATCGAGCAGGGTGTCGAGGTCGTGGCAGCGGCCCTGGTTACCGGCATACAGAACGGTGAAGCCGTCCTGCAGGCCATGGTGCAGCACGAACGGATTGGTCTGGCGCGGCAGGGGCCCGATGCGCTGGGGATCGGCCCAGCTGGGGATCACCTGCACCGCCGTCTCCAGACCCGGGTAGGTGCGCCGCAGCTGGGCGGCCATGGTCGAGCTCAGCACCACCACCTCGCGGGCTGCCGCCAGAGCGCGGCCCTGCCAGGCCCGCCAGAAGCGCACCAACGGATGGCGGCCTTGGACCACGCCAAGGGAAACAGCGATATCGGGGTACAGGTCATACAACAGCAGCAGATAGGGGGCTCCAGTGAGGCGATGCACCAGCCAGCCGACCAACGGCAAATAGGCGGGTTCGCTGGTAAATACCAGCAGATCACCACGCCTGGCTGAGCGCATCAACCGCAGCAGACTGCGCAGACAAAAAAGAATGCTATTGACGACCCGACCGCGAATGCGGGTGGGCCACCAACGCGACACTGATGTGCGACGAATGCAGCGGTTGTGATCAAAACTAATCCGCGCAGCCTGATGATCACGAAAGGCGTAATTGGGCTGACCCGTCAGCACCAGAATCTGCAGACCACGCAAGGCGAGACGACGGGACAGATCCTCCAAAAACTGACCTGTCGCCGCAAAGTCAGGCGGAAAGAACTGGCTGACAATCGTCAGCCTTGCATGCTGCTTTTGCTGACGACGCCACTGCCAACGCAGACCAAGAATCTGAGGACTTAAGGATGCGGGAACGAGCCTGAATGGGGCTCGACTGCAGACAGTCACACAACCAATTCAGACGATACTCAGGGACCCTATTCATCGGCGCTTGCACTGAAGCAGGGACTGCCGGATCTCTGCAGCCCCATCGCTGCAAAATGCTGCCGGCTGCCCACCGGCTGGGCCGGATTGCCGCTGACAATCGAACCGGGATCGACGGCACCACGCACCACTGCCGCCAGGGACACCACCGCGCCCCGGCCGATGCGACAGCCGGGCGCCAACACCGCGCTGGCGGCCACCCAGGCCTCGGAGGCCACCGTGATCGGCCGGGCCCGCAACTCAAAGGTGGGGCTGCGGTAGTCGTGATTGCCCGTACACAGATAGACGCCCTGGGACAGGCAGACGCGCCGGCCCAGGCGTACCGGCGCGATGTTGTCGATCCAGACCGCCTCGCCGAGCCAGCAATGGGGCCCCACCACCAGCCGCCAGGGGTACTTGACCCGCAGGCCCGGCTTGAGCCGGCAACCGACACCGATGCGCGCACCGAACCAGCGCAGCAGGCAGCAGCGCCAGGCCGATCCCGGCAGCCAGCGACTGGCCAGCAGCGGCGACCCCCAGCAGAACCAGAGCAGCTGCTGCCAGCGGCCCCGGCCCGGGGAAAAATCCGCGGGCAAGGCATAGCTCTCGAGGCGCTGCAGGTCGTTCAGGCCAACCATGGCCGCAGCTGCACGAAGGTGTCGGCCAGGGTCTGGTGCAAGCGCCGGCGGGCCGTGGCCTGGTCGGCATGGGCCGCCACCCAGGCCAAAGCCCCCGCCGACAGCCGCTGGCGACGGTCGCGGTCGCCGCAGATGGCCGCCACTGCCGCGGCCAGGGGCTCGGGCTGGGGCCTCACCAGATCGCCGCAGCGACCGCCGTCGAGCAGTTCTTCGGGGCCACCGCAGGGGGTGGTCAGCAACGGCACGCCGCAGGCCATGGCCTCAAGGGCCGCCAGGCAGAGGCCCTCCTGATGGGAGGGAATCACGAACAGATCCCAGCTCTGCAGCACCCGTGCCAGGGCCGCCGGGGTCAGCAGCGGATGCAGCCGCACCCGGTCAGCGATGCCGAGCCGCTGCAGCTGGGGCAGCAGAAAGCGGCCATCGGCCTCGCCGGTGAGTTCGAGCTGCAGCGGGTGCCCCTGGGCCACCAACCGGGCGACCGCCTCGAGCAGCAGGTCGATGCGTTTGCGCGGATCGCTATAGCGCCCCGCAAAACCGATCCGCCAGGGCACACAGCGATCAGGGTCGCTGCGGAACAAGCGGCCGTCGCAGGGCCGGTACAGCACGCCGGCCAGGGGCCGACCGGCGATGCCCTCGAGGCTGCGGGCGGTGGCGGCGCTGATGCTCAGAATGCGGCCGGCGGGGTCGCGCAGGCCGCGGCGCTCGAGGCGCTGCAGCACCGGTGCATTGAGCAGCCGGTCCAGCAGCCGCCGCTGCAGCGGAAAGCGGGCCACCCGGTCGCGGCGGTCGCCCTGCCAATCGCTGCCCACCCAGGCCAGAAACGGCCGCTGCAGCAGGCTCAGCCGTGCTGCGCAGAGGGGGTTGCCCGTGACCGCCAGGTGCAGGTCACAGCTGGCGGCCAGCTGCTGCCAGGCCCGTGAAGCCAGGTAATGGGTGAACTCAAGCTCGGGCAGCCAGGCGCCGATCGCCTCCCCCTGCCAACCGCCCTCCAGGCTGAGCTGGCGCTGCACAGGGCCGCGGCCCGCCGCCAAGGCCCGCAGCGCCTGGGGCAGCGGCAGCGACTGGCCAGGACTGCAGCTCCAGGGTTCGTACCAGGCAAGCACCGGCGTAATGCCGAGCAGCTCCAGCTCGTGCATCAACCAGGCCAGCTTGCTGCTGACACCGCCCACCCCGGGGCGAATGGTGCTGATCAAAGCGCGCATCAGCCGACCGGCTCCAGCAGCAACAGCAGCAGCAGCAGCTCGGCATAGACGCGCTGGGCCGCATAAAAGAGACCACGGCGACCCTCCCAGAGGTTGCCCCGACCCAGCAGACAGACCAGGGCCACGGCCAGGGGCGCCAAGGGGGTGTGCTTGCGCAAGCGGTCGGCGATCGTCAACTCGCCCCAGCTGCGGCTGCGCAGCTTGTCGCGTTCCTCGCGCAGGTAACGCTGCTGGGCAGTCAACCAACGCTCCAAGGGTTTGCGGTCGTCATGGTGGATGCGCTGCCGCAAGCGGCCGACCCGCCCCTGCAACACCAACCGCTGGGTGTGGCCGTCATCGCGGTAGCGGCCGCATTCCGGTCGAAACAGGGCGATGCGACTGGGCAGTAACGCGCCCGCCAGAGGCCGACCCGCCACGCAATAACGGAACCCCAGGGCGTAACCCGCCCGATCAGCGGGGGCCGCGGCGATGGCATCGATGAGCTCGGCCGCCAAAGCCACCGGAATCACGTAATCGGCATCCAGACACAACACCCAGGCGGTCTGCACCTGGTCCAGGCCGTGGTTCCACTGGGCCGCAAAACTGTCAAAGGACCGCTGCAGCACCACCAGCTCAACGCCAGCGGGTGGGTGACGACGGGCCAGGGCCAGGGTCTGATCGGTGCTGCCGCTGTCGACCAGCACAACCCGTTCAAGCAGGGGCGCCAGGGCAGCCAGGCCGGCCAGGGTGCGGCTCAGGTTGGCCTCTTCGTTGCAGGTGAGCAGCAGTGCTGTCAGGCCTGGGGCCATAGCCGGGGCGCAAGGGTGCGCGAAGCGTATGGAGCGTCAGCGGGCCCAACGCTGCCGTCGGCACTCAGGCCGCATCAGTGCCGCCGAGCCGCTGCAGCTCGTAAGCGTGGGTGCGGGCCACTAGCAGGGGCACCGCCAGCAGCGACCCGAAGGCCAGGCTCAGCAGCAACAGCACGAACGGGTCGCCATAGATGCCGCTGGCCGCGGCAAAGAAAGGAATGTTGACCAGGGCAAAGGCCAGCAGACCCACGTGCAGATGGATCCAGCTCTGTGGAAGCGCCTCAAGCAGGCTGAGGTTGCGGCGCACCAGCACCACGAGCAACACCAACCCCGCCAGCAGCACGCCGACGCCGAGCAGACCGAGCTCGGCCACCAGTTTGCCGAAACCGCTTTCGGAGACGAAGACCAGGCTTGACCCCATCTGCGTGATGCGCCTGAAATCGAGCACACCCGTCTGGGCGGCCGCACCGGCACCTAGCCCGAACAGGCCGGCCAGTTCAACGGCGCGGCCAGAGGCGGCCAACCCCAGCACCGAGAAGCGATCCCAGAGCTCGCCCCGGGCTGACAGCGATCGCTGCAGATAAGGATCCAGGGTCCCTGCCCCCAGATGCGGCAGCAGCAGCACGCTGGCCAACGCCGACAGACCGGCCAGGGTCAGCAGGTTGCCCAGCAACCAGCCACGCCAGGGGGGCCGCAACCACCGCTGCAACAGCAGGGCATCGAGCAGCACGAACAGCAGCACCAGCACCTGGGCCTTGCGCCGACCGGTCAGGGTGCTGAGAGCGGCAAACACCAGGGCCAGGAGGCCGTAGGCCAGCACGGTTGGGCGATCCTCAGCGACCGTGGCCAGCACCAGGGCCAGGCAGGCCGCTGCCGCCAGATGCCAGGCCGCCACCTCACTGGTGCGCCAAAAGCCGCAGGCTCCGTACAGCGACAGGCCCGAGCGGAAATGGATCAGGATCCCGTCACCCACCTCCCGCAGCAAGGGGTGATCGACGCCGAGATGACTCAACCAGACCGCCAGCGCGGCTGGGATGGAAAACAGCACATACAGCCGCAACAGCTGTTGCAGCAGGGGTGGCTCGCTGGCCACCTCAAAACCCAGCCATAGCCCCAGCAGGGGCGCACCGTAGAAACCCACACCGATCAGGCTGAGCAGGGGCTGCCCAAAGCGCACGAGTCCATGCAGGCCTTGGAGCAGCAGCAACGTGACATAAAGCGGCAACCATTGCCCCAGCGCCGGCAGGGTCGCCTGCAGCAGCGGCAGCTCCAGGCCACCGCGTCGGGCGAGCAACACCGCAGCGCAGGCCACCGCCGCCACCAGCACCAAACCGACCGTGAGCGGTGGCTGGCCGGGCAGGGATTTGCGCAGGGGATCCTGCAGAAAACCCAGCAACAACACCAGCGGCAGGGCCGGTCGCCAGGCTCCCTGCAACAGCTGAAACACCAGGACCACAGCCACCAGGCCAACCAGCAGCGGCACCAGGCTCATCGGGCCAGCTCGCTGTAGGCGCTCACAAACCGACGGGCAATCGCCGGCCAGGCGAACTGTTCGGCGGCCAGGGCCCGTGCCCGCACACCCCAGCCGGGATCGGGGTGCAACAACAACGGCGCCAGGACTGCCGCCAACTGCTGGGGCTCGGCGCTGCACACCACCCCGGCCCTGGCCGCGGCCACCGTGGGAGCCAGTGCCACCTCGGGCGAGATCAACACCGGTGTGCCGGCGGCCAGGGCCTCGATCACAGCAATGCCGAAATTTTCGGAGGCCGAGGGCAGCACCAACCAATCGGACTGCCGCAACAGCTCCCATTTGGCCTCGCCCGTCACAAACCCCAGCCAGCGGCAGTGCAGCTCGAGCCCGAGCTGGGCCGCCAGGCGGCGCAGGCCAGCCTCATAGTCGGGCTCCCCGTTGCCGGCAATCTGCAACTGCCAGAGCAGTTCAGGGTGGTGGGCCCGCAGCAAGGCCAGGGCCTGCAACAACTGCTCGAGCTGCTTCTTGGGGTGCAGCCGCGACAGAAACAGCAGCCGCCAGGGTTGATCGCCGCTGCGAGAGCGGGGCAAGGCCGCCACCGCCGGCAACGGCACCCCCAGTGGAATCTCGAGGCAGGGCACTGGCAGACCCAGCTCACCGGTCTGTTGCGCCTCGGCAGCCGTGGTGACATGCAATGCCGCCGCGCCGCTGAGATTGGCCCGTTCGATCAGGGCCAGCATCAGCCGCTTGCGCCTGGGGCTCTGGGTCAGGCTCCAATGGCAGAGCTGGCCGATGGTGCTGACCACATAGGGCACCCCGGCACGGCGGGCGAGCAGCATCGCCGTGGTCGACGGAAAGGCAAACAGGGCATGCACGTGCAGCAGGGCCGTGCTGCCCAACTGATCCTCAAGACAACCGGGCAACTCCGGCGCCAACGCCCAGTCACGCAGCTGGCGCTGAGGCGCGCGCCAACGCCGGCAAATCCACACCGGCACCCCCTGGTGCTCGACCCAGGTGCCGCTGGGCAGATCCGGCAACACCCCCATGCCGTGGTCATCGGTGCTGAGCAGACGGGCATCGAGCCCCAGGGCCCGCTGGGCAGCCACCATCTCGAGCGCCGCCACCGACGGGCCGCCGCGCAGTGGGCTGATCGATGGAATCACATGCAGCACCCTCACGACCGCGGCTCCGGAGCTGCCAGCAGCGGCGGCAGGCGGTGCAGGCTCAGGGCCTGGGCCAGGGCCCGCAGCTCGCCCACCAACTTCACCGGGATCCACCAGGGATGGCGCAGGTGAAACCGGGTGCGCACCTCCCGCAGGGGGCGCCGCAGCAGGTACCAGCAGGCCTGCAGACCACCACCGCAGCGCAGGGCGTAATAGCAGTCGCCCACACCGTGATGGCCCGAGGCGCTGGTCAGATGGCTGCCCCGGCTGCGGGTGCCGCCGCCGGCGGCCGCCAGATGGCGCAGCGACGCCTGGGGTTCAAAACGGATGCGCCCGCCGCCGGTGATCAGGCGTTTGGCGAATTCGGTCTCGAAGCGGGCCGCGACCGGTGGTGGAAAACGCTCGTCAAATCCACCGATCGCCAGGGCACGGTCGCGCTTCAGGCTCAGGTTGCCGGCCATGGCGTTCTCGATCCAGGCGCCGAGGCTGCTGTTGAACGGAAAGTCGAGATCGCGCCAAAGGTGGGGGCGCCCGGGTCGCCCCCGCAGCGGCTGGGGGCGCTGGCCCGGCTGCAGCACCTGGCCCACCACGGCCCAGGCCTCGGGGTGGCGGCGATGGGCTTCAAGGTGGGCGGCCAGCAGCCCGGGTCTGGGCTCGATGTCGTCATCGAGAAACAACACGGTCTCGCCGCGGGCCTGCAGCAGGCCGGTGTTCATCGCCCGGGTGAGGTGGGGCAACGACAGGCGCAGCCAGCGCAACCGCCCGTTCTGGCGCCAGCGGCGCAGGGCCAGCTGGGTGTCGGGCTCGTGGCAGGGCGTCTGATCCACCAGCAGCAGCTCGCTGGCTTCGGCCAGCGCCCGACGCTGGGGCTCGAGGGCGGCGATGGTGTCAACCAGCACCCGCTCGCGGCCATAGGTGGGAATCACGATCGAGAGCATGGGGCTAACGCGCGTTGCAGGTTGCTGATCGTGCGCTCATGGCTCCAGCCAGCCACGCTGCGGCGGGCTTCGCCGGCCATGCTCCAGCAGAGACCGGGTGAGCCGGCCAGCAGCTGCAGCTGGGCCGCCAGAGAGGCGGCATCACCGCTGGCGAAGCGCAGGCCGCCGCGGCCGTCAGCGAGCAGTTCATCGGCCGACCCCACCCCCGCCGCGGCCAGCACCGGCAACCCGCAGGCCATCGCCTCGTTGACCGAGACCCCCCAGGGCTCATTCACCGCCGGATGCACAAACACATCGGCCAGGGCATACCAATGGGGCAGGTCCCCATAGGGAACAAAACCCGGGCAATGGCAACGTCCCGCCAGCGGCGCCAGGGCCGCACGCACCTGGGCCCGTTGCGGCCCATCGCCCACCAGCACCAGGCGCAGCCGACGGCAGCGTCCCGCCGCCAGGGTGAAGGCCCGCACCAGGGTCAGGGGGTCCTCGCGGGGGGTCCACTTGATCGCCGCCAGCACCACGAAGGCATCGGGCGGCCAGCCCCGGGCCGCTAGCTGCTGGTGCCGCCGCCGGCGTTCGCGGCTGCAACGCTCGGCCAGCCAGGCGTTGTCGACGGCATAGGGAAAGGCATAGCTGGGCCGCTGCACCCCCGAGAGCTGGCGCAGGTAGGCATGGGCCTGCTCGCCCACCGGATGCCAGCTGTCGAACAGACGCTGCAGCAGGCCGATGCAGTGGCGCCGCGGCCAGGCCAGCGGT
>Ga0164292_10005225_pt1 | contig 10618 bp, 7 predicted proteins | sample GEODES117metaG_FD_111486 | JGI IMG/M metagenome (GOLD analysis project Ga0164292, IMG submission 111486) | Eutrophic lake water microbial communities from Lake Mendota, Wisconsin, USA - GEODES117 metaG | ecosystem: Environmental > Aquatic > Freshwater > Lake | place: USA: Lake Mendota, Wisconsin... | reverse complement strand
GCGATAGGCCGGACGCACCCAGCTGCGATGGAGGCTTTGCCCGGCAATGGCCCCTTCCTCATCGAGCTCCACGGCGAGGCTCCAGGCGGCGCAGCGTCGGCCACTGCGCAGGCTGAAGGGTCCGGTCGCGAGCTGCGGCGGGAACATCGGCAGGAAGTCGCGCGCGAGATAGAGGCTGGTGCCACGGCGACGGGCCTCCCGATCGAGGAGGCTGTCGCTGGCGATCAGGCGGCCGGGATCGGCCACATGGATCCAGAGGCGGGGCCTGTCGCCCTGCCATTCGAGGGAGAGGCCATCGTCGATGTCCGCCGTGTCGTCGTCGTCAATGGTGACGGTGTGAAGGGCGGTGAGATCGAGCCGCTCCAGATCGCCCGGCTGCTGCCGCTCCGCCTCTGCCACCAGCCGATCGGCCTCCTCCAGGTGGGCGGCGGAGAAGCCAAGCTGCCAGGCGGAGTTGGCCAGCGACGGCAGATGGTGGGGGGACCACTGGCCGAGCTCCACCAGCAGATGGCGGATCGCCCCGCTTTCGGCAGGGCATCGGGCCTGGTGGAGGAGGCGGCGCAGGGGCTCGTCCAGGGGCACATCACCATCGCCCTCAGCCATGCGGCGCAGCAGCGCCAGATCCCGCTCCGCCTCGGGCCCCAGGGCCTCCAGTGGGGGCAGGGGTTGCCGGCAACGCATCAATTCGCCCCAACGGCGTTGCCTCTGGGCGGTTCTGGCCAGAAGCCAGCGCTCGCGCCGCAGGCGCCGCACCTCGCGACCAGGGAGGGGCCAGATTTGCCCCTGGCGCCAACGGAAAAAGGTTTGTGGGCCCTGGAGCCAAAGCCAGCAGGCTGCCCGCACAGTCGGCTGCTGGGCGTCGCCCACCAGATCGCTGAAGGTCGTCAGGGAGAGGGGTTCGACGTCAGCCTCTCCAGCGCCTTCGCGCAACAGGAGCCAGGCGGTGGCGAACTCACGCTCGGAGGGGGTGAGAACGGACAGGCGATCGAGCTCGAGCCGCCAGGGGGCGTGGCGGATGGAGCGGGCCGGATCGTCGTGCGGCGCGGCCTGGGCGACGAGATCGAGGCGCCGCAGCGGTTGACTGCCGGGCCGGCCCTCCGGGCCGAGGCTCAGATCACCGCGGCTGCCGCGAATCGCCAACACAATGGCGAACTGGGGGCCCAGCTCATCCACGAGGCCCACCAGGTCACCGGGCAGGAGCGAGCGGCCCGGTGCGCTTCCCCCAGCCGTAGGGGGCAACTCAGCCTTCGGGGTTCACGAAGGGGAGCAGGGCAACGATGCGGGCCCGCTTGACGGCCGTGGTGAGGTCGCGCTGCTGCTTGGCGGTGAGGCCGGTGAGACGGCGGGGAAGGATCTTGCCGCGCTCTGTGATGAATTTCTTGAGAAGATCGACGTCTTTGTAATCGATCGGATCGCCGGGCTTGATCGGCGAGAGGCGTTTTTTGAAAAAGGAGCTGGACATGGGGGGCCGGGATCGAACGGAAAAGGAAAAGGGAAGTGCTGGGAGTGGCGGTGACGGAACACCGCCAGCCTCACTTGATCTCCTTATGGACCGTGGAGCTGTTGCAGTGAGGGCAGAACTTCTTCAGCTCGAGCCGTTCGGTGGTGTTGCGGCGGTTCTTCTGGGTGGTGTAACGGGAGACACCCGGAGACCGCTTGGCGGGGTTGGACCGGCATTCGGTGCACTCGAGAGTGACAACGATCCGGACGCCCTTGTTTTTGGCCATGGAAGGACGTTGCGCCGCGTGAGCGAAGCGAAAGTGACAATCCGGCACCTTACTCCCTGGGGCGACCCACCTCCAATCCCTAGGATTGAAGGCCGTTCTACCGGCGATCGATGCGGGTTTCGCTCCAGTGGTTGCAGGAGCTGGTGGACTGCGACCCTGACTCCCTAGCCCCAGAGAGCCTGGCGGAGCGCCTGTCGGTGGCGGGATTCGAGGTGGAGTCGATCGACGACCTGGCCGCCCAGGCGGCCGGTGTGGTGGTGGGCCGGGTGTTGAGCCGCGATCCCCACCCCAACGCCGACAGCCTCAGCGTTTGCCGGGTGGATGTGGGAGCGGCCGCTCCGGCGGAACCGCTCCAGATCGTTTGCGGGGCCAAGAATGTGGCCGCCGGCCAGCATGTGGCTGTGGCCCTGGTGGGCACCACCCTGCCGGCGGTGAACCTCACGATTAAACCCGCCGAACTGCGGGGCGTGGCCAGCCACGGAATGATCTGCTCGCTTCAAGAACTCGGGCTGGCGGACACCTCTGAGGGCATCGCCGTGCTGGGGGAGCTGCTTGATCCCCTGCCGCCCCTGGGGGCGCCTGTGGGTCCGGCCTTCGGCCTCAACGACCAGGTGCTGGACCTGGCGATCACCGCCAACCGCCCCGACGGCCTTTCGATGCGGGGCATCGCCCGGGAGGTGGCAGCCCTGGCCGGGGGCCGCACCACCTTCTCGGACGTCCCTGCGATGTCACCCGCCCAGCCCCTGGTGCCCAGCCCGGAGGCCGCTGCGGCGATCGAGGCCGGGGGCCTTTTCAGTGTCACTGCCTTGGCTGGTGTGCAGGTGGCCCCCTCCCCGGCCTGGCTGCGGCAACGGCTGGAGAGGGCGGGGCTGCGCGCCATCAACAACGTCGTCGACATCACCAACCTGGTGATGCTCGAAACCGGGCAGCCCCTGCATGCCTTCGATCGCGACTCCCTAGCGCGCCTCGGCGGCGGGGCAGCGGATCCCGGCCTTCTGGGGGTGCGCGCCGGTCGCGGTGGGGAGCGACTCACCACGTTGGATGGGGAGGAACGGGAGCTCGACGGCGAGTCCCTTCTCGTTACCTACGGCGATCAGCCGATCGCCCTGGCGGGGGTGATGGGGGGCCAGGCGGAGGCGGTGAACGAAACCACCACAGCCGTTTGGCTGGAGGCGGCGGTGTTCGCGCCACAGGCGGTGCGTCGTTCAGCCCGCCGCGTGGGTCTACGCACCGAGGCCAGCAGCCGTTTCGAGAAGGGATTGCCCCGGGAGGCCACCCTCGCCGCCGCCGACCGGGCTGTCGCCCTGCTCGTAGAGCTGGCGGGGGCCACGGTCGAAGGCCGCTGGTTGCACGAGCGCGCCCAGGAACCGCAGCATCCCCTCTGGCTTGAGCGGGATCATCTGCACAACCTGCTCGGTCCGGTGCTCGTGGAGGGAGAGCCTGAAGACCTCGATGACGGCCGCATTGAGGCCACGCTGGAGGCGCTCGGCTGCACACTTCGGGCCGAAGACGAGGGCTGGTGGGTGCAGGTGCCCCCCGCGCGGGCGATGGACCTGCAGCGTGATGTTGACCTGATTGAGGAAGTGGCGCGGTTGGTGGGCTACGACCGCTTCGCCGCCCACCTGCCCGACCCCTTGGTGCCTGGCGGCCTGGAGCCCAGCCAGCAGGCGGAGCGCCGTCTGCGCCGTGCCCTCTGCGCCGCGGGACTGCAGGAAACCTGCTCCTACACCCTGGTGCCGGAGGCGCCGGGGCGGATCCCGCTGGCCAATCCTCTGCTGGCCGACTATGGCCACCTGCGTGACCAACTGCACGGTGAGCTGCTGCAGGCGGCGCGGCGCAACCTTCAGGCCTCCCAGCCAGGGTTTTGGGCCTTTGAGCTCGGCCAGGTGTTCCGGGGCATCCTGGGGCAGGAAGGCGAGCAGTCGTTGCTGGCCGGCGTGATTTGCGGGGAGCGCAGCGGCGAACTGTGGAGCCGCAGCGGCAAGCCCCGGCCCCTCAATTACGGGGAGGCTCGCGGTCTGCTGCAGGCCGCCCTCGATACTCTCCACCTCCCCTTCGATGACCGCCCTCTGGAGATCGATCCAGCACAGCAGGAAGGGAACGATCTGCTGCACCCGGGGCGTCGGGCGAGCGTGGCGATCGAGGGTCGAGCGGCCGGCTGGTTCGGCCAGCTGCACCCCGCCCGCGCCGAAGCCCTCGACCTTCCGGACGCCACCTATCTCTTCGAGCTGGCGCTAGCCCCCTTGCTGAGCGCCGCCACCCGGAGCAACCGCTGGCAACCGGCCTTCGTGCCCTTCGCCACCGTTCCCGCCTCGGAACGCGATCTGGCCTTGGTGGTGCCGCGCGACACCACAGCGGCGGCCTTGCTCGGGGCGATCCGCAAGGCCGGTCGTCCACTGCTGGAGAGGGCCGACCTGCTGGATCGCTACGAGGGTTCCCAGCTGGGCGAGGGCCAGTGCAGCCAGGCTTTCCGCCTGCGCTACCGAGACAGCCGCCGCACCCTCACCGATGCGGAGGTGGAGCAGGCCCACGGGCGGGTGCGGGAGGCCGTGGAGAAGCAGTTCGGGGCCGTGTTGCGGAGTTAATGGCCCGGGGCACCTGAGCGGTTTCCTCAGCGCTCGAGCACCGCCAGGGTCTCCACATGGCTGGTGTTGGGGAAGAAGTCGATCGGCTGCAGCCAGCGCAGCTGATAGCCCCCCTCCCGCACCAGCGAGGCCAGGTCGCGGGCCAGGGTGGCGGGATCGCAGCTGAGATAGAGAAGGCGCGGCGGACCGCCGGCCACCATCGCCGCCAGCGCAGGCCCCTCCAGCCCCTTGCGCGGCGGGTCCACGAACAGGGCATCGCTCCCCGGCAACCGCTCGGCCAGCACCGCCCCGACGACGGCCTCCTCAAAACGGGCTCGTTCCGATAAGCCGTTGGCCGCCGCGTTGCGCCGTGCCAGCGCCACCGCCGCCCCCTGCTGCTCCAGCCCGAGCACCCGCCAGCCCGCGGCCGCCAGGGGCAGCGAGAAGGTGCCGATGCCGCAGTAGGCATCCACCAGATAGCCGTGGGCATCCTCAAGGGCCTCTTCCAGCAGGGGAACCACCCGTTCCGCCTGGCGGGTGTGCACCTGAAAGAAGCTGTCGGCCGCCACCATCAGCTCCAGGCCGGCAAACGATTCCCGCAGCTCCCCCCTCCCAGCCAGCACGCGCGTATGGGTCCCCATCAGGCGGTTGCCGGGATCGGGCTGAAGATTGAGACACACGCCCACCAGCTCCGGCCAGCGCTCCAGCCAAAGCCGCGCCAGATCCTCCACACCTGGCAGGTCACCGTGGGCGGCGATCAGGGTGATCAGCACCTCGCCGCTGTGGCTGCCCACCCGCAGGGCGAGATGGCGCAGGCCGCCGTCGGTGGCGCCGTCGGTGGCGCCGGCATGGCGATCGACGGGCCAGTCGCTGGCCTCCAGATCGGCTTTGAGGGGAGCGATCAGCCGATCGAGCCGCGGATCAAGGACCGGGCAGTGATTGAGGTTGACGATTCGGTGGGTGCCGCGTTGGTAGTAGCCGGCCCGCAGTCGCCCCTCACGGAGTTCGAGGGGGATCACGGCACGGTTCCGGTAACCGAGGTCGTCCGAGGCGGCGAGCAGGGGGCGCACCGGGGCGTCGAGGCCGCCGATGCGCTGCAGGGCCGTACCAACCCGCTGTTGTTTCCACTGCTGTTGACCCGATGGGGCTAGGGCCTGCAGGGTGCAGCCGCCGCAGCGATCCGCGAGGATGCAGGGGGGACGGCGTCGCTGCGGGGAGGGGGTCAGCACCGCCACCGGTTCCGCCAGCCAGTGGCGCCGGGCGCGGTGGACCAGACGCACCCGCAGCCACTCGCCGGGCAGGCCGCCCTCAACGAACACCACCGCCCCCCCATGGCGGCCGAGGCCCCGGCCCTCTTGATCGAGGTCGTCGATCGCCAGCTCCAGCTGGGCGCCCACCCGCAGGGACGGCGATTCCAGGGGATGAGAGGCCATCGGCCGGAGGGCGGCTGCTGCGACCCTATCGGGAGCGCGGGGCCCGCTCTGCAAAGGGCCGTTACACCTTGTCGATTTCCCCGCAGGAACGCCGGAGGAGCTCGATAGAATCCACCCGTCCGGTCCCTGCTCCATGAGCGTCGTTCGCGATCTGATCCTCCAAGCCGATGATCAGCTCCGCTACCCCACGGGCGGCGAGCTCCGCTCCATGGTCGATTTCCTGAAGGGGGGCAGCCGGCGTTTGTCGGTGGTGCGCATCCTCACCGACAACGAGAAAAAGATCGTCGACGAGTCCGCCCGCCAGCTGTTTACCCGCAAGCCGGAATACGTGGCGCCTGGCGGCAACGCCTTCGGCCAAAAGCAGCGTGCCCAGTGCCTGCGTGATTTCAGTTGGTATCTGCGCCTGGTTACCTATGGCATTCTCGCCGGCAGCACCGAGCTGATTCAGAACATCGGCCTGGTGGGTGCCCGGGAGATGTACAACAGCCTCGGGGTGCCGATGCCCGGCATGGTGGAGTCGATGCGCTGCCTCAAGGAGGCAGCGATCGCCCTGTTGGGTAGCGAAGAAGCCGCGATAGCCGGGCCCTATTTCGACTACTTGATTCAGGGAATGCAGACCACCACCTGAGCTCCCCGCCCCCTTCCGTCGCTGCCGGCCCCAGGGCCGGTTTTTTTATGAGCCAATTTGGGGCCCGCAAGTCTCTTCTGTGACACAATACGAGTCCCAGGAGTATTCTCGCACAAGAACAGCGGTTCTTCTTTCTGGGACCTCGGCTGACCATCGGCTGGCAGCAAACCGGGGGTGACGACACAGGAGTGGCGAGCCGGGTCCGTTGATCGAACCAGGTGTTCCTCGCAGGGGGAAATCCACCATTCCATTGAGGCATCTCATAAATAGCCCTTGAGTCGCATTGCAGGACTCTTTCCGGGTCCTGGATGAGAGGCACGAGCATCGGCTTCCTCTTGTCACTCCCCGCAGGAATCGAGCACCGCTCTCCAGGAGGCGCCAGAGGGAATCCACCCGCTTGTCGCCTATGCGTCTTACTTCCAGACTCTTGGAGAGACTGAGACGGGATACTTAAGACTCTTCGGCGGGTGGGTGCCGTCGGTAGTGACGAAACCTAGGAGCATCGCCGTTCCCAGGTCCCCATGAAGGGTCCGCAGAGGCAACTAGGCCATGCCTGATGCGTCGCCTTTTGGCATCGTGAGTGCCAGTTGTCGCTGATCAGTCTCTTGGCAGGTCACACCGTGAGTCGGCGAAGCGAACGCGGAGGCGAAGCAGGGAGGCGAAGCAGGGAGTGACGAACCGAAAAGCAGGTTGCGCATCTGTGTCAGAGACAGATGCGCAACCTGCGGAAGCCCAGCTGCAGAAAGGCTTCTAAGGCTTTGGACAGCGTTGGCCATTTCTGTTTCGGCCGATGCCGAGGATGGACCAGGAGGATCGCGGGGTGCAAAACGCTTCAACCAATCCATGGAGCTGAGACGATCAAACGCCCATACCGTTCAGCTGAAATCGACAGTTTTTCGAGGTCTTAGTGATCGCGGCTAGGTCCACTACCGGGTCTATCCGCGGATCTCGGAAGAGACCACTGGTACGTTCGGCATGACGCTCTGGCAGTTGGCGGATCAGCGCCTCGGTCACCGGCTACGGCTCCCGCTTGGCTGCTGGCCATTCACTTTGGGCTTCGGGGATTTGCTTCGGTCAAGAGAGTGAACGGGGGCGTTCGCATTGATCTCAGGCAAGGCGGTTGAGACACCTTCTGTGTCACATATCGAGACACAGACAAGAAACCTTGATAATGGTTGGGGTTGACGGGATGGCGCGCCTGGTCAAAACGAAGTGGCTGCAGGGTCAGCCTTCTGGGCCCCGACCTACTCCCTTGGGCCGGCAGCCACGTGAATCAGCCAGAGGCGTATCAGCCACGCAAGGCAGCGCACTCGTCAGTGTGTCTTATCTAAGTCGCAGACTGGGACTATTAGCGGGCCTCATTCGAGACAACAGGGACTCTATGGGTCCCGTTGTCGGTAGAGCTCCTTCAGCAGCTGGTATGCCTCGTTGAGGCGCCGCATTGCCTCCACCGAGCCGCCGGCGTCGGGATGGTGGCTCAGGGCCCGCTCCCGGTAAGCCTCCCGGATCTCCGCCAGAGAGAAGGCATGCCCGGCATCCGTTGGCAGCTGCAACACCTTCAGGGCCCCCTGCACGGTCATCGTGTGCTCCAGGGTTTGGAACGAGGTGCCCTGCGGCCGCTTGCGGAAGCGATGCATAAAGCGGTGAATCAACGTCGGGATCCGCACGGTCAAGGTGGCCGCACTGAAGGGATCCTCGAGAACACCGGCTGTCACGATCACCCGCTCCAGGCTTGGGGGAGCATCACTCCATGCCGGCACCACCTCGCGCATCTCCCGGCACGCCTCACTCCAGCTGAAGCGACGCCCGTCGCTCTGGTCGCTCTGGGGCCAAATGTCGCGCCCCAGCCAGACCATCGCCGCCTCCACCACCGCCGCATTGGCCTCACTGCCATACAGGCTGAGCCAGTGGTCGCGCACCTCCTGCAGGGCCTGTTGGGCCACCGTGGCCGAGAGTTGGGGCAGGGGCGCCACAGGCGGGCTGCTCGGGCCAGGCTCGGCCCGCAGGCTGCGGCGGATTTCACTGGAGCGCCGCCGGACGAAGCCGGGCAGCTCGATGCCCCCGCCCCGCGGACTGGCCCCATTCGACTCGGCACTCTCCTGCTCCGCAGCCGCAGCGGCCGGCCGCGCCTCCAGGGATCCCCGGCCCACAAGCACCAGGGCGGCTGCACTTCCCTCCTCGAGAAAGGGCGTCGTCTCGTCGCTCTCTTCACCCTCCGGCTCCACACTCAGCAACTCCTCGAGGAGCTGCTCCAGCACCCGCCCACGGCTGCGCAGACCCAACTGCTCCTTAAGGCGGTCGATCTGCTCCACCAGGTCGGTGGACAGGGTCACGGCGATGCGCTGGCTTGTGTCGCTTCCCTTCTCCGCCATCTTCCCTCGCCCTCAGCGCTCGCTCATGGTGCCTGCCAGCCCTGCATCATGCGGCGCTGCTCTTCGATCGCCTGACGGTAGCGATCCACGTAGTCACCACCCGATGCCGGCGGAACGGCGGGAACGCTGGCGCGGGGCCGGGTAGGGGGTGGGGGCGGTGGCAAGAGCCAGCCGGGGCGTGGCGGGGCCGGGGTTGGGTTGCCCATGAACTCCGGTGGCGGGCGCAGCGGGCCTGTGTCTGAGGGAGCGGATCGGGAGGGTGGGGGTGCCGCAGGGCTGGCGGTGGCTCCCAGCGGCGGTGGGGTGGCGGGAGCCGCAACGGGACGGTTCATCCGGGCCAGCTCCAACTGGCGCTCCCGCTCCTGCAGCATCGCCAGCTGGCTGGCGGGAACCACGCTGAGGAGGTGTCCGGGGGTGGCATCCGCCGGGTAAACCATGCTCACCCGCACGGGCATCACCACCGACGGATCGAGCTGCAGGCTGGCCAGCGAGAGGCTCTGGCCCGAACGCAGGCCCACGTGCACATCCTGGCGGCCGGAGGGGGTGTCGATCTCCAGGGAGCCGCGGAACGCCGTGAAGTTGCGGCCGCCGGTGGGGGAAGGGTGGCTCATCACCAGCTCATAGGGACCGCTGCCGAGGAGCTGCAGATCGATGTCGAAGCGCACGCCGTAGGTGCCGACATTGTCGAGGGAGGAGTCGATCATGCGGCTCGCCAACGGATTCACCTGCACCTCGCGGGTGCCGAAATGGTGGCGTTTTGTACTGGTGAAGGGAACATGCAAAGGCCCCTGCTGCTTCAGGTTGTGCCGCACTGTGGCCCGGTAGCGATCGCCAAGAGCCACCCCACCAACCCTTGAGAAGACGATGCGGTTGTTGATCTCGCTCACCCGATCCAAATAGATGCGGCCCGGTGCCAGCTGGCCGGCATCGAGCACCATGAGCACGTCTTGATCGGTGCCGGCACGCTTGGCGGCCACCACCGCCATCTGGAAGGGCCCATCGCTGCGACCCCGCAGCAGGGCGTTGGCGATTCCCAGAGCGGGCAGGCGGGTGGTAAAGAGCACCAGCCGGCTGCGGGGAGGGATCGTGATCTCCTCGCTCAACCGGGGATCTAGGCGGCCTCTCAGCATCTGCACGGCGGTGGCATCACCGGGACCGGTGTTCCATGGCCGGGGCCCGAGCGGCTTGACCCCCATCAGGTTATTGGCCAGGTAGGGAGCCTCGAAGCTATTGCGCACAGCGCCGGTTTCGAAGCGGATATGCACGGGCCGCACGCCCGGATTGATGAGCACCGTGGCGATGGTCAGCTCCGGGCGGCGACCATCCGGACCGGTGGCGCCCCGGCTGGGGGGAAAGTACTTGTGATGCAGGTGGAGACCAAACTCACCATCGAAGGTGAACTCGGCATTGCGCAGCCACTGGCCGGTTTCCACAGCCACCGCCTGACCCGGCGCGGTGTTGATCAAGATGCCCGGACCCGTCACTTCCTCGGGTTGGTTGGAGTGCAGCACCGGCACGTTATTGAAAGAGCCCCGCAGCGGCTGGGCACTCTGGCCGGCCATCAGACCCACATAGGCGCGGGCGGCGGGGGCCTCTACGGCCGAGAGAACCATCACCGCGAGGGCGACGATGCCGAGGGGACCTGGGGAACGCACCACGCTCAAACCGGGATCAGGGCAGGGGGAGAAGGGACCGGTGCCCTGCATGGGAGGACACAGGGGGGACAAGAAGGGTCTCGAAGGACCCCGGGGGATGATGCCGCGAAGCGAGTGAAGTTGGGGAAAAGGGGCGTGATGGGAGAACGGGTCCCGGCGGTGGATCTCCGCTCGCTAGAACCTTGGAAATCACCCCAACATCCTCCCATGATCCCCCCCTTCGCTTGTTGCTCCGGCCT
>Ga0164292_10005223_pt1 | contig 10619 bp, 6 predicted proteins | sample GEODES117metaG_FD_111486 | JGI IMG/M metagenome (GOLD analysis project Ga0164292, IMG submission 111486) | Eutrophic lake water microbial communities from Lake Mendota, Wisconsin, USA - GEODES117 metaG | ecosystem: Environmental > Aquatic > Freshwater > Lake | place: USA: Lake Mendota, Wisconsin... | reverse complement strand
TACGATCACTCATCTGGTTTTTGCGTATTCAATGATTTTGCACTTGCCGCAGATATCGCAACCCAAGATCATGGCTTGAAAGTTGCAATCATTGATATCGATGCCCATCATGGTGATGGCGTTGAAAACCTCACCCGCGAGAATCCCAACGTCTTAACATTTTCTATCCATGAGCAGGGAATCTTTCCAGGTACAGGCAACGCTGATGAACCAAAGAACTCCGTATTTAACTTTCCCTTAAGTAGTGCAACAACCGGCTTAGGAGATGGTGCACTCTTAGCTGGAATCAATAGATTCACTCCAATTGCAAGAGCATTTGAACCAGATCTTCTCTTCATTACTTCAGGTGCTGATGGTCTGGCAGAAGATCCACTGACTAATCTGCAATACACCGCTGAGGGGTATGCAGAAGCGGCAAGACTCTTGGCTGAATCATTTCCTGACACGCCAAAGCTCATGGGTGGCGCAGGTGGCTACTTGCCTGATACCGACACACCTGAAGTGTGGGCTGCTGTTGCAGCGGAGATATCTCGGTAAGTTCCCGTCGCATAACCACCTAAGTAGCGCTCTTCCGGCAGTGCCTTTCATTGCCGGCAGGTCTTCCTTTAGAACCACCGTGCGCGAACCATGCGCGGATTGGTACCAAGCAAGCTAAAGGGCTTATCGCTTAGTTCTTGACCTAGGGAAAAGATAGCAGAGGGGTGCACTTCAGCGACGAAACTCGAAATTGCGACCAGTGGACTTTCCACAAATTTGATTCCAAGCCAGGATCCGGCCTAAAGGGGGACTCTTCTTAATTTTGCCTATGTCACATATGTAGTTTTGTGAGATATGCGTAAAGTGAGCTCATGAATATTTCGAAACAGGAAGCCCCCTACATTGAGGGCGCTGGTTCAACCGATTCAGGGGGCCTAGTTAAATCTCGCAAAAGAGTGGCTGACCACGGCGAGGTTTTCACACCAAGTTGGCTGGTGGAGGACATGCTCAATTCGGTTAAAGTCGAATCAGAGAGAATTGACTCTAGATTTTTAGAGCCAGCTTGTGGTTCAGGCAATTTTCTAAAGTCTGTATTTATTCGTAAGCTTGCGACAGTTCAAACTAAGTATGGAAAGAATGAATTCGAGAAGAAACATCATGCACTTTTTGCACTTATGTGCGTTTACGGAATTGAACTTTTGAAAGACAACGCTGAGGAGTGTCGTGAAGGTTTACTCCAAATATATGCAGACTATTTAAAGATCAAGGCAGGAGAATCTTGGTACGAGGCAGCACGGAATGTATTGGAAGTTAACATTTTGCAGGGAGATGCCTTAACTCTTACTACGGGGGAAGGGTTACCGATCACTTTTCCTGAGTGGGGTTACCTGGGAAGCGGGAAATTTCAGCGACGAGACTTTCGATATGACGCTCTAACTCAAAGAGCCTCCATGAAGGACACACTCTTTGAGCTATTTGAAGAGCATCAAATATTCGTCCCAAGAGAAACTTTCCCCCCTATGACAGCATCGGAGATAGCAAGGTGATTCAGGCAGCATTCTTAACTTCAGTACACAACCCTGACGTGCTTACTTGTATCGCCAATCTCTCAAATGATGAGGTTTTCACACCTCCTGACCTAGCCGGTCAGATGTTGGACACCCTCGAATCTACATGGTCAAGTCACAATTCTGGTGAGAACATCTGGAGCAACAAGGATCTAAAGTTCCTCGACCCTTGTGCCAAGTCTGGCGTTTTTCTGAGGGAGATTGTCAAGAGGCTTAATATCGGGCTAGCTAAGGAAATCCCAGATCTAACTGAGCGCACAAACCACATTCTGACTAAACAAGTTTTTGGAATTGGCATTACCGAATTGACCAGTTTGCTTTCAAGGCGCACCTTATATTGCTCAAAAAATGCCAACGGAATTCATTCAGTTGCTCGCACTTTCTCAACAAAAGAAGGCAACATCTGGTTTGAGCGAACTGAACACGCCTGGGAAGCCCAGCGGTGCGCGTTTTGTGGGGCAAGTAGAAGTGAATACGAACGGAATCTTGAGCTTGAAACACATGCCTACGCTTTTATCCATACCAAAAATATTGCATCTCGTGTAAATGAACTGTTTGGAGAAGAAATGAGATTCGACGTAATAATCGGTAATCCTCCCTACCAATTAAATGTTGGTAACACTAGTGGGAATAGCTCCAAGGCAAGAGCGATTTACCATGAGTTCATTACTCAAGCGATTGCGCTAAATCCAAGATATATATCCATGATTGTTCCAAGCCGCTGGATGACAAGAAGTACAGAGGGAATTCCGGATACTTGGATAGACAGTTTCATCGATGACCATAGAGTGAGAGTCATGCATGACTTTTTGGATTCCAAGATCTGCTTCCCTGGGGTAGATATCAAAGGTGGGGTTTGCTACTTCCTTTGGGACAGAGATAACGAAGGAAGGTGTGACTATGTCTTACATAGCAATAGTAATGAAGCGGACATAATTCGGCATGAGGACTATTTGAATTCCAAGGGTATTGGAATTGTTGTTAGAGATATTCAAGCGATATCAATTATCGACAAGATCGAAATGGTCGAAGGAGATTGGCTTACAAAACCAGAAAAGAATTTCTCTAGCTTGGTTAGCCCAAAAGATTTCTTTACGAATAAAGTTCAGTTAACTTCAAGCTGGGATGGCTTCACCGAGAAGAAGTCTGGCGCAAGTTCTATTAAGTACTACTTGAATAAGGCGAGCCATGGCATACCTCATGGATACATCAAACTAGAAGATGTTCCAAAGAACTCCTCATCAATTAAGTTAAATAAGGTTTTCATTCCTGCTGCGGCTTGGGGTGTGGCGAAAGAGGAAGATGATCCCGTCCTGGGACAACCGTTTGTGGGTGAAGTAAATAGCGCTTGCTCGCAGACGTATCTAGTCATTGGATACGATCCAATCAACCATAATTTCTCAAAAGAACAGTGCGAAAATATAGTTTCTTATATCTGTACTAAATTCTTTAGATATCTGGTGAGCCTGAAAAAACGAACTCAAAATGGACCACGTCACGTTTACCAATTTGTTCCCATCCAAGACTTCTCAGTGCCTTGGAGCGATGAAAAGCTGTATAAAAAGTACAAGTTGACGGCAGACGAGATAGCTTTTATTGAGAAGATGATTCGTCCAATGGTTTTACGCAGTGAGTAAGTCTATCGAGGAAATCCTCCCAGAAAAATTAGAAGCGAGACTACGTATTTATGCCTGGTCGACCCAAGAAATTCGGAAATTTGACGGGTGTTTAAAGGTTGGACAAACAACCCAAGAAGTTAATACCCGAATTAGACAGTCTCAAGGAGTAGCGCAGGTACCGTACTTGCTTGAGGTTGATGAGTCAGCAGAAGGATTAAATGGGACGGTGTTTCGAGACAGCGCTGTTCGTGATCGCTTAAAGCAAAAAGGTTTCGAAAATGTCGAATTAGAGTGGATGCGCTGTAGCGCGTCAGACGTTCTTTCCGCGATCAAGGAACTTCAAACAGGGGTAGTTCACGTTGCCGCTCGAACTGAGGACTTTAAACTTAGATCTGAGCAATTGGCCGCAGTCAAGAAAACCGCTGATTACTACAATTCAATCTGGAGCGACAACAAAAGGGCTGTTCCTAGATTTCTTTGGAATGCAAAAATGCGTTTCGGTAAGACATTTGCCGCATACCATTTGGCGAAAAAATTAGAAGCAAAAAAGATTTTGGTTCTGACGTTCAAGCCAGCCGTTGAAGATGCCTGGCAAGCCGATTTAGAGTCACACGTAGATTTTACTGGTTGGCAGTATTTTTCTAAGGCCACCGGATTGGATCCTTCCAAGGCAAAAAAGAACCTGCCGATGGTCTATTTTGGATCATTTCAAGATCTGCTAGGTCGAGATAAGGCAACTGGAACGATTAAAGCAAAGAACGAATGGCTACATACGACTAAATGGGATCTCGTGATATTCGATGAATATCACTTTGGCGCTTGGAGAGATAGTGCAAAAGAATTATTTGAGGGAGAGGATGTAGACGAAGCCAAGAAGGAAGTTGCAAATGAATATGGATCTGACCTGGCCGTATTTGATGAGGCGCTTGCCGAACTTAGTGGATCAGAGGATAAATTCCTCCCAATTAGAACAAAGGCTTATTTGTATCTATCCGGGACTCCATTCAAAGCATTAGCAACAGGTGAATTCATTGAAGAGCAGATTTTCAATTGGACGTATACAGATGAACAACGTGCGAAGCAAGAATTTACTAAAAAGCATCCGGACAAATGGAATCCATACTCAGCATTACCGGAAATGAGACTTCTTACCTACCAAATGCCCGATGAAATTATTGCAATTGCAAATCAAGGCGAATTTGATGAGTTTGATTTAAATGCCTTTTTCGAAGCGTCCGGTACTGGAAAGAAAGCAGTTTTTAAATACAAGGACGATGTTCAAAAATGGTTGGACATCATTCGTGGTGCATATCTTCCTTCACAAATTGATGCAATGAAAATGGGAAGACGTCCACCTTTCCCTTATTCGGATGCTCGGCTACTTCCCTATATGCAGCACTCTTTTTGGTTCCTACCTAATGTTGCTGCGTGCCATGCCATGGCAAATCTTTTAGCAGAGAAGCACAATGTTTATTGGCATGATTACGATGTTTTGACTGTTGCGGGTACTGGGGCGGGTGTTGGCCTTGATGCACTCCCACCTGTGCGCAAGGCAATAGGAAGTGGGCATGAATCAAAGACCATCACACTTTCTTGTGGAAAATTAACAACAGGAGTAACTGTTCCACAGTGGTCTTCAATTCTCATGCTGCGTAACTTGAATTCTCCTGAGACTTACTTTCAGGCAGCATTCAGAGTCCAATCACCTTGGTCGATCAAAAATCCCAATGGTGATAACCCACACGAAGAAGCGATACTTAAGCCAGCATGCTTTGTATTCGATTTTGCTCCAACAAGAGCATTGCGTCAGATTTCTGATTACGGAGCAGGACTCTCCCCGGAGACAGCCAACCCTGAAGAAGCCGTAGAAGAACTCGTCAGATTTTTGCCTGTTCTTGCATATGACGGCTCAAATATGACGCAAATCGATGCTGGAGCGATTCTCGATATAGCTCTTGCAGGCACGTCCGCAACCTTACTTGCCAGAAAGTGGCAATCCGCTATCTTAGTTAATGTCGACAACGACACCCTAAGAAGGATTATGACAAGTGAAGCAGCAATGAATGCCGTAATGAACATCGAGGGTTTCCGAACATTAGGTAGTGAGATATTTGAAACTGTTGTGAACAAGAGTGAATCAGTCAGGAAGACAAAAAAAGAAAAAGGGGGAGATTTAACTCCCAGAGAGAAGCGTCAGCTAACTGACGAAGAAAAAGAGTACAAATCAAAGCGAAAGCAAATTCAGGAAAAACTTATAAAGTTTGCAACCCGCATTCCGGCTTTTATGTATCTCACAGATTACCGTGAGAATACTCTTCATGATGTAATTACTAAGCTTGAACCAGAATTGTTTAAGGCAGTAACGGGTCTGACGGTTAAGGACTTTGATCTTCTAGTATCACTTGGAGTTTTCAATTCCACTCACATGAATCAAGCCGTGTTTGCTTTCAGAAGATACGAGGATTCTTCCCTTTCCTATACGGGAATTAATTCGCATCCAAGGCTTCGTCACTATGGCTTATATGACACAGTTATAGCAATTGATGCTGATGCCTAGCGGTTCAGCTAATGTCTCGCTCTATAGGGTAAGGATGCAATAGTTCGCAATCGAGTTGGCAAATGCCCTCAGGCGCGCCATAATCAGGATTTTCCTAAGAATAGGCATTGTTTAGTCGATTGAAGGGTTCAAACTGTAGTTTTAATTTCAGCTAAAGCGTATCGCTTGTCGGAGATGTTTATTACTCTTGTAACAGGTCAATAGGTTAGGGGTGGAAATGGGCGTCGGATCTTTTGGAATTGAAAAGGAATCTCTCAAGGAACTTCTGCGCGAGGCCTCGATAGGAAAGGCCCAGCTACCTGATTTTCAAAGAGGTTGGGTGTGGCCCGACAGAAACATTGCAGGATTAATCGCTTCTATCTCACTCGGATACCCGGTGGGAACTGTGATGATGCTCCAAACGGGCGGCCAGGTGAAATTTAAAGAACGACCAATCGAAGGTCTCAAGTTTGACAGTACGAATAAACCTGAACGTCTTATTCTAGATGGGCAGCAACGCATAACCTCTTTGTATCGAGCACTAGTACATCAAGAACCTGTTCAGACTAAAGATATTCGGAAGAAGCCAGTATCTGGGTGGTTTTATATAGATATTGAAGCCGCTCTTGAAGATGATGAAAACCGAGAAGAAACCATAAAGTTCATTCCAGTCGATAAAAAGATTAAATCATCCAAAGGCGAGACTGCTAAAGACTACTCAAATGTTGAAATGGAATACAAGGACCGCTTTTTCCCACTCAATAAAGTATTTGATTCAGACCTTTGGATGCAAGAATATATGGAGTACTGGGATCATGATAGGGCTGCCACTCAAATATTTTTCAATTTTCGGAATAAAATATTGGAAAAATTCATAACATATCAAGTGCCAGTAATTGAATTACCGCGTGAAACACCGAAGGAAGCGGTATGTCAGGTGTTTGAGAAGGTAAATACAGGCGGCGTTCCACTAACTGTGTTTGAATTGTTAACGGCAACCTTTGCGACAGATGATTTTATTCTTCGAGATGATTGGAATGAAAAAAAGGAGAGAATTGCAAATCCTTCACATCAAGTTGTAAAAGAATTCTCAGATACCGACCTGATGCAGGCCATCAGTCTTATGGCAACGTATGAGAAAAGGATGTCATTTCTGAAAGCCAATAAAGACGCCGAGAGAGCGCCTCGAATTGGTTGCAAGCGGGTCGACATCCTTGATATCACCCTTAGTGACTACAAGCAGTATTCTGACAAGGTTATCGATGGATTGCTTGATGCATCCAAATTCCTGCATAAACACTACATATTTAGCCCAAAATTTTTACCGTACGGCGCTCAACTTATTCCACTCTCCGTTATCTTCACAATTCTTGGAAATGAGGCCCATAGTCATCAGGCGCAAGAAAAAATAGCGCGATGGTATTGGAGTGGAATATTTGGTGAACTTTATGGTGGAACCACAGAAACTCGTTTTGCCTTTGATGTTCCGGAAGTTGTGAATTGGGTACTTGGCGAGACTAATCTGCCTCGCACGGTATCTGAAGCTCAATTCATGAAGGACCGTCTTTGGACTCTTGGATCCAGACAAAGTGCTGCATATAAAGGTTTATATGCACTCTTATTAGCTGACGGTGCGAAAGATTGGTTCTCTGGGTCGACAATTTCTGCAATTACATATTTTGATGACTCTATTGATGTTCACCATATTTTTCCCCAAGATTGGTGCAAGAAGAATGGGAAACGTCGCAGAAAATACAACTCTATTTTAAACAAGACACCTTTGAGCGCGCGTACGAATCGCATCATTGGCGGTAAGGCGCCGTCAATCTACATCGAGCAGCTAGCAAGAAAGGCAGAGGTCTCAGAGGAGACCATCCTCGCAAGTATCAAAACTCATCGTGTCAGCATCTCGGACTTGCAGAGCGACAATTTTGAATCTCATCTTGAAAGTCGTGCGGTGGCTCTTCTAGAGCAAATAAAAGGTGCGATGGGTAAAGAAGTTGGTGAATCTCAGGTGGAAGTGGCTGATGATGATGAGGACTTTGAGGATGACGAGTGATGCCAAGTGAAAATTAGGGCAGGAAAAGCAAAGGATTACTCAAATAGAAAGTATTACAAAGCCCCGTTCTTTGCAAAACCAGGGGAAGTCGGTAATTTATTTGGTTATTCGAACTTCGAAAAAGGGGAGGAAATTGAATCCGATTTTGCCATAATTGATCTTGAAACTTCTGGCCTGTCACCTTCGGCAAGTCACATAATTGAGATTGCCATAATTCGAATGAACCTTGCGGGTAAGATTATAGATAGATTCGAGACGCTGATAAAGCCTCCAGATGGAAATGTAGGAAGACCGGATATACATCTAATTAATGAGAGTGATATCAAAAGTGCGCCAACTTTTTCTGAAGTTGCAGGAAACATTCTTGCAAGTCTCGACAATTGCATTGTAGTCGCGCACAATGCAAAATTCGAGGAGGGATTCTTGACTGCGGAATTCTCGAGAGCGGCGATAGAAGTTCCACATATTCCAGCAATTGATACGATGTGGTTGGCGCAAATGGAATTAGATATTTTCAATTACAAGTTGCCTACTGTGCTATCTCATTACGGGCATACGATTAAAGACGCTCACACAGCAATGGGAGATGTTGTGTCTATTGCAAAATTCTTACCCCAGTTACTTCTTGAGGTTCCTACTCAGTTGTATCCCGTTGACTTAGTAAAGCTGCCAAGCCGTCCGCTTGCCAACAGACTGAAGCCAAGATGACAGATTTCTCAAAACTGCCTTTACCTGAATTTATTGAAAAATTCTTGGGCGCTCCGGTTTTTGAGGTGATACCAAGGTTTGAATCTTCAGGTTGGTATTACCAAGGAAAGACTGAAATAGGATGTTTTGACTGCGAGAATGACTATGAAGTATTCCGGAAACCTTACGAGACCACTAAAGGTGATTACGAATACTGGGCAATAGTTTGCACTACATGCGGAAGCTGTAATGGCTTAGATGTTATGGATGGTCCAACAAAAAAGGCTTTCCGTAATTGGTCGGATTCAGTTTCTGGAACCGAAGAATACAAAATTGAAATAGTTTGCCCGATAAACCCAATCCTAATTCAAGCACCCTATGAGCGAGAGGTCTTGAAACCGATTGCACGAGTGCCGGTGAAGGAAGTGGTGATTCACTCGGGGTTTTCTCCTACCCAGGAGCAAATTGCGATTATCGAAGGAGCCAAAGGAAATACCGATATATCCATTGAGGCTCTTGCAGGAACGGGCAAAACCTCAACCTTAAAAATGCTCGCTGAAAGCAGGGTTAACCTAAAGGGCACTTATGTCGCATTTAATAAGTCAATTGTTGATGAGGCGAAATCCAAGTTTCCAAGTAGCGTCTCTTGTAGCACTGCACATGGACTTGCATATCGTGCCATCGGGAGGGATTATGCATCGAGACTGCATTCCACGCAGCGCCTGAGTTTCAAACAGATTGCAGAGTGGCTTGAAGCGCCTGCCTTCGGCTTTAAGAGTTCTATCAGTAACCATGTTTTGGATCCTGCTCAGATTGCAAGATACGCTCAAGCAACGGTTAGGAATTTCTGTAAAAGCATTGACCATGAACTTTCTACTAAACACGTAGAGATGCCTGTAATCATTAGAGCCGATTCACCAAATGCTGAGGCTTTTGCTCGAAAGGTCTTACCCCTAGCAAAGAAGATATGGAATGACCTTCTTCTGCATGAGGGCTTCATGAGATTCAATCACGATTATTACCTGAAGATGTGGCAACTTGGAAAACCAAGAATTGGTTCGGACTATATTTTATTTGACGAAGCTCAGGACGCAGACCCGGTCATGCTCGATGTTGTCAATTCTCAGTCTTCCTCACAACTAATTTATTGTGGAGACCAGTTTCAGGCGATATATGAGTGGCGGGGCGCAAAGAATGCACTAAAGATGGTGCACGTGGATAAGCATCTTTGGTTGACGCAGAGCTTTAGATTTGGAGCGGCAATCGCTGATGAGGCGAACAGATTCCTAGAACTTTTAGATGCTCCAAAATTGGTGAAAGGTCTAGTAGGTTTAAAATCTAGCCTAAAGGGCGTTTTAAATCCTGACGCAATTCTTTGTAGAACTAATGCTGGAGTGATTTCAGCTCTCATGGGAGAGCAATCAAAAGGTCGCTTAGTTGCAATCATCGGAAGAACCCAAGAGTTGATTGATTTCGCAGAAGCATGCCAACAATTAATGGCAGGTGGAAGGACTGGACACCCAGAATTAGCCCTCTTTTCGAACTGGGAAAGTGTTCTCGGATTTATTGCGGAATATCCTGATGAGGCTCAAGAGATAAAAACAATGGTTGAGTTGATTCAAAGTTTTGGAACTGGGCGATTAATTTCTGCTCTTAACCAAGTGGTCCCCGAAAAACAGGCTGACGTTGTTGTCTCTACTGCGCATCGGGCGAAGGGTCGAGAATGGAACGATGTTCGCTTGCAGGGTGATTTTTTGCATGTAGATGATATGGACTCAGAAGATTTGCGGTTGGCCTACGTGGCAATTACTAGAGCGCAGAGAACACTTGATATGACTTCATGGGACACAATTATTCCGCTGGAAAAGCAAAAGCGTTTTACTTATGATCCCACTGTTACCCATAGGACTCGCCCGCCGATAATTGTCGAACCTGAATCAAAGCCGGCGGATAAAAAGGGTATTGCATCACGCCTTAACCCCTGGAAGTAATCTGCGAGACTAAACAGTCCTACCTCTATCCAACGGCAACGCCCAATCAATCCGGTGACCAAGTTTCTCTGAAGCCATGAGTGCCCATCGTGGATTGCGGAGCATTGCGCGCGCTAAGAAGACTGCATCTGCTTCGCCGGTGGTGATGATGTGTTCGGCTTGTTCGGGTTCGGTGATGAGGCC
>Ga0164292_10005222_pt1 | contig 10621 bp, 7 predicted proteins | sample GEODES117metaG_FD_111486 | JGI IMG/M metagenome (GOLD analysis project Ga0164292, IMG submission 111486) | Eutrophic lake water microbial communities from Lake Mendota, Wisconsin, USA - GEODES117 metaG | ecosystem: Environmental > Aquatic > Freshwater > Lake | place: USA: Lake Mendota, Wisconsin... | reverse complement strand
GGCCGCGACATCCCCGCGCTGCTCGCCGCCGCGGGCTTCGAGGCGCAGATGCACCAACGCTACCTGCACCGCCCCCACTTCGCGGGGTACCACTATTGGGGGTGGGCGGGGAGGGGGTGAGGCGAGGACGGAAAAGTTGAAACGGAGCAAGATAAGCGATAACTCAGTTAACGGTCGCAACAGGCAAAGGCGCGTCGGCTGTTATGGCTTTAAATCGTAAAAAGGCGCTCGTGAGCCGAAAGCGGGAATTCGACTACTCCCGAATATCATCCCGATGTAACCCGTACCCGAAGCAGACGATTGAATTGGCGAATGGCGCGCGTTTCACCATCCTTCAAGTTCCGAAAGCAGATCTAAAGACGAAGACAAACGCGCTCTACATACACATATCTCGGCAAACCCGGCAGTGCTACATCGGGATAACCGAACAGCGTGTGCTTGATCGATGGACGAAAGGGAACAACTACCGAATGCAAAAGCGGTTCGGCGCAGCCCTACGCAAGTACGGCTGGGATGCCTTCGACCATCATGTACTAGCGTTCGCCGACACACGCCGGTCGTTGGAAAGAGCAGAGGTCCGCGCGATCAAAGACGCCGGAGGTCATAAGTCCAGATTCACATTCAACCTTTCGCCCGGCGGTGACCTTGTTGCGGAAAACGATCGTCCTGTAGTGGGTGTGTACCTGCCAACCGGTAAGCAAAAGCGGTTCAAATCGGCCTCTGCTGCCTCACGGTTCCTGAACTTCGTCAACATCGATGCCGTCGCCGCCATCGCCCGTGGTGAACGTCAATCGAAAGATGACTGGTGGTTCCGGTACGAGGAAGACACTGAACGATCACCACCCCTGAGGTGGGGCGAAGATCTGCGAGTCGCCAAGTTACGGGATATGTTTGGAAAGCGAATCATCGGTATAAACTTGAAAACAAAAGAACGTCTGGTATTCAAAACCTTTTCAAGCGCTGCCAAGTCGTTAAAGATCAACCAATCGCTGATCTCTGCGTCGGTGCGCAAGAGAGTGATGTCTGCCGGAGGCTGGTGTTTTTTCTACGAGGGTGACTGTGAGTCTCTCCCGCGCGTATATGGAACCGCGGCCACGCGGGAGAAACGCGACCGGCGCGTATTCGCAACGAACCTGAAAACAGGCGACCGCCAAGAGTTTCGAAATTGCACTGTCGCTGATAAGCGACTTGAACTTCACTCCGGCGCAGCCGCATCAGTCGCAGCGGGCAAAAGAGTGTCTGCTGGCGACTGGTTCTTTTCCTACGAGAGGCACAAAGAGCCTCCTTCGGAGTACCGCGGCATGATTGTTGCTCGCATAAAAAGCAAACCTGTTATCGCCCGCAGCCTCCTCAGCAATCAAGAGCAGGCGTTCCCGAGCGCTAAAGATGCTGCTATGGCGCTCGGCATGAGCCGTGCTGCAATTTCCAAGTCAATTTCAATGGCAAAACCGGCGAAAGGATACTTTTTCCGATTTGGATGACAGGGGACGACCGAACAATAGTGCCGCCAAGAAACCTGGCGATTCATGTAGCTGTAGGAAATCGAAAGTTGGCATAGCCGATAGTGGAAACCCTCCGCCGCCAGACTGTGGTTCGTCACCTGCCCTTAATCTGAAGACGATTCGGAAACCAGTACGTTGCGGAATAGTTGCTTGGAAGGAACTTCTCCAGCTCGGATTCATAAAGGTCCGACCAACCTTCGGTCCGTTGAACGAATTGAAATGCCGAGTTGGCGGCGATAACCGCATCCCATTCGTGATCGCGGCTTTCAATATCCGAAGGACAACCATGCTGGATTCGTAATCCTGGATAAATCCAACGAAGCGCTTTCGGATGTGTTTCAGTTATCTGGGTTCTCGGCCATCTCTCCGCCGCAAATGTCGCTACTAACACGCCTTGAACAAGACACGCGCCCCGAATGGAGTTCACATGGCTGACAGTACCGCTGCTGGCCCGCGTACCTGTGGCTAAGGCCGCATTGAGTACCAGTCCCCTTACGGTCTCATCGCACTTGCGATCACCGGATTTCGCCCAAACCAAGGGTGCATCTATGCCGACGGCGACCGGAGGCAAGGGACACTTTGCGCTAACGTCTTCGATAGCATCTTTCGCACTGCTGCAGGTTCCGGACGCGATAAAGGTAAGCTGATCACGAGCTCCGGAAAGCACAGCTCATCCGAAGGCGTTGATGCCACCCGGATCAAACCCGACGATGTACCTCTCGCTCATTGCGGAATGACCGCCAGAAACTCGACTTTCACGAGAACTTTCGCCTCGCCTTCCGCGGAGCCTTTCATCGGCGTGCTTCCGGCAGAGCTCTGGGTACCGTTGCCATCGGCTGATGGCCTGTTCGCATAGCGATCTGCGGTGAACCGACCGGCGGTATCGGGCTCGGCGACATGTCGGTGCTGCAATACGACCGCCTTGCTATCGAGATTCGCTGCGGGAGCGACTCGGAACAGGCACCAAGCGCCTTCCGGAATAGGGGGGTTCGTCGACTCGTGAACGACCTGTGCGACGAACATACCCTTCTTGGGAGTGATCCAATCCGGTGCCGCTACCCAATACTCGGCAGCTTCCTCTGGTGACTGGAATGTGAAAAACGCGCCCGCAGCGATGCGCACGTCTACCACGGGCAGCGCCGGAACGCCCGCCGCACGGTCTAGATTGCTGACCAACCGCAGGTTCCCAAATCGCCTTGGCACAGCTTCCGGCACATCTGGTGACTGAGCGACGACGACGGGGTGCTGGGGTACGGCTAGTCGAGACCGAAGGTGCGTTGCAAGTGCCGGGTCGGCGCAATAAACGTAGCAACCCTTCATGCCGCGGGTCATCAGCGTCCGATAAGTGTTCTCGACGATCAGGTCGGCCAACTTGAGACCAGCGACCCGGTCCTCCTTGATCATCTTCTTGAGACCCTTGACCGACTGGTCGGAGGAGGCGCGCCTACTGGCGTCCGTGACCATCTGCCCGTCGCGGAAGACCAGATCCGGCCCGATGATGACTCCGACGTAGTCGAGCTCAAGTCCCTGGCAAGTATGGATGCATCCCACCTCGTTGACCGACTCGGGGGCGACAATCCATAGGCTCCCGTCCTTATCGAGGTTCCAGCGCCGCTTGTACCGGAACTCGTCCATCACGATGTCCCACGCGGCAGGGTCTTTCTTGCTCGGCCACTTCCAGCAATAGCCCGCCACCACGCGAGAACGGTTGTTCGCCCGATTCCGAGCCTCGATCAAGGCGTGCATCTCCGCGGGACTATCGAATACCCGGAAGTCATACTCGGTCGTGTCGAGCACCTCGTTGGCGGTTTCCCTAATCGCGAGAACATCGTCCAGCCACGCCAGGTATCCGTCGGAGCCGTTGCAACGGAATTGCGACGAAAGCTCGAGCTCTGTAATCTCGGCTCCTGCGGCACTCGCAAGGTTGCGGAGTTCCTCCGTGTGGCCGATGTCGTGCAGCGTGACTCTCTGGTCATCATCCACGAAGAAAACCGTGCACCGCGCCGCACGGATCAATTCGCGGATCTGGTTGTCTCCCAAGTTGCGGTAGAGACCGCTCTTCGCATTGAGACGATGTGCTTCATCCACGATCAGGGCGTCATAACTGTCCGCCGCAACATCGACGAAGGCGCCTGATCCGGTGAACAGATTGCTGATGTAGGTCTGCGTGAACGTACCTGTCAACTTGGCTTGGTAGACCTTACGGGGGGCAGCGTTCTTGGACACGTACCGGACGTTCCGTTTGCGCTGCAGCAGTGCGCTGAGCAAGTTGACGGCCAACACCGACTTGCCAGTTCCCGGGCCGCCCTGGACGATGACCACCTGCTTCTTGTCCTGCGCCTTTGCATCCAAGCTGAGCACAGACTCGTAGACGACCTTCTGGTCGTCGATCATCACGAACTCGGTCTTGCCCTGCAGCATCCCCTTGACGCTATCCGCAAGCATCTTCGAGGGTTGAATGCGTCCGTTTTCGATGGAATACAGAGCCTTGCGTCGATCACCACGGCGCACGTGTGTCCGGATGAAGGCTTGGAGCTTCGTCCGCTCCCGCTGAAGGAACAGGGGCGCCCGGTCGATATGGTCCTTGTAATGCGGATGGTCGATCTCGCCGTCCCGCGGGTGGTTGTGAAGGTACGCGCAGGGCCGCAGGTCGATGTCACCGTCTTGGACGGCCGTATTGAAATCCCGCAGGTAAGCTGCGTACGACCAGGCCTGATAGGAGGGGTGGGGGCCCTCTCGCTCTCCCGTCCGTCCGCCGCGACGCGCCCAGACGATCGCGTCCTTCTCGCTCCGGCGCGACTCCGACCACTGCTTCAGTTCGACGATGATGACCGCAGAGCGCGCCTGGTCGTCCTCTCCGGCAATCACGAAATCGATGCGTTTGGCGGACTGCGGGAGTTGGTACTCGATGGCTACCCCGACATCCGAAGGGATCTCTTCATCCTGCAGGACCTTTGCCATCTCCAGCAGCGAGTTTTTCCATGCTTGGAGTTCGGACGGTCCGACAGCACGCCCGGTCGCCTCACCATAGTGGCGACTGACGATATCCTCGATGTCATCGCGGAAGGCGTGATTCAGGAACTCGGTCTTGTTCGCTTGGTAGATAATCAACCAGAAACCCTCGTTGTCGCCTAGCCGAGGTATCTTTTCTCGTTATGCCAAGCGAGAAAGTCGGCATTTGGCCGTAGCAGCGCATTTTCGGGAAGCACCGCCAACGGCTTGCCGTGATGAGCGTAGTACTCCTTGCCGTTGCTGAAGTGCTCTTTCAGTTTGGAACTCACTTCGAGCCGTAACTCCGGCGTCACCGTCACATAGCCGCGGTCAAACAGTCGATGGAGATCCGAGCGCAGCAGCAGCCCGTTGGTCACCCGGTGCGGACCGTCTTCGGCATACGGCTTGATGTGCGCAGCCTCGAGCACGGGCAGGGTCTTCTCCCCAGTCACCGCACACCGGCGCTGATAGGCATCGGTGACCAACACACGGAACGAGCCTTGCCCGAGTCGACCGCGGGTGAGGTACTCGTTGCCGAATCGTGGGCCGTCGTCTTCAACTTGGTCGATCGCCGGCTCCTGCACGGCCGTTGGAACTGCAACCGGGCTCCTTTTCCATACCGCCTGTAAAGCCTCGTGGAGCTGACGACCCTCATCTGTCTCAGTGTCGTAGGTCTTGCCCTGGACGATGTTGGGCGCCCAACTTGCCGGTATCGGGATCCAATCCTCCCGCGGTAGGAAGAACGGCTCGGCGAGGACATTGCAGCCAATGGTCGGATCGGGCTCAGGGGTGCCGCCCCGATACTTCAGGACGCGCTGCCGAAGCTCGCTCAAGGACTGCACGCCATTAGATGTGCCGAATGCCTCCCAAGCCAATGACGACGGCAGCTGGGAGTAACTGACGAAATGCCCGCCGCCGACGATGAAGTTGAGTGGGCTGTGCAACTTGAACAGGAACAACTCGCCGGGCTTCAGCACCTTGAATTGGCGGTTGCCGCTCGGTTGCCAGAAGTTGACGTCGTCCGGGCCGAGTGCCGCCAGCGTATCGAACCAGTTCTTGTCGGTGACGCCAACCCAGATCTTCATGCAGTGACGGGGTTCAGCGCCCGAGCTTCGTATGCTTGGTGGCGTTGCCCCGAGAGAGCTCGACGGGGTACTTCTTGGCGTTCAGCTCGATCTTCCGACGAGCGGCCTCCGCGAGGTCGACATCTAGTTTGTCGGCAAGCCGGACAAGATAAAGCAGCACATCCGCCATCTCTTCCGCGACGGCCTGCCTTGCCGGGTCCGGCAGGTTAAGGCTCTCTTCGTCCTTGAGCCATTGAAAGTGTTCGAGGAGCTCCCCGGACTCGACCGATAGTGCGGCTGCCAGATTCTTCGGGGAGTGGAACTGGTCCCAATCGCGGTCAGAAGCGAAGGTGCGGAGCGCATCCCGCAGCGCGGTCAAATCCTTGTCACTCATGGACAGACTTTCGCTCTGGCCGACTCAAAAGGCAACCACCAGGAGCCGCTGTTCACGCGCGCTGTATCTCCCAAACTTCGGCGCCTGTTTGCCGTAGGAACCGGACCCGATGTTTGTGACCGGACGTCCCTTCGAAAAGCTTCGTCAGTTCCGCGGTCAAGACGTTCGGGACGGCTCTGTCGTCGGTCGGCCGTTCCTTGAGGACATTCAGGGCGACCTTTACGAAGTTGCCGTACAAGTGCCGGCCGTTGATCTTCACGAGGTGCCAGCCGACCGGTAGGCCATCGCGATTCGTGCCGAACATGATGCAGAGGTTGCGGTTATCGTCCCCGCTACCCGCCGAGATCACATTGAATACGAACCGACCAGGGCCGGGGCGTTGCCAGTATGTCTCGAGCCGCGCCTCGGTACGGTCTGCTACCGCCTGGGCAAAACGGGCCTGTAGACCCTCCGGAGGCGTCGGGCCGATGTACCGAAACTCCGACCTTGTTCCGTCCCATGAAAAAAACCGCGAGGGACTTTTGGCGTTCGCGCCGGTCCACGCTGCGATGGGGTTGCGTTGGAGGTAGCCGTGCCAGGTACGCTCGTCCACCGTGGCGACGGCTTCGACCTCGGTGCCCATCACGTCGTCGCGGTGACGTTCCTGGGTGAAATACTCCCGGAACTCGGTCACCAGATCGGTCATGGGGAGGCGGTCTCGGAAGATGCCCGAGCGGCACATCGCGTGCAGCATCACCATCTTGAAGGACTTCGTCATGGCGGTCTTTTCGATCTCGCGGAGGAATTCACCGACGGTGGTTTCCAGTGCCCGCGTATCGGGGTCCAACGGCCCGCCTGCCTCGAGAACGCGGTGCCATCGATCCACGCCGAGAACGTTGCAGGCGGTGCGCAGTGAGTAACCGCCTTGGCGCTGCCATTCCGTGAGAGTCGGAGGGCGACCCAACTCCTCGGTCATCTCCGTGAGGTCATCGAGCACCAGTTGCCGCAGAGGACTCGCCTTGTCGAGCGATTCACGCAGGGCCTGGAGTGCCACCGGCTCGATAGCGATCTCGACGCCGTCAGGCACGCCATCGGGTCTGACACCGTCTTGGATCCAACGGGTCAGCGCCCGCAATGCTTGCCCCGGATCGGAGTCCTGCGACATGTCTTGACCCGCAAGCAGCGGCAGTTTCACATGGGCATGACGATAGTTGCCGATGAAGTCCAATACCGTAAGGTAAGCCTTGCCCTCCAGCAGCCTGAGGCCGCGGCCGAGCTGCTGCAGATAGATCGTCATCGACTCCGTCGGGCGCAGGAACATGACAAGGTCGACCGCCGGGATGTCGACCCCCTCGTTGAAAAGATCGACCGTGAACAGCACGTCCACCTGGCCGTTCTCAAGCTGACGTACCGCCTCGGAACGATCCATCGAAGACGCGCCGGAATGAACCGCAGCGGCTGGAACCCCCGCTTTGCGGAATTCCGCCGCCATGAAGTCCGCGTGGTCGATGGACACGCAAAATCCGAGCGTTGCCCGCCCCTTGTGCCTGCGGTAATGCTCGAGCGCAAGCGTCGCTCGCTCTGAGGTGTTGAAACGCAAGGTCAGCTTGCCCGCGTCGTAGGTTTTCCGCGCCGTCAGCAGATCTTCGGCATAGGTCACGACATCGGCGACACCGTGGTAGCGGAACGGCACTAGCCAGCCGTACGTGATGGCTTCGAGCAGCCCTACTTGGTAGGCCAGGTTGCCGTCGCAAAGGGCCAACAGGTCGCGTTGATCGCCGCGGAAGGGGGTTGCAGTGAGGCCTAGCAGGAAGCGCGGCGACAGCGCCTGCAGCACGCGCAGGTAACTGTCCGCTGCAGCATGGTGGAATTCGTCGATGACGACATAATCGAAGCCCGACAGCTCCGGTCGTGCCAGATGCTCAGGTCGCGAGAGCGTCTGCACCGACGCAAAGACGACATCACGGTCGAGTTCGTCGCGCCCATCTGCGAGCCAACCGATGCTGCGAGTCGGATATACCGCCTTGAATGCGGCCTCCGCCTGCCGGAGCAACTCCTCCCGGTGTGCGACGAAGAGCACCCGTTCGGCCTCACGAGCATCGAACGCAGCGAGAAAGGTTTTGCCGAGGCCGGTTGCCGCGACGACGAGCGCACGCGTCTCACCATCCTGCCGGAGGCGCTCGAGTTCACGGAGTGCCAACTCTTGGACTTCGCGCGGGCGGATCTCGGCGCGATCTCCGTCCGTGAGCTGGACGCCTATAGGCATCTCGATACCGCTGATGCTGCGGGTCGCTACCACCCGCCGACCGGCATATTCGCGGATCCAGTCGGGGGTGAGCGGTCGTGATGCGTCTGCCTCGAAGAGTTCCTCGAAGCGCGTGGTCAACTCGTACATCGGCTTGCCGGCGTCAACATCGAGCACCGACCACGTCCACTCCACGCCCTCCGTCAGCGCCATCCGGCTGAGATTCGCGGAGCCGATGAACGCCCGACCGCTGCCGTCGACGCGCTCGAAGAGGTAGGCTTTCGGATGGAAACTCCGGCGGGCATGGCTATAGACCTTCGCCTGCACATCGCCGTGCCATGCGGCAATGCGGGACAGCGCTTCCGGTTCGGTGACGCCGAGGTAGTCCGTGGTCAGGATCCGCAGTTCCGCGCCCCGGAGCAGCGCAGCCAACGCTGCGCCCTCGATGAGGTGGAGGCCGCTTTGCATCACGAAAGCCACCGCCAGCCGCGCGACCCGACAAGTCTCGAACTCGCGCTTAAGGGCATCGAGCAGGGACGGCCCCATCCCGTAATGAAGACGGTTTGTACCTGCCGCGGGAGCAGCCGTTGACCCTTGCAACACCCATCCGGCGTCGAAACCACCCCGCTTGGTGAGTTTCTCGGCGGCTCGTTGATCGATGTTCTGTCGGCTCAGTCCGTACCGTGCCCCGATTGCTTCGATGACCGTCTGCAAGTCCGCCAGTTCGTCAAGGATCTCTGTCGCGCTGCCGGCACGTACTGCATCAAGAACTTCATGAGTCTCCTCAACGAGCTTGAGTCCCAGGAGACGCGCCATCTCGTCCGGCGACGCCTGCCGCAGCGCCAGCTGTCGCTGTTCGGCCGCAGCCAGCTCAGGAATGCGGTCGCGGATCAGCTTTTCAGGTGGAGCGGGAGACATCGGATTCCAGAATGACAACCTCGGCCGTGCCGGGCGTCAACCCCAATACTTGGCTTTGTCCGGGAAGACCCATCGTACCCCGCCCCGAGGGTCGGGCTGGTCCCCTTGGTAGCGCGGGATCAGATGGATATGGAGGTGCGGGACTGTCTGTCCCGCGGCCGGGCCGTCGTTGATCCCGATGTTGTAGCCGTCCGGCCGATGGGTGCTATCCAGCTCGCGCTTCGCGGCCTCGAGCAACCCCAGCAGCGACCCTCGTTCCTCAGCCGTCAACTCGAAGAAGCTGCCGACATGTCGCCGCGGGATGATGAGTGTATGCCCGGGAGATACTGGATAGAGATCGCGGATCACTACCCCAAAGGAATCGCTCGCGCGGACCCGCGACTCCTTCAAAGCGCAGAACGGACAGGATTTATCATCAGTCATCAGGTCTCGTCCTAGCTAGAGACCGGGTGTAGTTCCCGGTTGCTGACTGCCTATTGAGTGGATTGATCGCACTACCGATGCTAACCCCTTATTAACAATGCCTCACCCCCCAACCTTCGGCCCGGCGCCATACACCGAGTAAGCGGTGTTTCCCACGCGGTACTGCCCGGCGAAGTAGGCGCGGTTCGGGGTGACGCTGGTATCGACGAACGCGAGCCCGGTGGCGGTGGTGCCGTTCTGCAGGTTGTTCGGGAAGCGGCAGTTCGAGAAGGTGTAGGTCACGGCGTACGCGTTGTAGGCGGTGTTGATGGTCGACACCTGTCCGTTGGTGATGCAACCGGTCGACACCTCTTGGGCGAACAGCACGCCCGCGCTGTTGATGTTGATGATCTGGCCGGTGAACGCGTCCTGCCAGTTGCCGGTGATGCGCGAGAGCGCGCCGCCCTGGTTGTAGACCGGGTTGAAGCTGAGCGTTAGCGTGCCGGACTGCGGGCCGCCGCAGACCGCGACCGCACAACCGGGCGCCGGCGTGAAACTGACCGGCGCCGTCATCGACTGGCGGGCGGTGAGGCTGCCTCCCGTGATGGTGGCCGTGCCGAGATAGGTCGGCCCCTTGGCGACTTGGATGTTCGAGCTGCTGAGGCTGTTGCCGCTCGTGACCAGGGTGCCCCAGTACTGGGTCACCGGCGCCGCGTCATCGACGATCAGCTGGAAGCGCCCGTCCTCCGCCGCGAGGGCATACACCGGGAGGCGGCTGATCGGGTCGATCCCTTGCCAGATGCCGCCCGGCGACGCGTTCGAGACGGGCGGGGTCGGCGTGCCGCCACCTCCGCTGCTGCTGCCACCCCCGCCGCCGCCACAGGCGCAGAGCGCGGACGCGAGACCGACGACGAGACTGAGACGAAGCGCTGAAGCGTGCATGGGGTCCTCCGGGGATGACGTCGACCGGTGCTGCGCGGCCGTTGGCGGACCCTTTTAAGGGGCGCGGGGGTCAATATTTGAGCCGGGTGCGCAGCCCCGCGCATAACTGCATGAATCCACCTGATTGACCGATGGTCTATCGCCACCCGCCGCTCTACCCTGTGTCCGTCCCCACTCTCTCGCT
>Ga0164292_10005220_pt1 | contig 10623 bp, 14 predicted proteins | sample GEODES117metaG_FD_111486 | JGI IMG/M metagenome (GOLD analysis project Ga0164292, IMG submission 111486) | Eutrophic lake water microbial communities from Lake Mendota, Wisconsin, USA - GEODES117 metaG | ecosystem: Environmental > Aquatic > Freshwater > Lake | place: USA: Lake Mendota... | reverse complement strand
ATTGCATCATTTGACCTTAAGCAGGTACTTAGCGGATCTGGTACACAAACAATAATTGGATGGGCATCTGCTAACTCAGCATTAACAGCACATTTAAGCGGAGTTGAAATCTCCTAAAATGTCATATAGCACATTTCCAGCAACTTCTTCAATGATAAAGTCAGTTCAAAGAGGCTCAGCTGCCTCGGCTGGAAACATAACCATATCTGCAATAGATACATCTAAATCTTTTGTAACTTCATTTTCTACAGCATCAGCAGGAAGTGTTGGAACAAACAGCTCGACAACAGGAACACTAACTCCTTCTGGAGGAAACGTCTCTGTATCTTCTCCAAGTTTTAACCCAGCAGGAGGAAGTTTTCCGAACTATGTAGGCACAAGAACTTACAGTGGAGGATCAACTTCTTTGATATCGGCATCGTATGGTGCATATATAGCAGACTCAACAACTATTACAACAACGGGGGCTTGCCGTTGGGAAGTAGTGGAGTATGCATAATGGCCTCTAGAGTGTATCCAATAGTTTCTTCACCAATTAAATCAATACAAAGAGGTTCTGCAGCGTCAGCTGGAAACATAACAATTTCTTCTGTAGACACTTCTAAAGCATTTGTTAAATCTTTTTCTACAGGTTCTGCAGGAACAGTGGCTGGAACTGGATTAACATCTGGGACATATAGTCCAATTGGCGGTAATATATTTGGACCAGGTGGCGGTGGGTTTATTTCAGGAGGAGGCTCAGCTCCTAACTATTCTGGAACACGATCTTTATCTGCTTCAACAACATCACTAACCTCTGCAAAATACGGCGGATACTTATCCAACTCAACGACATTGGTTGTTGATGGGGCATGTAACTGGGAAGTTATTGAGTACAACTAATGGCATCTACAGTATTTCCACAAACAGTATCACCAATTAAATCTATACAAAGAGGGGTAGCATCTTCTGCTGGTAATATAACAATATCATCTATAGATACCTCTAAATCTTTTATTAGATCGTATTCTACTAGTTCAACAGGAAGTGTTGGGGTAGTTGGTTCTGAATCAGGAACATTAACTCCTACTGGTTCATATAGTTTTGGTGGAACTGGTGGCGGTAATGCATCTTCAGGTGGTGGAAGCTTTCCAAGTTATCTTGGAACAAGAACAACTACAGCTGGTAGCACATCGATTACAGTTTCAGAATATGGCGCATACATAGTTAACTCGACTACAATAACTGCAACTGGATCATGTAGGTGGGAAGTGGTGGAGTACTCATAATGGCTATTACACAATATCCTCAAACTTCACAAGGGGTTAAATCTATTCAAAGAGGCTCAGCTGTATCAGCTGGATCTATAACAATCTCATCAGTTAATACATCTAAATCTTTTGTAACTTCATTCTCAACTGGTTCTGCTGGAACAGTAGCAATTAATAGTTCTGAAACTGGAACTCTTACTCCAACAGGAGGCTCTTGCGCCTCACAGGGGAACTCATCTAACAGCGCAGGTTCTTGGCCAACATATAGTGGAACTAGGACTTTATCTGGAGGAACAACTGCTTTGACATCGGCAGAGTATGGAGTAACAATGACAAACTCAACAACATTGACAGCAACTGGTGCTTGTCGATGGCAAGTAATAGAGTACAACTAAAAGGAGAAAAAATGACTAATTGGATACAATTAAAAGACGGAGTAGCATTTGCATATGTAAATTCACCAAATTTTGTTGACAATTCTATTCCAGTAGAAGATTCTGTTGACCCAAACACCCTAATGGCAAAAAAGTATGTTGATGGCCAATGGGAAGAGGCTGAGTTAATTTATTTTGTAGAAGAGATGCTCGATAACAAGGTTCTTAGAGTAAATTCAACAGTATTCTCATCTGATGTAAAAGGGAATATTATTGGATCAGAAGTAAAAGCAATGTGGACTAAAAATGAAAATGGAGAATATGTCCCTCCAGCTTCAATTGCAGAGGCCACAATCTACGACGAGCATTTGTTTACAGAAGAATAAATCTTTAACAGATACTATCTGTGATATAATAAGAAAAAGGAGACGCAGTGATATGGCTATGGAGATTGTAGGTGATTTATGACAGAGTATAAAGAATACACAGTAACCACACTAAGCTTAGCTGACACTGATTCCGTTTGGGATGACCTTACTAGCTCTTTAGGTTCAGACACAATTCCTCATAGAGTTGTAGATGTTGCCAATGAAAGAGCTGTAAACATAAAGAATACTTCATACTTTCTTACAGATGAAGAGGCGTCTAATTTAAGGTCAGATTCTAGAGTTGTAGCTGTAGAAAATATAAACCAAATACCAGTTTTTAAATATGCATTGCAAGACAGTGATTTTAATAAAACTTCATCTAGTTTAGGGGCTAAAGGCAATTGGGGACTTTTAAGGCATATTAAAACTTTTAACAATTATGCAAGCTCTACAGCCGATCCTGGCGGAACATACGACTATGTGTTAGATGGGACAGGGGTAGACATTGTTATTATTGACAGCGGTATTCAAGCAAATCATCCAGAATTTACTGACAGTGTAGGTAGTAGTAGAGTTGTAGAACATGATTGGTTTTCAGTAAGTGGAGTTCCTGGAAGCATGCCTTCAGGATTTTATACAGACTACGACGGCCATGGGACGCATGTCGCTGGAACTATAGCTGGTAAAAATTTTGGATGGGCTAAAAATGCAAGAATTTATTCTATAAAATTAGAAGGATTACAAGGAGCAGAAGACCCAGGTGATGGATTAAGCCCAGCAACTGCCTTTGACGTTTTGCTTGGTTGGCATTTAAATAAACCAGTACCGAGACCTACTATTTTAAATAATAGCTGGGGTTATGGAGTTTATTGGCATGTAGATTTAGATTCTCTTTCATTTGGAACTAGTTTAGGAGGAGTTTTTTACCCAATAACTGGAGGAGTGTATAGAGAAAATTCTTGGGCAGGTGCAGTTAGGGACACCGCTAAAGGCCACACGGGATCAATTGCTGGTGATGGCATATATCAATTACCTTTTAGAATAACCTCTATAGATACAGATATAGCAACTTTAATATCTGCTGGAATTGTTGTGTGCAATGCTGCTGGAAATGAAGGATGTAAAGTTGATGTATTTGGTGGAATTGATTATAATAATAGAATTAACACTAGTAGCGGTGTAATACCAGAATATTATTACCACAGAGGATCTTCACCTAGCAGCGGTGATAATTTTGGTTTTGAAGTGGGAGCTTTTGGTACTGGAGTTATAGGTGGGATCGATAGAAAAAGCACGTTTAGTAGCGGTGGTCCAGGTGTAGATATTTATGCTGCTGGAGCAAATATAATTAGTTGTTATTCTACTAACAATTTAGAAAATAGTACTAATTCATATTTTGCAGATTCTAATTTTTACCAACAATCTTTAAGCGGAACTTCTATGGCTAGTCCTCAAATCGCTGGGATGTGTGCTTTATTAAAACAAGCGCATCCTGACTGGACCCCTAGACAAATATATAATTGGATGACTTCAAATGCTGAACCAGATATGTATACTACTTCTTTAGATAATGACTATTCCAGTACTTCTAGTATTTATGGTGGATACAATAGACTTGCCTATTTCCCATTAGCTGGTCAAAAATACTATCAAATGACTGGGTGATAAGGTATGATTAGGTATAGACATAGATATATAAGGAGCGGAAAATGCCTGTAAAAAGATTAGGAGTGTCATCTCCTTTAGCCAATACAGCTACTTTATTGTCTATATCCGATGTGACAGGGGTTGCATCAGTTATTGTTGCAAACAAAGGAACTGTAGAGCTAGCAGCTACAGTTTATGTAGAGCCATTTGATCAATTAGGTTCTCCAGATGCTAGATCATATATTGTTAATAATTTAGTGGTGGGTTCTGGACAGTCTTTTGAGACGTTTAGATTTGCCGTAACAACTGGAGATAGGTTGTGGGTCGCTTCTAGCACAGCAAATGCATCTTTTTCTGCGACAGTTGCCTACGAGCAAGCGGGAAGAACTAATGTTCTTTATCAATCTGCACAGCCAGGATTTCCTCAGGTAGGAGATATTTGGATTGATAGCGATAATAATTCTGTCAATGTTTATACTGGAAGTGCATTTAACACCGTATCAACTATCGCACCAACAGGCCCAGTCGGTCCTACTGGACCAACTGGCGCTGCGTCAACAGTAGCTGGTCCGACGGGTCCTGAGGGGTCTGGAGTTAGAATTTTAGGTAGCTATGCAACAATTGAACTTTTAGAAGCCGATACTCCTGTTGGAAATGTAGGAGACGGTTATTTAGTTGGATCAAATTTATATATTTGGAGCGAGTTAAATGAGGAATGGACTTTTTCTGGTCCAATTTTAGGACCTACAGGTGCAACTGGAAGTACAGGACCACAAGGTCTAGTCGGTATTGGCGGTAACGATGGCGCGACTGGACCAACGGGACCGACTGGACCTTCAGGTGGACCGACGGGTCCACAAGGACTAATAGGATTAACAGGACCTACTGGTGATACAGGATCTACAGGTCCAACGGGTCCTACAGGTTCTCAAGGGCCGCGATCTTCAGTTACTTATCGTTTTAGCACAACGACAACAGATTCAGATCCGGGAACAGGATTTTTTAGGTTTAATAACTCTGACACAACTTTAGCTACTTTTATGTATATAAACGAATTAGATTTTTCAACTAATGCTGACCAAAGCGGTCTCATTCAGTTCTGGGATGACTCTTCTAATCCTTCTTCTCGTTCTGTTTTAAACTTTTTTGGAACAGCAGGAGCTTTTAGAGGTTCAGTGAATGTTACTGGATCTGTTACTTCAGCAGCTGGATATTTTAAAGTTCCAATTACCTTTGTAACTGGCTCATTGCCATTAAATAATACAAGTTATCTTATTGAATTCTACAGAACTGGCGACCTTGGGCCTCAAGGAGTAACAGGACCTACTGGTCCGACTGGTCCTTCTGTAACAGGCCCAACTGGTGCAACGGGACCTGAAGGAACGTGGACCACAGCGCAGGTAATAAATGATCAAACTGATACTTATACTTTAATTTTAAGCGATTCTGGAAAATTAGTTAAATGTACAAAGGTATCTGGTATGGATATAGTCATCCCTACTAATACTAATGCTGCATTTTTAATTGGTCAAAGAGTTGACATTCTTCAATATGGAGCTGGACAAGTAACCGTTGTAGGAGATACGGGTGTCACAGTACGATCAACGCCTACATCAAAACTAAGAACTCAGTACTCATCTGCATCTCTTTTAAAAATTGGCACTAATGAGTGGCTTTTGGTTGGCGATTTGGCGTTAACATAAACTATGCCACTAACACTTGGATTATCTAGCGGAGCTGGTAGCTTAAAAAATAAAGCTGAAGCTGTATCTTTAGGCTACAGAGTCAACTTTGTTTCAAATCCTACCTTTGAGACAAACACTACGGGATGGTCTTCAGTTGCTGGCGCAACTTTAGAAAGAGTTACAAATGAGTATTATACTGGTTCTGCATCTTTAAAGGTAACAAACACCACTGCAAATCCAGCGGCTCAGTTTGGCAGTACAAACAATTTAATACCTCTTTTATTTGAAGGTACTTATCAGATTAGTGCTTATATAAAAGTAGGTCTGGGAAACGCTCCTGCAAATTATTTTTTACGGTATTTAGAGTATGAATTTGCTGCAGGAGGTTCTACTATTGCAGCTGGAAACGTTGGAGTAACTCAGCTATCGCACACAGGCAACTGGGTAAGAATTTCTGGTTCTTTTACAAAAAATATTATTGGAAATTATCTAGCTCTCCGTGTCGTTAGCTCTTTATCTAACCCTAATGAATTTTTTCATGTAGACTCTATTATGGTGGAAAACAGCTCTACTTTAAAACCATACTTTGACGGGTCTAGTAATGGATTTTGGACAGGTAGTGAAAATGCAAGTTTTAGCGGAGGATCGCCTTACCAAACATAGAAAACGGAGATAGAGACAAATGGACGAACAGATATATACAAACTGGTTTGCTAATGACGGTCAAAAAAATTTTTACATGCACCTTCTTCGTAGTTTTGAAGGAAAACCTATTCGTTGTCTACAGATAGGTGCTTATACTGGAGATGCTTCTGTATGGATATATGATAATTTATTAAAAAACTCTGACTCGGTTCTTATAGATGTTGATACATGGGAAGGGTCTGACGAGCCAGCACACCACGCTATGAACTGGTCTACTGTAGAGTCATTATACGATTCTAAGACTAAAGAAGGTCAAGATCTTAAAAAAGTAATTAAATATAAAGGTACAAGTGATAGCTTTTTTAAAAATAATAGACAAATGTACGATTTTATTTATGTTGATGGCGACCATACGGCATACGGAGTACTTAAAGACGCTGTAGCCTCATACGAATGTCTTAATGTAGGTGGGATTATTGCCTTTGATGACTACCAGTGGAGCGCTGGTCTTGGGCCTCTTAAAGAACCAAAAATGGCTATTGATGCGTTCGGCAGTATTTATAGAGATAGGCTACAGTTAGTTCTACAAGATTACCAATGCTGGTATAGAAAGATAGGGTAAAAATGAAGGTAGCAATTTATACCATTGCTTTAAATGAAAAGCAGTTTGTAGATAAGTGGTTTGAAGCTGCAAAAGATGCTGACTACTTAATGATTGCGGATACAGGATCTACTGACGGAACAATTGAGAGAGCTAGAGAGCTTGGAATTATTGTTCATAGTATTAAAGTATCTCCTTGGCGTTTTGATGATGCAAGAAACGCAGCTTTAGCACTTCTTCCAGCAGATATTGATATGTGTATTTCACTTGATATGGATGAAGTGATCACTCCAAACTGGAGAACACCTTTGCAGTCTGCATGGGAAAGAGGTGTAACTCGCCCTCGCTATAAGCATATTTGGTCTTGGAATGAAGACGGAACTCCTGGATTAGAGTTTAGTTATGACCATATCCACTCTAGAAACAACTATAGATGGCGTCACCCAGTTCATGAGTGTCTGTATGTCTACGGGATAGAAGAAAAGCAAGAATGGATTCCTGAAATTGAAACACATCATCATCCAGACCCAACAAAATCTCGATCTCAATATCTTCCACTACTTGCACTATCTGTAAAAGAAGATCCATATAATGATCGAAATGCTTTTTACTATGGTCGAGAGCTCTATTTTTATGGACATTACATCGAAGCTGCAGCAGAGTTAAAACGCCATTTATCTCTTCCTACAGCACGTTGGGCACCAGAACGAGCTGCTTCTATGAGATTTATCGCAAAGTCTCTACCAGCTGAAGCAGAGGAGTGGTTAAGAAAAGCTATTGATGAAGCGCCAGGACGCCGTGAGCCTTGGGTTGATCTTGCAAAACTTTACTATGAACGTAAAGATTGGAAAAACTCTTTAGATTGCGCAAAAGAAGCTCTTGCTATAAAAGAAAAACCTTTAGAGTATCTTTGTGAAGCAGAAGCTTGGGGAGCAGCTCCTCATGACTATGCTGCAATTGCAGCATACAATTTAGAAATGTTTGATAGAGCAGCGGAGTATGCTCAAGAAGCTTATGACATAGAGCCAGAAAATGAAAGACTTAAATCAAATTTAGAATTTTGTCTTCTTAGGGTTTGATTTATGGATATTGTAATTTGTGGAGGCGGGACAGCTGGTTGGCTGTCCGCTTTTATAATCTCCCAAAGCAACCCTTACCAGCACAACATAACTGTTGTGGAGTCATCTAAGATCGGAATTATTGGTGCTGGAGAGGCTTCTAGTGGTTTAATTATTGATATATTAAGTGGAAACTTTTTTTATAATAATAAAAAATTACTACCTAACAATAGAGAGATAGATATTGCAGATTTTATAGATAAAACAGATGCTGTACCAAAGTACGCTTTAAAGCATATAAACTGGGCAAAAGATAAAGGATCATATTTTGCTCCAATTGTAGGATCTGTAACAACAAAAAACTCGCCAGATCATCTTTTTAATTATGTTATTTCTGAGTACGGAATAGACAAAGCTTATCTTTGCACACCAGTCGGGCAAGCTTATAACAGTAATAAATTTCCAATTAATAAAGACTACGGACTTCATTTTGATGCTTTTAAAGTAGGAAAATATATTAAAGACTACTTAGTTGAATACTACAATGTTAAATTTGTAGATTCAATTATTAAAGATGTAAAAATTAAATCTAATGGAAATATTAGCGGTGTTCTCCTAGAAGATAATTCTACCCTAGAGGGAGATTTTTTTGTAGACTGCACTGGTATGCAAAGAATATTAGCTAAAAAGTTAGAGATTAAATGGCACTCATATAAAGATTATCTTCCTGTAGACAGAGCAATGCCTTTTCTTACACAATACGAAGAAGACGAAAAAATACAACCAGTAACTGAAGCAGAAGCTTTATCGTCTGGGTGGATGTGGAGAACACCTTTATCTAGTAGAAAAGGCAATGGATACGTTTACAGCAGCAGTTTTATTTCTGAAGACGAGGCTCAAGCTGAAGCAGAGAAGATTATGGGGCAACCTATAGAACCCATTAAACATCTTAAATTTGATTCTGGTCGATTAGAAGAGGTGTGGAAGAATAACTGTCTAGTTACTGGTCTAGCAAGTTCATTTATTGAACCCTTAGAGGCTACATCTATTCACGCAACTATTGCTCAGGTCTACTCGTTTTGCTTAGAACACTTAACGAACAAGCCTGAAACAACTGTTACTGAAGCAAATATTAAAAACTACAACAATAATATTATAAAAATGTATGAAAATTTACTGGATTTCACAGTTCTTCATTATCAAGGAGGCCGCGAGGACTCCGAGTTTTGGAGATATATTAAGAATGAAAATCTAGTAACTCCTACAGTAAAAAACTACATTGAAAAAGCAAAAAATAAGATCCCGACATTTTTATTTTCTTCTGACGAACAATGGGGAGCCAATGATCTCTGGAAATGGACCTTAGCTGGTTTAAACCTTATTGATTCTAATCTTGCAAAAGAAGAGCTTATACAGTTTGATATGTATAATTATGCTAAAGAACACTACGAATATTTTAAAAAAAGTTCAGAAAAAGATTTATTAAATCAAAATTTACGGTTTGAAATAGATCTAAATAAACCTATTTCTTATTATCTTTAGTTTTACCAGTCTTTGTCTTTTTTTTAGTTTTTTCATTTTTTTCTAGTTTATAAGCTTCTACTGCATTAGCACTAGTACGACTTCTCCAAGCAAAACCACACTCATCACATGTAACAACTTTTGCTGATGTCCAGCGACCACCATTAGGCAGCTCTTCTATAGAAGTACTAAGCTTAGAAGGACGAGCAGTGCAATATGGACAATTCGGAAATCTGCGTCTTCTCGTTTCTTCACCATTGTAAGATACAGACAAAGTTCTACGAATGTCAACTTCATCTCTTCCTCCCCAGATACCCCAAATCTGACGGTGCTCTAGAGCCCATTGGAGGCATTGTGAGCGCACAGGACAGGTAAAGCACATGTTTTTGGCTGCATACTTTTCTTTAAAGTCTTTAGAAAAAAACCAATCTAAAGCATATTTATTGGAGGGCTTTGCGCAGGTTGCTTCTGATTGCCAATTAAGATTTTCTGCTGGTTTCCACACAGCACTATTCTAGACTATAAACTATAAAAATACCTGAAATAGAGCAACTATAAAACTATATTTCTATCCAAGTTATAGGCAGTATAGGGTCAACTATATCTCCATACTCCGTCTCTCCTTCGCTATTAGAAACCACATAACCCTCTTCATCTTTTATTATTCCAGCCCATCCATAGTTTGGAAAGCATTTATCAATTAAATTAAAACCATCTCCTAGAGATATAGCTACCCCGTCTCTTTGAAGGGCAGATGCCAAAGCTCTTCGTATTAAATCATTCTCTAAATCTATATGATCAAAGGTGTGATAAACAATTGAGCAGTCTACTTTTTGATCATAACCAGACCCGTCCCACTCTTCCCAAAGGAAATCCCCTGGTCTATCAGTCTTCATATTTTTTCCTAAAACTCTTCATCTTCAGGATTAATATTAACTTCAAAGTCTGGAGTCTGCTGTTCTAAAAAATAAACTTCACTGCTTAGCTTCATTTCATATATCCCAGCTACAGTAACCGCTCCACACATAGCACAAACTTCAACCGTGCCTACACCCGTTTTGTTAGGTAGATCTACACCTTTTAGACGCATCAAAATTCGTCCATTTTTATCCATGCTCTCTGGTTCCCAACGTGCATGTTCTTTCATCCAACATGACTCACAAACAGGGACGGGACTTATAACTGGTTCAGCAGCCATGAGTCCAACTTTCACTAGGTTAAGACAATAGTCTACTCTTATGAAGCAGAGGGGAGATTTTCTTCAAGTATTATATTTAACTTACCACGAATTTGTTTTCTTTCAACTGGAGAGTATCCACCCCAAAATCCGTACTTTTCGTTTTTAATAGCCCATTCACCACACTCTTTTAAATGAGAGCACGACATACATATCTTCTTTGCTTCAACATATCCGCTAAGTCTCTGCCCTACAACTTCTTCGTCTTTATCTTCCATATAAAACAACTCTGCGCCT
>Ga0164292_10005219_pt1 | contig 10623 bp, 8 predicted proteins | sample GEODES117metaG_FD_111486 | JGI IMG/M metagenome (GOLD analysis project Ga0164292, IMG submission 111486) | Eutrophic lake water microbial communities from Lake Mendota, Wisconsin, USA - GEODES117 metaG | ecosystem: Environmental > Aquatic > Freshwater > Lake | place: USA: Lake Mendota, Wisconsin... | reverse complement strand
CGTAATCGTAAGCTCCTACAAATGCCATAGCATCTTCGAAGTTCCAAGTAGATAATTCTACGTCGGTTATTGTTTTGTACAGATTTAAAGACATCTAGCACTTCTGTCTACGTGTGATACTATGTTTCTCATTGCAATCAATTCCGTAACATCCCCATAGTTTATAAATACAAATATACGAATAATAATTTAGATTACCAAATCTTTCTTTTTTCTAAATTGAACTAAGTTTGGTAGATATGATTGTATTAATGGTATTTTATCAACACCTGTCTTTATTGATTTAAAATTACATTCTCTTATTTCTTCATCAGTTCCTTTGATTTTCCAATCCAATGATACTGTACTATAAAATGCGTTTTCTACAAATTTACTATATCCAATATAATCTACTTCAGTTATTCTGGATTGTGTATCATTTGCTTTTTGTATAAAATATCTTACAATATATCCTCTTTGATAATCCAAATCCGTTGGAGTTGGGATATATGGTGATATTCGCTTTTCTCTAAACTCACTTCCTATATTTGCTACTTTGTTATATCTACTTAAATCCATTTTTATTATTATTTAGGTTGTAATCTAAATCCACCTTCTATTTCAGTTTTCCAAATCATATCGGTAATTGTTTGTTTTACAGATGTTACTTGAAAGAATCCAGTTTCTTCATATGCAGTTGGAATACCACCAACTCTAAATTTATCTCCTCTTTTAATACCACTTATACCATGAATACTAAAACCAAATTTAATTGGCATTAGTGCAGATACTCCTTGAGCTTCACCAACTTTATCCTTACCATTTTTTAATGATTCAAATACCAATTGGTCATTATATGCCGTAATATAAGTCATTTTTTCCAATTCTTGATTAAAATCTTCGTTTGGTAGTATATGAACTTTAGGTGCATATCCGATTCTACTTAAAAATAACTGCATAGCCTTTTCTTTAGCTTTTTTAGCAGCTTCTTCTGAGGCCTCAGCTGCAGCTTCCTGTTCTGCTGCGGTTGGCGCAGCTGTGGTTGTATTTGGAGTACCTTGTTTTTTCTCAATACTTTTTAGAACCAAATCTGGCTCATCGGTGAAAAGACCTGCTTTCTTTTTACTATTTACTGATGGCGAAGAACCATTAACTTTTTGTCCTAATCTATTTCCAATAATTTGATTCATTTTTGCACCACTAATATCCAAATCCAATGATGCATCCATAAAAACAGAATCAGAACCAGCTACATCAAATCTATATGGAAGTCCGCTTGTTTGTGGAGACATATTCATATCAACTACACTTAATTCAGTACCACCTTTTGAATCATTTGTTTCCAAAATTTGGAAATCCCACATACCACATGCTGCCCCAGACATACCATTAAGAAGTTGATAAAGTGCATCTTTTATAGAAAAGTTTTTTGTTTCTAAAATACCTTTTGCAAACTCCAAATTAACATAAAGGTCATCTAAGAATCCATATGAGTATGCTGGTTTGTTCAATCCTAAAAATGTACCATCATCTCCATATTGAATTTGACCAGGTGTTCTACCCGCAACCATACCTTTAACAATATTTTGGTCATATGGGAATCTCACTTTTGCTCCACCATATTCTACAGAACAATTTAAAACTGAACTAAAATCCGTTTGTGCCGAATTTTCAGATGCCTGTAATAATGAAAATTTAGGTGTATTTGGATTTGGTATAAATAATTTATTTTTATCCGTACTAAATATTTTTGGAAATGCCGCACATACTGTATTTTTTGTATTAACACTAACACTAACTATATTAGGTCCTACTTTATATGCTTCAAATCCAATTTTACTTAAAATTCCAGATAATACACCAAATTTTATAAAACCAGAATCTCCAATTAAATCAGTACCTTCCGGTAAATCTACTTTTCCAGATGTTGTACTTCCATCGGATGCGGTATCGGTTGTTTCCGCCCCACCACCAAATTTAAATCCAAGAAAACTAGTACCTTTCATTTTACTATTCATCTCAGCTTTTACATTTTCATCTACGTTTACGAAATTTAAAGGAGATGCGTAAAATGCATCCGTTATTAAATCCTGTACTTTTTTACTTTGTTTATTACTGGGTAATCTATTGAAACCCATCATAAATCTTTTTTTACCTAAATTTGGTTCTGCTGATATTTTAGATACATCATATGCTTTAGCTGATTCGGCTGTTTGTCCTTCTTTATCTTCGGTGTTATCGGCTGCATTAAGAAATGCTGGTAGTTCGGTGAATCCCGTACATTTTACACTTATCGTCCATTCTTGTCCACTCATTGAAACACTACCACCCGTTATAAATCCTAAATAATTATCATATTGCCCATTGGATGCTTTTCTTTTTTTATTAACGGTTTGAAATGATTGATTGGCCCCAACAGAATCTCCACTTAATGTTGGAGTAAATTGAGATACACCACTTGGTGTATTCCATCCCCATTCTAAAAATATTGTATATCCCGGTTCTAAAAAATACTTACACATTTTATCCAATTGTGCTCTTGTATAGCATGTTATAGAAAATGTTGCTTTTCTAGAAATATTACCAGCCCCCTCATCTACTTCAATTGAAGTTATATTTGGTTTAGGTCTATAACCGTGAAAATCATCAGCAGTAACAAGCCCCTTACCATCCCAAGTATATCCTAATGTACCACTCATCGTATTATTTCCATATATAGAACCAGCGCCACCAAACAATGAAAAATTGGGATTTGATATTAACTGACATCCACTTCCTACACCAGAAGCAACCCTAACCCAAGCATTTAGATTAGACACTTTCATGATGTTCCCTTTTCTGGAACTTAATTCGTCTTGAACGTGTTGTGCAATATTTGAAAAATTTGGAAATGATGACATAAACTTTATTTAATTTTAATTATTTGTAAAATCCGATACTATTTCTATATAGTTCAATGGAATTCTTAATACAGTTGCTTCTGGAAATCCTAATGGCGCATCATGTATATTATTTGCTGATGCTATAATCCACCAAAGTGTTGGGTCTTGATAATATTGAAATGCTAATGTATCCAACCTATCACCCAATTCAGTCATTACATAGACATCATCATCTCTTAATGGAATATTAGGATATAGTTTTGGTCTATATACTATCCTACCATCGTGAGTTTTTTTAGTTTCTAAATTATAATATCTACTTTGCATTTTCTATAATGATTTAAGTTCAGCATTTTCTAAAAATTTTACAGCTGCTTCGCTTGTGGTACAATCTTTACCCGTTGCATATACAACTTCTTTTCCATTTAAATAAGCAGTTGCAATAAATTGACCAGGTTTTTTTGCATTTGGTTTTGTGTATATTAATAACGAACTTTGGGGAGGAGATTTAGTTACATATGTTTTAACAAATTTTCCTTTTACTGGGTCATCTGCTGGTATTGGTTGTTTTGGTTTAGCTCCTTCTTCTATTTTTGTTCCACCTTTAGCTTCTTCTATTTTTTTAGCATCAGTACCAATTGGCGTAGATGTTGCAGTTGATTGTCCAGGATTATTTATTTTTGCTGCAGTATTTACTGTGGTTTCTTTTGCCGCTGATGTATTAACTGTAGCTTCTGTTTGCGATACACTATTTTTGGTATTTGCATCAGATGCTATTTCAGCTGATTTTCCTGTGGTCTCGATACTAACTTTTGGAACTCTTGGTAACTTATCAAATCCATATAAATAACCATTCTGAGTACTACTTTTTGATTCTACTAAATTCAATGTTACGCTTACATCAATTACTTTAGGTAATTTATAATTGTTTAATGTTGTAGATTCTGCGTTTATCGTAAATGTTTCATTATCAGCCATTCCCATACCAGCAGTAGGTCCAACTTCCCAAGTACCATTATCATCAACAGTATATGATAATTGTGAAATAAAACATTCTTTATTTTTATATAAATTACCAATAGTAATTCTAAGAAATGGTGCTATCACAGCTATACCTTTGTTATATGCCTGTGGATATGCTAAAGAAGTTAAAAAGTTTAATCTTTGCCAAGCTGCTATATGCTGTAAAGGTGTAGTTGAATATACTTTAAAATTAAAAGATACACTTCTTTCTATACCAGTATAAGTCCAATATGGAAATGGTGAACCAATAAATTTAGCGGAATCCCAAGTTGGTGTTGTAGTTTCAGTAATACCAGATAGAGTTGCTCTAAAATTTACAGATTCTCCCTTTGCAATTGATGTAAATTTTAAAGTTACAAAATCATAATCATCTAATGTAGAATCCCCTACTTTCAACGAACTACCTTTATATTGAGTGTTTTCATTTACAAAATCAGATTTATCATTACTATCAATACCATATTTTGTTTTTAAAGTTACTTTAGGAGTTTGTCCATCTTTTAATGATGAATAAGTAGTTATACCAACTGCTTCTCTAGTTGCAGATGTTGCGCTTGTATTTAATGTTGAAGATGCCGCATTCAAAGCTGCCAATTTAGATGATAAATCATTTCTTAATGCAACATCATCTTGAGTTTCATCAACCGTATCAGAATATTTTGTTTTACCATCATTTTTTGATTCAACTCCAGCTGCTATTGCTTTATCATCCTTTCCTGCTAGTCTTTGTTGTCCTTCTTTTCTACCCTGTTCTAATTTTGCAGTTGCTTCCTTTTTTGTAGAATCTATTTTTTCTGATATAGATGCAAATGGATTTTTAACTGGTAGTTTTTTACCAGCAACGGATAAATCAGCTGGCGCTTCAGGTACACCCGGTTTAGTTACAACCGCTCCTTTAGATTTTTCTGCTTCGTTTGATACATTTATTGAATCAAGTTTTGATGATAAATCATTTCTTAATTTAATATCAGTTGATTTAGCATCTATTGTAGATGAATAAGTAATCTTAGCATCTTTAGCTCCTGCAGCCGCATCTTTTTTAGTATCACCTATTTGTGTTTTACCATCTGATATTGCTTGCTGTCCTTGCTTTTGTGCAGCTGCTAATTTAATTCTTCCATCGGCCGTTGCTGTTTTTAACTTATCACTAACACTTGAAAATAATCCACCAGTAATATCTAATCCTTTTGATTTTGGTACTAATTCATCTATTTTTTTATTAACAGAAGAACCACCACCCAATGCTTTTGTTTCTTGTGCAACTAAAACCGATGAAAGGTCATTTCTTTTAAAGAAATCCTCATCAATTGGATTTACTGTATCTGAATATTTTCCTGAACTATCGTATTGTACTTCTTGCTCACTTTTACCTGCTAAGTTTTGTGCACCCTGCTTAGGTGCTCCAAATAATTTTTTCTTTATTTCACCTTTAAGTAAATTTATACCGGCTCCTAATAACTGATTACCAATTTGCTTAGGAGTTCCTCTTGCACTATTCTTTAAAACTTGTCCAATTAAATTACCTTTTGAATCGTTTTTGATTTTAGCAAGAGTAATCATTGTATCAGGTTCTTTACCTGCTTTGAAATCTGGGTTTAATGAAATCTTAGTTGGTATAGTTGATTCAGGAAAAGCAATACCCAATTTACCTGCAACTTTTAATCCAAAGTTTTCTGCTTTTTTAAGGAAGTTGCCAACAATACCAGCATCTTGTGGGTTATTGGAATTTACACTATCCTTCATTATTTCAACTAATCTAGTTGATTTTTTTTGAAATTTAAATATATCAGTACCATATATTAAGGGTGCTGATAATTTATTTATTATTCGTAATCCACTTGTTTCTTCTTCTAATCTACTCTCACCTTTTGTTGTTGATATTTTTCTTCTTAGTGCCGTTGCTACTCTAAACGATGGTTGTAATAATACCGTAGTGTTAGCACTTATAGGCAAATCCTTACTATTACGGATATCATATTTCTGCTCAGCGGTTTTACCATCTGCTAACACTTTGGTCTTAAATAATTCTTCTATTGTCTTACCCATCGTTATCTTTTACCATATGAATTTGAACTACCTTTATCAACTATTGATGATATTTTTGATGTAACTTTTTGTCCATCCATATGAACGGATATTTTACCAGAACTTAAATCTGCTCTTAAACCTTTTATTTCATCTATTAATTCACCAGTTCTATCTCCCTTATCACCACCTTCACCACCACCAAATAACATAGCTGCTCCACCGGCAACTAAACCTAATGCCATTAAAGCAGGTAATGCTAACATACCACTAACAGCAACAGCTGCTAATGCAAATGCCAATACACTTAATGCTCCTGCTAATCCTAAAATTGGCATATAATCTATTTGAGATACTGCTGATATTTGTTCCATTATAGCCGGTAGTGATGATGATATTGCTGAGAATCCACTACCAACCATTGTTAATCCCGTACCTAATACTATTAACGCAATTCCCAATCCTGTCAACGCCAATAAACCAGCTCCAAATACTAATGCACCAACTCCAGTAAACATTAATGCACCTAATGCAAATACAGCTCCTCCAAATATTACCAATCCAGCTGCTGCTGCTAATACAGAACCAATATCCAATCCAGCTATTAAACCCATAGCAAATGCGAATGGAATCAATGCCACTCCTAATAATGCTACTGCGATAGCTCCTTTAATCATTTCACCCTGTGCCTTTCCTAATACATAAGCTATTGTTGCCAATCCAACCAATCCAACCAATCCTTTACCAACATCTTCCCATTTAACAGTTGCAAACTCTTGGAATGCTTTAGCAGATACCCAAAGTGCTGCTGCTAATATTAATAATGCGGCCGCTCCTTTTATTAAATCACTTGCTTTTATTTTTCCAAATTTATTAGCTTGGTCAGCTCCCCCACCACCTGCTGCTGGTGTTGTTGCTGCGGCTGGTGTTGCTCCTGCTGCAGCATTTCGTTGTGCAAGTAATTCTTTTCCTTTTGAAAAACTACCACCAGCAAATTGAGATGCAGATTCCGCAGGTCCACCCTTACCAAGCATACCCATCACTTTACTAGCACCAGCTTTAACTATATTTTTTACAAATTCTGCAGATGATTTAACTATACCACCCATATTAACTCCCAAAGAACTTAATCCAGTTCCCATTTGACCAACTGCAATTAAACTACTACCAAATCCAGTTACTATCTTACCTAATGGACCCGTTGCAATACCCGTCATAGTTTCCCATATAGAATCCCACTTAGATAATTGTACAGTACCATCATCGTTTAACTTATCAGAATTAGCTGCCATCTTTTGGAATTCATCAACCGATAATCCCAATAATTCTGCTGCTTTCCTTTTTTGGAAGATATCCATTTTATTGAATTCTTCTATACCACCTAATTGTTGTAATGTTTCTTTTACAGCCCCACCAATATTTCCTTCATATGCCAATCCCCTTGCTCTATCTAAGTTAAGTTGTTTACCTAACATAGCTCCCAATTCCATTTCACTATTAATAGATGTTTCAAAATCTAAAAGAGAATCAGTTACTTTAGTTAATGAATCCATACCAACACCTAACTTAGCTGCTGCTACTGCTGCCTTAGCTATATTTAATCCACCATCTTTACCATATTCTGCAAACGCTTTTGATGAACCAGCAACATCTTTCATTAAAGAATCAATAGGAACACCAGCTGCTTTACCCATTGCTTTTGTAGTTGCCGCCATATCCATAGCAGTTGCGGCAGAACCTTCGTTCATTCTTGCAAAGTTACCAACCACATTTGCAGCCTCAGCACCACTAATACCCATATTAGTTGCCATTAAGTTGGCATTTAATTGAGTACTAAATGATACATCTTTTAATCCACCAAATTCTTTAGATAATCCTTTTGCTGTTTCTTCTGCATCTTTAAATGCAAATCCCAAAGCAAATGTTGATATTTGTGCTGAATCTACATACCCTCCAAAACTTCTAACACTCTTACCCCACTTATCCAATCCCATACCAACACCCATAACAGCCGCTCCCATAGCACCCATCAAATTGGATGTTAATAGACTCGCCGTTTCTAATATGCCACCAATTGTATCTTTTATACCATCATATACAGCTAATTGTTTTTCTAAAAATTGTTTTTGAGTTTTTGTCATTTTGCCATAACTAGCAGCCATTGTATTTTGTGCTGCTAAATTATCTAAAATAATCTGGTCTTCTGAGGATATTATTCCTATACTTTCTTCTATATCCCTATATTGATTTAGTAATGCAGTATGCTGCTGAACATCTTCAATTGTTAGTTTTGCAATATCTCTATTAATAGATGCTAATTTATCAATCTTAGTTACTTGGTCTTGTGTTAGTGAATTACTTTCTTGAGTTTTTGCAATTCTATCTGCTTCAAATTTACTTAAATTTTTATATAGACCAGTCAAGCTATTATTGATTTCTTCGGCATTTTTTGCACCATCTAATCTTTCCTGATTTAATTTTTTTAGTTCTTTGGCTGCATTTTTAGTTTTTTCTTCTTGAATAACTAAATACCTGTTTAATAAATTTTGATTTAGGGCAGAGTTTGCTCTTGCTGCCGCAATAGCTTTTTCACGATCTTCAATTTCTTTAAGTATCGTAGCCCTTCTCCTTAAATCTTTTTCTTGGTCTGCCATTTATTCAAAAATTGCGTATTATGAATACTTTTTAATGAGTTGTGAAAGTCTTTGTCTTTCATTCTCAATTCTTTCCATACTATCAATTACATCAGGCGGAAATTTGTTTTGTTTCGCTTGTTCTAATGCTCTATTAACGGCGTTTGTTTTTAATCCATCAAAAAATGCATCAGTAAATTTTTTAGCTGCACCAAATAGTCCTTCTTCTACGGGTTGTTTTTCTTTAGACATAGTTTTATCCTTTTATATTGTATAAATATTGGATAATAAAAAAGTGAGGATTAACGCATCCTCACTTTCGATTTACTTTGAGCTTTTTTCATCTCCTCAGCTTCTTTTTTCTTCATTTCAACTAATTTATTGAAATAAAACCTTCTTAAATATACAGGCATATGGTAAACTTCAGACCAAGTAAATCCATTACTGAACTGAACCATCTCCCAAATTTGAGAATGTAATTGTATCCTATAATCAAGCGGTAGGGTAAAAAAAGTTAATCCCGAAGGGTATATCCAGCGCCTCCGATTCACCAGTTATTTGTGATGTAAATTGGAATGTTAAATCCAAATCAGGACTTATTTCCTTAACGTACTTTCTAAAAGCCTTTGTATCTTTTGCTAAGAACCCATTATACACCCATCTATTTATAAATCCTCTATCAGTATTACCATCAACGGATTTAATCATATACTTCAATCTAGTTGTAACATCATATGAAGTAGATGCGTTTTTATTTAATTTTTCTAAAGCCTGTGTTTCTTTTGTTATTTCTTGCTCATCACCATGCGTAAGTAATTTAAATTCAATTTCTTTACCATCAGAAGGTAATATAAATTTGTATGTATTTTCTGAATTTAAAACATCAGTATTTATATCTTTTGTTTGAACTTTACCCAAATCAATAGTTACTGCTTGCTTTTCTAAAGTAAAAGGGTCAGTCATTTCTATTTCATAATCAGCACCATATCCTAAAATACGAGTTGCCAAAAGGATAGCGTTCTTATCACCAATATAAATATCATTTGGATTTACACCTGGCTCAACTACAACCGATTCAAATAATTTATCTAAAACTATACCTTTTTTGATAAGATTTTGTGATGCAAGAATATCTTCTTCTCTTGCTGTCATATATTTGATTTCAATCGTACCCTTTCTTAATGGGTGTCCTTCTGGGTAAACCAATCCTTGTGATGGTAATTCAATGGTTTCTGTTGGGAAATCATTTTGTTTTGGTGCGGTTTGCATTTGCACCTTAGTTGTATTTGTCATTTCTGCCATAACGTTGTTTATTTGTTTGTATATATAAATACATAGAAATTAAAAAATTAGAAAGCATAAAAAAGGGGATACTTTTGATATCCCCTTATTTTTATTATTTTTAGATTAGAATTCTAAGATTGCGTAATCATAAGATAGTGTTAATTCGATTGTTGCTGGTTCGTTAGAATCGAATGATAAATCTCCAAAGTTTGCTTGAGAGATAAATGCACCTTTCAACTTCCATTGTTCAATCTTATCACCAACTGGTCCTAATAAATAGAAATCAACATCTTTCTTATAGAAATCAGCGTATCCATCTCTACCAGTGATTGATTCATGTCCTAAACGAATCCACTCCATTACCGCTTGTGCTCCAGAAGGAACGATTGGGTCATAAAGTGTGATAGTGATATCTTGCCACTCACCTTTACCTTTCAACTTTCTCTTTACGTTGATATGGTCTAAAGTTACGGTTTCAAATTGAATTGTAGGTCTATTTGCTGCCTTTACAAGATATGAAGGGATATTGTCTATCTCCATCACATATCTATTTTTCATCTTCGGTTCGAAGTTCGTATAGAACATCTTATCAAACTCTAATATTTCTGCCATTTTTTATTCCTTTTATTTGTATTAATAAATATCTACTTTATTGATTTTCGTATTATGCGTTAAAACTTGCTCCAGTTGGTAAGATGTTGAAATCTATTACGATAAATTCCGCTGTCTTAGCCGGTTGTAAGAAAATTTGTCCTGCTAATATGTTTCTATCAATTACATCAGGTGTGTTGTTACTT
>Ga0164292_10005218_pt1 | contig 10624 bp, 7 predicted proteins | sample GEODES117metaG_FD_111486 | JGI IMG/M metagenome (GOLD analysis project Ga0164292, IMG submission 111486) | Eutrophic lake water microbial communities from Lake Mendota, Wisconsin, USA - GEODES117 metaG | ecosystem: Environmental > Aquatic > Freshwater > Lake | place: USA: Lake Mendota, Wisconsin... | reverse complement strand
TGAATATCTGGTCGCATTGCAGTCCCCATGCCGGATTATTACTTTGAAAGGTAAGTTGTTTACCATCAAAACTCCAGTATGCCTCAGCATTGTCACCCCCGAAGGTAAGTTGGCGAATATTTTTAAGATGTTTCTCATCCTTTCCGGATGGCAAGTGTTTCACGTTTTTATTAATGGCACAGCCCGAACATAAGAGGCCTGTGAGTATCAAAAATCTTAAATAAAGCATTTGTTAAAAAGGACTTGCAAAATTAGGGTTTATCAGACGATCAAAGAAGGTTACCCCGGTTTATTTCAACAATTCCCACGCGATTTTTGGGAAGCCCTTCTCGCCTTTATCGTTATAAAAATCAACGAAACGCATTTTGAAGTAGTTCCCCTTGGCATCCAGAATAATGAATATCTTCTTTTGATTAACCGTGTATTTATTGGCGGTCAGACTCCATGTTTTCCAGTCGTAACCTATCTCATTGAGATAATTGCTTAATACCAGTGATTTGGCATAGTTCAAATCAATCAGATTGAAGTCAATTACATTATTTAGTTCCAGTACCTTTACTTTATTAGGGTTGGTCAATACGCCCCTGAGAATGTAGGGCATGGTAGTTCCAAGGGTTTCTTCCGTAACGGTTTGCTTGTAGGTGGTAATCACCATGTCCCAGTTATCCCTGTTAAATGGCTCATTATACACTTCTTTTTCCGAGGAGAAGTTGTAGTACGCATAATTGTATTCGTTTTTAACATTGATAAATACATCATTTTGGGGTACTGTATCCGTTAAAAGACCCCACTGAAAGTGATAGGAAGAACCCTCACGGCCAAGCATTCTGAGTTTGATAAATTTTTTGTTTCCAAGAGAATCTGCACCGCGATTAATAATGTAAATCCTGCTCTTTGGTTTTGCTTTACCCATCTGATAACTTTCCCAGCAGCCGGAAAATGAGAGAGAGTCGGGGTGTCCGTTAGGGTTGTCAAAAGTCCAGGTGTAGCGGTTGATGTCTATTTGCCGAATGTCTTTAAAATCAGCGTTTTCAATGTAGGTAGCTGAAAAACCGCTATGCTTACCGCAGTTCAATACAATGCTGTTTTGTTCGCTTAGTGAAAATCCTATATCCCACAGGCCAAACGGATTGGATGCGGTCTTCTGTGTGGCAAATTCAAACCATAGCTGATTTTCGTAATTTTCGCCCATGGCAAAGGTGGCAGACTGTGTGCCAACAGGAACTTCCGGTGCAATGTAGAGCGGTTCGTCCTTCTCGCAGGAAGCCAGGCACATCAATACAATTATGAGACCAATCCAGTATGTATTACTCCCCCTCATTTTATATCGTAACTTAATCTTAAAAACAGGGTTCTGCCCGGGGTTATTGTAACATTCATGCCCTGCTCTGAGTGTGGAGTCAGATTTCGGCGGGTAGAAGCCAGTGTAGTTACGCCCAGGATATTTTTAACCCCCATGCTTACGTGCAGGTTGGCTTTTGGAAATGCTTTCTGGGCGGTTAAGTCCAGTAGGTAAAAACCCGCTGTGCGATATCGCTGATAGTTTTCCATATATCCTACAGTGGGGCTGGTATATCTGCTCATCAGGGATACGGCAGCTCTTTGTTTTGCAAATTTACGGGTAAAGTTGAGTGCAAATTGACCATTGATGTATGAACGTTGATTTACCGTGTCTGCCTGTTCCAGCAAATCATATACGGTGAGCAGTGTACCTGACATTTGCATGGAATACCTGGAATTATGGAACTCGAAATTAGTGCTTAGTCCCTGAGAGCGAAATCTTCCAATGTTGATATAGGTATAATAGTTGGTATTGAAATCAATGAGTGCCAGGTTGATTTTGTTTCTGATAATATTATTAAACAATGAAAAACTGAAAATGGCGCCGGAAGTGCTAGAAAAGGGGTGTCGGTAATCAAAAGACAGGATAAAATTATCGGATATTTCTGCTTTTAAACTATCGTTTCCATGAACATTGTGGCTCATATCTACAAAATAGAAATTCAGTTCTTTGAGTGAGGGTGCCCTGAAACCTTTGGCATAACTGCCTCTGAAACACAAATGTTTCGACAAGTTATATTTTACCTGAAGGGAAGGAATCAGCGGGGCCAGGGTTGCACGATTTCCAAATACGGAGGATAGAATTGGGTTGCCGAATCTGGAATTATGCAGAATGCGAAGGGAGGGGCGAATTTGCCATTCTTTACTGGGTGAAAATTCCATGGATCCAAAAACTGCAAGGTCGGTTATCCCCGGGAGGTCGGCCGGTATGCGTTTTCCTGTTGCCGTTTCTCTCACAAAATCATAGCCAGCAGTCCATGAAATCGAATTGGCTGGATTGCTATTGGTATAAACGCCTCGGGAATTTACCATCGTGAAAATGGAGGTGTCTTGATCTTCCGGTCTGTAGGGTGTTTCGGCTCCTGTAACAAGATTGCGCTTCAGGGTATTCTTGGCCCTGTTGAAGTAGTTGAACGCATTTTGCCACTCAAACCGGCTGAAAGCATTGATTTTAAACACCGAATGAAGCGTGTTGTCAAGTCTGGTAGTGTAGTAAACTGAATTATAGCCGGTAACATTGGCCAAACTATATTCGGCATCACTGCGGTCTGTAAGTTTTTCCTGAAAAACAGACGAAGTAAGCCGATGATGGCTGTTTTGGGTGTTTAAGAAAAGTGACGCATCCGCAAATTGCTTGGTTTTGGGTTTCCAGTCAAAGCTGCGGGTTTGTTTATCAAAATCCCTTCCTGAGAAAAAATGCCGGCCTGCATTGATGGTAAATGGCATTTTTGATGTAATCCTTCCATTGACATTAACGTCGTAGTTAAAATTACTTACCGCAGACATGTAGTCGTGAAAGACATTGAGCCGCGAGTTAAAACGCTGATTAGACGGGTTTTTGGTGATAATATTGATGACACCTCCCAGGGCATCAGTTCCGTAAACAACGCTCATGGGGCCTTCAATGATTTCAACCCTCTCCACATTGCTGAGGATGATTTGCCCCAAATCTACATTCCCATTGATTCTTCCGATGACCGGAATGCCATTGATCAATATTTTGATGTCTTGTCCTCCAATGCCCTGCATGATGGCGTTGCTACCCATAACAGCGTCTTGTCCTACCTGTATGTTGGCTTCATTGAGCAGCAGTTCACCCAAGTTTTGTGCTCCCATCTGCAGTATTTTTTCCTTCGGAATTACCCTTATAAGATACGGATTGTCTGAAATTTGCCTTGGCCCTGTAGCACCGGTAACGGTCACCGGATTGATGAGCATGTTTTTTTGTTTTAGTATTACCAGTACATCATGATCCACTGCGGTGTAGGTAGCATCAAAATTCATCAGGGAATCGTTAGGAGCAATGATGGTGAGTTTAAAAGCTCCGTTTTTTTCCAAGAGAAAAAGCCCCTGAGCGTCGGTTTTACCTGTGATTAGGGGTGCCTGTGGCCTGAAGTCTGCCAGCACATCGGCGTTGGGTATAGGCGCCCCCGTTTCGTTCTTTACACGGATTGTTCGCTGTTGTGCAAACAACCATGTGCCTGCAGCCAGGCACGAAAGCAATAATATGGGGCGCTTAAAAAGCAATATTTAGGCGTTAATCAATCACCAGTTTACGGGTCAATGACTCTTTGCCCGACTGAATTTGTATCAGGTAGATTCCGGCGGGGATGTCATTTAGGGGAATTGAGTACGCATTCCATACGGCCTGGGTATGTATGGTTTTCGATACCAATGTTTTTCCGTTTAGAGATGCAATGGAAACTTCGCAGCTTTTGGCGACGGGAAGCTCCATGGTAAGGTATACTTCTTTGGACGCAGGATTTGGGAATACTTTTACAGAACCGAAACTGCGGCTTTGAACCGACAGACTATTGCGAAGTGCCATGCGGTTAAAAATGATTTTCCCAGAGCCGGTGCCTGAAAATCCGGTCATGTTGAGGAGCCAGTAAGATGTATCCGCTGTTCTAACGCGCTCAATCAGGTAACTCATGGTATCGCTCAGCGACCATACCCCACTGAAAGTCTTCCAGTTGGATCCGATTCCTGTAAGGTCATTTTTGAAAGCTTTGGTGTAATCGCCCACAAGCCAGTTGCTATCGGGTTTTAGGTTGTTGAATGTCTTTCCGAACACTTTGGCTATGCGTGTGCCGCGTTTGCTTTCAATTCCCATCACAGGGTACATTTCAGGCTTACCGGTTGTGGGATTATTGGCAAGTTCATAGTAACGGTTGAAGGTGATGTCCCATTCAGTTGAAGCGGGCTCTCTGTTCGGTTTGGTGGTGCCGGTAAACTTGAAATATTTGTACATTTTACCCGTGCCGATACTCTGAAACAGGGTGTCGGTAGTTTCTCCGGAGCCATCCAGGTTGGCATATTTAAAAATCAGATCCCCGTTGGCTTTTTGGATTACCGGCCAAAATTTTACAAACTTGGTGAAAGTGCCGGGGGCAGCACCTGCCCATGCAAGCAGATACAAGGAGTCTCCGGTAACTTCTTTGGAAGTTACATCATACGTTCCCCAGCCGAATTTCCATTTTGGTAAATCTGTGTGGAGACTAAAGGCCCCTTTGTTGTGGTCATGAATATCGTTCCACAGCAACTTCCATGATGACCATCCGGTGGTGTCAAAAGTAGACCATGCATCGGTTTTCCCTTTGGGATATTGAAGAACACGCAATCCACTCATGTGGTTGGCTCTAAGACAGTTATCCCGGCTTACCGAGGTGTGGGCAATGTCCCAGTTGTTTACCATTGCGGTAGATTTGGTGCCTGTTTTTATGTCATAAAACACCTGGGTTGCATATCCGGGGCCCATGACGGCAGAGTCTTTGATGATGGCCTGTGCATTCAGCGTCTGACTTGTCAGCAATGCCGCAAATGAAATAAAAGGAAGGATGCGTTTCATGATTTGGAATGTAGTTGAATAAATGTGGCTGCAAATTTACCCCATTCATCAAACTTATGGATGAATCTGAACCCGTTCTAATGTCATTTTTGGGTAATGAATTAACACGTTATTTTCCCCCTAAAAAGAACATTGTGCTTGTCATTGTGTTGTAACTTTGTAAACTTTTAAGTGACTGCGCATCATTTTGGGTAAAATCAACATCAATATTAAATCGGGAACGCTGGAAAAGGAGGGGTTAATTGTTGGGATTGACCTGGGTACTACCAACAGCATCATTGCCAGGGTTAATCCTGAAACAGGCAAACCTGAAGTACTGGGTAAGGCGGATGAGTTGCTCGTGCCTTCGGTGGTTCACATCACCGGCGATGGGGTTCCACTGGTGGGAAACTTGGCAAGACAGGCCTTGATTTCGCACCCCCAGAGCACTATTTTTTCGGTTAAGCGCCTCCTGGGCAGAAGTTACAAGGATGTTGAGGCCCACGCACCCTACTACACCTACAGAATTCTGGATGAAGAGGATGAGAAACTTGTAAGGATAGAGGTGAACGGGAAATATTTCACTCCCATTGAGTTGAGTGCAGAGATTTTGGCAGAATTGAAGCGACGGGCGGAAAGTCTTACCGGCAAAACGGTAAATCGAGCGGTTATCACAGTCCCTGCCTATTTTAACGACAGTCAGCGGCAGGCCACCCGGGACGCGGGTAAAATAGCGGGTCTTGAGGTGCTAAGAATTGTGAACGAGCCCACCGCTGCAAGTCTTGCCTATGGACTGGGATTAAATCCGTCTGAAACTAAAACCATCATGGTGTATGATTTGGGTGGCGGAACATTCGATGTATCTATTTTGCGCATCGAAGAGGGCGTTTTTGAGGTTTTGAGTACCCAGGGCGATACCTATTTGGGCGGAGATGATTTTGACCGAGAGATTATCCGGTACTGGCAGCATAATGCCCCGGAGAACCTGAAGTCTGAAATGGCTAAAACGCTACGATTGCTTGCCGAGGATGCCAAGAAAACGGTTTGTAACAAGCAAGATTTTCAGGAAAAAATCCTTCTGGGAGGCAGCGAGTTAATCCTTAATCTCGATTATGCCACTTTTGAGGACCTTACGAAGCATCACATGGAGAAAACCTTGCACTGCCTGCAACAGGCCATGGTGGACGCAAATTTGGCCCCGAAAGATATTGATGAGGTGGTTCTGGTGGGCGGAAGCACAAGAATGCCTTTTGTTAAGCAACGGCTATCGGATTTATTTGGTCATATCAAAGTGAATGATACATTAAATCCTGATGAAGTGGTTGCATTAGGTGCTGCTGTGGAGGCCGATGTAATCGCCGGCAATAGAAGTGATGTTTTGTTGCTTGATGTTACGCCATTGAGTCTGGGAATTGAAACGGTAGGGGGTTTAATGGATATATTGATCACCCGAAATACCAAAATTCCATGCAAGTTCATAAAATCCTATACCACATCGGTAGATGGTCAGGTAAAAATGAGCATTTCCGTATACCAGGGAGAGCGTGAACTGGTTTCGGAGAACCGAAAGCTGGGTGAACTTTTGCTATCAGGTATTCCTGCCATGCCGGCCGGTTTACCCAAGGTAGAGGTGGCCTTTATACTCAATGCTGACGGAATTTTAACCGTAGAAGCCAAGGAAATTAGAAGCGGAGTATCCCAACATATTGACATTAAACCGCGGTATGGGTTGTCTGATGAAGATGTTGAACGAATGCTGCTGGATAGTATCAGCCATGCCAAAGAGGATGTATCGATACGCATGCGTGTGGAGGCAAGGACCGAGGCAGAGCAGATGATTTACACGGTACAGCGATTTTTGGAGAAAAATGCCGGGTTGCTAAGCGAAGCGGAAATATTAAATACCCACAAATTCTGTGATGATTTGCAGGGCAAATTGGCAGATGGAGACAAAGACACAATATTGCAGGGCATAGAAGCGTTAAATGAGTATACAAGACCGTTTGCAGAAAGACTGATGAACCAAGCGGTATCTTCTGCCCTGTCTGGCACCCACATAGATAAAGTATGAAGTATCTGATTTTTTCACTGTTTTTTTTGGTGCTGGGAAGAGCTACAGGGCAGACCTGGACTGATGCTGAGATGCTGGAGCGACAAAATTACGGACTGAAACTGGGATTCAATATTTCATCGATGTGGGGCGGCGAATTGCAGAACCCCAGGCCCTATGTGGGTCCCTCAGCCGGGTTTTTCTGGCACACCAAAGAGACCAAAAAGCCCATCATGTTTCAGACTGGAATTGAAGGAAATATGCGGGGTGGCAATTTTGCCAATAAAAACGCTGATTTTCCGGGAGGCGGCAACAGCAATTACCGCAGAATCGGTTTAATTACTGCCGATGTTCCCTTGTTGATTAACTATCGGATTGGCCCTAAAAAAGAGGGGAAAACCCGGGTTGTTCAAATGGGTGCCGTTGTGTCCGGAACCATCAGAAGTACGGTTTATTTGGGTGATGATAAACTGCCCGCTCAGCATTTTCTCGACAGCACCAGTCACTTATACAAATGGGGAAATCTTCCGCTAAAACCCGTAGAGGTGCTGGGCCTGATTGGCTACCAGGAACGCGGATCAGCCGCCGGCTGGCAGATACAATTGCAGGTAGGTATTAACAACCTCAACGATGTAAAGCGGGAAAACGGCAATATCATTCCTTTCATGCCATACGCATACCCATCTACAGGTACAGGCAAGAGAATCAGCACCTGGAATCTGAAAGTGAGTGCATTGTTTTAAGGGTAGTCACCATAATTTTTCCTAATTTTGTTGGGTCGATGGCGAATTCAGTGGCTTTTTACACGCTGGGATGCAAACTCAATTTTGCAGAAACAGGAACCATTGGCAAGCAATTGACGGAGCATGGTTTTGTTCGTGCGGAGTTTACCGACGGGGCAGACATGTACGTAATCAATACCTGCAGTGTTACAGACCATGCAGACCGCAAATGTAAAAAGGTAGTGGCCGAGGCCCTACGTCATAATCCGGATGCTTACATAGTGGTAGTTGGCTGTTATGCACAGCTTAAGCCGGTGGAAATTTCCCGCATACCCGGCGTAGATTTGGTGCTGGGGGCCGCAGAGAAATTTAATCTGATGGCCCATCTGGGTGAATTGCGCAAAGAATCAGAAGCCCGGGTATTGAATGCCCCCATCAAAGAAACGCGCGATTTTGTGCCCGGTTTTAGCGAGGGAGAGCGCACCCGTGCCTTTGTGAAAGTGCAGGACGGCTGTGATTACTTTTGTTCGTTTTGCACCATCCCATTGGCCCGTGGCAGCAGCCGCAGCGCCAACATAGCCGAAACGACAGAAAAAATAAGGCAGGTAGCCAATGGTACTGTCCGGGAAATTGTTCTGACGGGTGTAAATCTTGGCGATTTTGGAATAAACCACAACGAGGATTTTTATGGTTTAATCACCGAACTCGATAAGTTGGCGGAGGTAGATCGTTTTCGCATTAGCAGTATTGAGCCCAATTTGCTTACCGATGAAATTATTGAATTTGTAGCCGATTCGCAACGTTTTGTTCCCCATTTTCACATACCGCTGCAAAGTGGCAGTGACGAAATATTGGGCAGAATGCGCCGCCGATATAAAACAGATTTATACAAAAGCCGTATTGAACGGATTATGGAACTCATGCCGCATTGTGCGATTGGTGTGGATGTGATTGTCGGTTTTCCGGGTGAAACTGAAGAGGAGTTCTTAAAAACCTATCAGTTTCTCAATGAGCTTGAAGTATCTTATCTTCATGTTTTTCCTTACAGTGAGCGGCCTAACACCACTGCGAAAAAAATGCAGGGTCGCGTTCCGCAGTCTGTGCGACACGAGCGGGTAACCATGCTGAGAACCCTGAGCGAGAAAAAACGGCAGGCATTTTACCGAAAGCATCTGGGCACCAAGCGTACAGTTCTTTTTGAAGCAGATGAAAAAGGGGGCTTTATGCACGGTTTTACCGACAATTATATCAAAATGAAAGCAGTTTACGATCCTTTGCTGGTGAATGAATTGACGGAAATTTCCTTGGACGCGATGAATGACGATGGTACCGTTAGCAGTATGCTTGATTTAGCCATTCTCCACCCTTAATTTGCAGTTGTGTTTCCCACCTTATATCATTTTATCAGGGATGTATTCGGAATAGAGATTCCGGCCCTACAAATTCTCAATACTTTCGGTTTTTTTGTTGCCTTATCCATTGCAGGTGCTTTTTGGGCAATGTCTACCGAAATGAGAAGAAGAACAGCGCTGGGACAGTTCAAGACGGTAGAAGTAAAAAGCAGGGTTGGTGCGCCCTATCCGCTGTCTGATTACATAGTCAACGGCATTTTTGCTTTTGTTTTTGGATATAAAATTCTATTCCTCATGTTTTCCGGAAAGGATGGATTTGTTCCGCAGGAGCACATTTTCACAACCGAAGGCAACTGGATGTATGGTTTATTGTCTGCCTTGGTGGTACTCGGCTGGCGATACCGCAACGATTTAAAACAAAGATTGCCGGAACCCAGAGTGGAAGTGCAAACGCAATCTGCTGAATGGCACATGGGAAATATCACCACGATAGCGTTGCTGTCGGGTTTTGCCGGCGCCAAGCTGTTTCATATTCTTGAAAATCCTTCAGGGCTGAGTCTGTTGGCTATTGCTGATGCATTTTTTAGCACCGGCGGTTGGACATTCTACGGCGGTCTCATTGCCGGTGGGGCAGGGGTATTAATTTACTGCTATCGAAAAGGCATCAATTTGTTGCGAATGCTTGATGCCGGTGGGCCGGCCATGTTGCTATCCTATGGAATTGGTCGATTTGGATGTCAGTTTTCAGGCGATGGTGACTGGGGTATTGCCAACACCGGCCCAAAACCCTTATCATGGATTCCCGACTGGGCGTGGAGCTATACCTATCCGCACAATGTGTTAGGCGGTCAATCGGGGGGAATGGCACCGGAAGGCATGATTCCAATACCGGGTTGCACTGGCGATTATTGCTATGAGCTTGCCGTGCCTGTTTATCCCACCCCACTGTATGAAGCCCTGATGGGGTTGCTGCTGTTTTTTGTTTTATGGAAATTTCTGCGTCATCGCATTCAGGCCCCCGGGAAGCTATTTGCCTATTATATGGTGTTTGCCGGTGCGGAACGGTTTCTGATTGAGACCATTCGCGAGCACGGTGAGAGTTTATATAGTCTGGGCTCAGTTACCTTTTCTCAGGCACAGATGATATCGCTTCTGTTAATGCTGGGAGGAGTGCTTTGGTTGTTAAAAAAGCCATCCACCGAAAAAATAAATGTTCAGTAAATACGTTGTAATGAGAGGAATGCGGATATACACAGGGTTTTTGTTTCTTTTCATTTTAATGGGAGCAAACAGAATATCGGCACAGGATACTGCTGCCCGATGGATTGTGATTGACGGTGATACCATCGATAATAAAACCCTCGATCCGGTGCTGGTAAGTGCCGGCATGGATGCTGAGGGTCGCAAGGCCTATCAGCGTCTAAAGAAACGGGTGAAAAAGGTGATGCCTTATGCCAAAATGGCTGCCTACAAAATGCGGGTGATGGAGGATAACCTCACCATGAAAAAAAATAAAAAAGAGCGTAAACGGTACATCAAAGAGTGTGAAGAAAGTTTAAAGCAGATGTACATGGGTCAGTTAAAAAATTTAAGCATTGATGACGGGAAAATC
>Ga0164292_10005217_pt1 | contig 10624 bp, 23 predicted proteins | sample GEODES117metaG_FD_111486 | JGI IMG/M metagenome (GOLD analysis project Ga0164292, IMG submission 111486) | Eutrophic lake water microbial communities from Lake Mendota, Wisconsin, USA - GEODES117 metaG | ecosystem: Environmental > Aquatic > Freshwater > Lake | place: USA: Lake Mendota... | reverse complement strand
TCATGCTTCGTCTCCCCCACAATGGAAGCATCGTGTTTCATAAACCGCAGATAGCGGTAAGCGATGTTGCCGCGTCATCCGTCGATACGGGCGAGAAGGGCGCGGGCGGTGACTTCAGCACGCTTAAGGTCGCTTTGTGCCCAACCCTTGAACGCGCCCCGCCCATCCATCGTGGGGTCATAGCGAGCGCTTTCGACAAACCCCCGCAGCGCCTCGACCAGTTCCGGCGCGGCTGCGATCAGGCGGGCGTTGGCTTCGTTCGGCATTTCCGAATAGCGCGGGATTTTAGCAATGCGCGGAACCCATGTTGACTTGTCGCCAATAATCCAGCGGTCGCCGTTAGGATCGGTATCCCAAGCCCAAGGCCCATTCGTGTAAGTCATCGTGCAATCTCCATAATCAAGGCCATCACGATCAGGCCGGATGATAGCAGCAGGGTGCCGCCGAATATGCGGGCGAGGTTGTAGGCTGCGGTCATCACATCACCCCCTTAAACGCGGCCCAAATGCCGCCGCCAATTGCCAGCCAAGCGATCCCGCTAAAACAAAGCCCCCAGCCCATACCCCGCCAGAACGCCCAATCATCGGGCTGCTCAGGCTCCATCAGGTCGAGCATGTGTTCAAACTCTTGGGGGGTCATGCTGCTCTCCCAAATTCACCATGATGAAGGTCAACCGCCTGGCAGTAAGCAGCGTAAGCGGCTTCTCGGGTTCCGAAACTGCCGAGATGGATTTGCTTGCCGTTCTTCCTGATGTCGGCGCGCCAGCAATTAGCGCGCTTATGCCAAGAAACGCCCTTGAAGCCGGACGTGTTGTTGATCTGCGCCCCACGGTTCATGTTGTTTTGGGAAAATGTGGCCTCGCGCAAATTGCAAATGCGGTTATCCATTCTATCCCCGTTGATGTGATCAACATGGGTCTCGGGCCAGCGACCGTAATGCATCGCCCATATGACCCTATGGGCCAGGTATTGGGTGCCAAGAATGCCACCGACGCGATAACCGTTTGAATTGGCAGTCATGGCGGGTTTCCCCGCAAGAGCCGAATTAAATTGCTTTGCCCTTCCGCCATCGCCCGCAATTTCTGCCGTGCGGGGCTTCCACCGCAATTCACCTGTCGCAGGGTCATAATCTAGCAATTGCCGCAAAACTTGTGGGTCTGGATTGCTCACAGCCAGTCCCTTTCGAGTTCCGCGCGGCGTTCCGGCGACATTGCGGCAAGCGATGCTGTTGCGCGTGCAATCTCGGGAAACGCATCTGCATCGGTTACGTCAACCGGAGCAGACACCGGCTTGAACGGCGCAAGGTCTGCGAGGACGGCTTTCATGACGCGGGCGTTTTGGGCGAGGCTCACTTGCCGAACTCCCGATCGATCTGCTCATCAAGCAGGCGGTCGCGGCGCTGTTCGTAAAGGTAAGCGGCACGGTCGGCAGCGTCTGCCGCCATGTCTTCGTAGGCGCGGCCACGGGCCTCCTCGACCAGCTTATCCCATTCGGCATCGGTCAGGGGCGAAGGCATGAAGTGCGCGTTTGAAACAAACACGGCTTCCTCAACCTCGACCTCGCCACCTTCGGCAGGTTGCCAATAGGTCTGCGCAATGAACGGAGTGCATGTGTAGGTAACGTGAATCTCACGTTCTTCGTCTCCGCGTTCAATGAACGTGGTGAAGGTGAAGCGGCGGCTCATGCTGCCACCATGCCGTAAGTGCTGCGAACAGGGGCAAGCAACAAATCGCAGCCATCGGGATCGTCAAACATCGGGAGGATAGTGATTTTGTTGGGCCACTTGCGACCGTGTACCCACTGCGTCCGCGCATTGTGCAGCGCATGGCTCTCGGCCACCTGAGGCAGAGCATAGCTGTAGCATTCCCAGCTATACACGGTCGGCTCTGCCAACGACTTGCCAAAGCAATCCACGTCAAGCGTGATCGTCGCAAGCCATTTCTGGCGATAGGTGCGCGGGGTGGTGGTCATTTCGTTTCTCCGTGTTGATGCCCCCTTGTAGGCGCGGCAAAATGTATCGTCAACACAAAAATAAACACCGTTGCGCTTGACTGGCATAAAATGCGCGGCTAGGCGTTGGCTATGGAAAACGCAATCACCCCCGAACAAGTGCGCCAGGCTGCGCTTGATGCGCGGCTTACGCTGGCCGATTTTCTGAACGGCGCGGGCGTATCGCGTTCGACGTTCTACACATGGGAGCGCACAAAGCAGCCGCCCAAGCGCCCCCTTACGCTCGCCAAGCTGGCGGATGCTGTGCAGGCCGTGGCATGACTAAGCTGCGCGTCCTCGATCTTTTCTCTGAGGAGGCCCGCTATGCCTAGTGGTGCCAAGCCCAAGCAGTATGATCCTGCGCTCGTTGCTGAGGTTGCCCGCTTATACGAAAACGGCCTTACGCAGCAAGAAGTTGCGGCAAGCGTCGGCCTTTCACAAAAGGTCGTTTGGAACATCATGCGGCGGCACTTCATCGCTGCCCGCGTTGCAGCGAAGCGCGACCAATCTGGCGAACGCAATGCAAGCTGGAAAGGTGATGAGGCAAGTTACGCAGCCTTTCACCGCCGCCTTTACGCCTTGCACGGCAAGCCTTCGGAATGTTCGCAATGCGGCACGACTGAGGCATCGCATTACGACTACGCAAGCCTGTCCGGTCAATATCATGACCTGTCAGACTACGCGCCGATGTGCCGCAGTTGCCACGCAAAATACGACGACAAGGTTTTGAACATCGCTCACATGAGGGATGCGGCAAATGCCTAAACTCAACGTGCTCGATTTGTTTTCGGGAATAGGTGGCTTCTCCTTGGGTTTGGAGCGCGCCACCCTTGAAGGGGCTTACATTGATGGCTTTACCACGACAGCCTGCTGTGAAATCGAAGCGTTCCCGCGCAAAGTCCTCGCCAAGCACTGGCCCGATGTCCCCTGCTACGATGATGTCCGCACCCTTACCGCAGAGCGACTTGCTGCCGATGGAATTGCCGTCGATGTCATCTGCGGCGGGTTCCCCTGTCAGGACATCAGCTTCGCCGGAAAGGGCGCTGGCCTCGCAGGCGAACGCAGCGGTTTGTTCTATGAGGTCGCCCGTCTTGTTGGCGAACTGGCACCCCGATTTGTTATCCTGGAGAACGTCGGCGCGCTGCTTTCTAGAGGGCTGGATGCCGTTCTCGGAACCTTGGCCTCGCTCGGGTATGATGCGGAATGGCATTGCATACCAGCTTCCTACCTTGGCGCACCTCACAGACGCGATAGAGTCTGGATTATTGCCTACACCACGGGCGCAGGACGGGCCGCGGGGTGCGGGGCCGGAAACCAAAACGGAAACGCTGTTGAGGTGTGCGCAATCGGGTTGGGGGCTAAACCTTGCAGAGGTTGCGCAGCTATCGGTGAGGGGCTTTTGGCCGACGCCAACAGCACACTTCAACACAACGAACACGGGGGATGCATTAACCCGACGGGCAGCGCAACGGGGAACGCCATCAAATCTGGCGGAAGCTGTGATTTGGCCGACGCCGAACGCCAGCGACAACAGGGACAGAGGCAACCTATCCTCTCCTTCGGTGCAGCGCGGGGCGCGGATTGGCAAGCAGCTTGGCCTCTCGCAAGTGGTCTCGGAGACATCTGGCGCACTGAACCCGACGTGGGTCGAGTGGCTAATGGGGTTCCCGACCGGGCACACCGACTTAAAGGACTCGGAAACGCCGTAGTCCCTCAAATCCCTGAACTGATTGGCCGCGCAATCCTCGCTGCCCTTCAAGACAGCCGCACCGCGCGCCCCTCCCGAGCGTGTGCGGCGGGGGAGGCGTTTGATCCCCGCGTCTCCCCCAACCCTTTGCAGAACGTGTCTCATGACGCGCCCTATACGGGAGATCGCGCGTGAACGCGCCCGCATTCCTAGGCCAGTCCCGCGATGGGGCGTTAACCGAGGGCGGCGTTAAGCGCGGCGGCATTATCCTCCCGTTTCCTCCGAAGGTGCTTTGGCCGAACGGTCGCACCCTTAACCACAAGTTCAAGGCGGCGGCGTTCAAGAAGGCCCGCGAGCAAGCGGCATGGGCTGCAAAGGCCGCAAACGTGCGCGTCGGCGATAGCCCGATCCCCGTTCACCTGATCGTCAAACCGAAAGCCAAAGGCCCGCCGCCAGACAAGGACAACTGCGTGAGTGCCTGCAAGGCGTATCTTGACGGCATCGCTTCCGCATTAGGGATCAATGACCGTTATTTCGCAGCCCCTACCGTTGAGATTAGCACAGAACGGACGGGACAGTTTATAATCCACATCGGCTGAAGGAGAAAAGCCATGACTACGCAGACCAAGACGAAACCTCCGCAAAACGTATATCAAAAGATTGCCACGGTGCAGGCCGAATTGGCGAAGGTCGGCATCAGCAAGAGCCGCAAGAACCAAACACCCGGCGCGCAATACAACTTTCGCGGCATTGACGAAGTGTATAACACGCTTGCCCCACTGATGGCAGATAACGGGCTTTGCATCCTGCCCCGCATTGTGGAACATTCGCTTACCGAGCGCGGCAAGACCCGCAACGGCAACGCGATCTATTCCGCAATTGTCACGGCTGAATTTGACTTCGTGAGCGCGGACGATGGCACAATCCACGTTGTTCGCACGATGGGCGAGGCGATGGACAGCAGCGACAAGGCTACGAACAAGGCCATGTCGGCGGCTTACAAATACGCGGCCCTGATGACGTTTGCCATTCCGACCGAGGGCGACAATGACGCAGACGCGCACACGCATGAAGTGGTCGCGCCGCAACCGATCAGCGATGCGGATTATACCTTGCTGATCCAGCTTATCGAGGCGACTAGCACCGACACAAAGGGCTTCTGCAATTACTTCGGTGTGCCTGCGGTGAAGTCGCTTCCCGCCGATGCATTCCCCAAGGCCAAGGCCATGCTTGAAAAGAAGCTGGCCGAAGCCGCCAAGCAAGACGACACGCTTGCGGATGACGCTGCGTTTCTGGGAGAGGGCGCATGAACCCGATCAAGCTAAACGAATGGCGGCGCATTGCCGACCAGTTGCGCGAAGCCTGCGGCGATGATGACGACCTGTTCGCTGACATGGTGGAGGGCGAGACATACGCCCTTGAGGTTATCGCCCGCCTGCACAACGCCCGCGCCGAGGCGTTGGAGTTAATAGAAGGCATCAAGGCGCGGGAGAACGACCTAAAAGCCCGACGCACCCGCCTAGCCAATCGTGAGGCGGCGCTAAAGACTGCCATCGGGCAAGTGCTGCGCGCTGTCCAGTTGCCCAAGGCTGAATTGCCCGAAGCGACCTATTCTGTGCGTGACGGGAAACCGCGCCTAGAGATAATTGACACGGACGCTGTGCCGTTTGACTACTGCGTGGACAAGCCCGTGCCAGACAAGGCGTTTATCAATGCGCAGTTTGCCGATGCTGACGAATTGCCCAACTGGCTGACCCGCATTGACGCAAGCGACGTTGTAACCGCAAGAACGAAGTAAGGAGAAAAGACATGAGCAACCGTAAAGACATTATGACCCCCCGCGCTGGCAAGGACGGCAAGACCTACTGGACGCGCATCGGCACGGCATGGGAGGGCCCGAAAGGCATCCAGCTTGTGTTTGACGCGCTGCCGATCCCTGACAGCGAAGGCCGCGTGGTCGCCAACCTGTTTGAGCCGCGTGAGCCTAACGGCGGGCGGCGTGACGAACAGCACCGGCAGAACCTCGGGCGCGGGCAGCAGTCCGGTGGCTTCGACGACTTGGACGACGAAATCCCGCCTTTCTGACGCGGTGGGGCCGGGTCCCCCTCTCCCTCCGCTGGCAGACCGGGGCCGCGTTGGCGTCTGCCACCTTTACAGCCTAGGAGACGGCTATGCTAATCCGCAAACTCCCCAAGAAACCTAAGCGCGAAAGCCGCTTCCGCTCGCAACGGCACTTAAACTTTGTCCGCAGCCATGCCTGCGTGGTCTGTGACGCTGAGGCACCGATTGAGGCCGCGCACGTTCGCTTGGGATCGGGCGCTGGTATGGGGCAAAAGCCGCACGATTACTTAGCCGTCCCGCTGTGCAAGACCTGCCACGCTGCGCAACATAGGCATGGGGAGCGCACGTTCTGGCAAGACGACGATGTGCAAGCCATCATGGGCGAGTTGATCCGCACCAGCCCCGTAAGGCGCGAGATAGAGGCACACAGGGCGGAACATGGCTAATATCTTCCTGCTAGGCCCAAGCCAAAAAGCCTACGCCAAGCGCCTTATCGACGAAGCCTCGCCGGACATGGTTTGCAGGCTAGGCAAGGCCACGCGCTCCGACAAGCAGAACCGCAAGCTGTGGCCGATGATTGCCGATCTGAAGCGCCAGGTGCCGGACATGGCCCCGTTCACCGCCGAGCAAATCAAACTGCGGTTTCTTAACGCGCTGGGTGTGGAAATGCAATTCCTGCCAGCGATTGAGGGCGGCGGAATGTTCCCAGTTGGAATGCGCAGTTCGACGCTGACGAAAGAGCAATTTGCCGGATTGATCGAGCTGCTTTACGCCTATGGGACGCAGCACGATGTCCAATGGACTGACCCCGCATAGCCGCTTGCAATCGGTTCCGGGTATGTTAAACAAGTCGGGCGGGGTGATGCGCAAACATCTGCCCCGCCCTAACACAAACGCGGAGACACGCGCCTATGCCTTCCCAAGATATTACCGCCACCGATGCGTCTGCGCAAGCTGCGGACGACCTAAAACGCTATCGGGCGTTTATTGCGTCACGCGCGGTTGCCGGACAGATGCAGGGATTTACCCCGCACGAATTGAACCCGATGGCAAAGGCGCACCAGCGCGCTGCGTTGGACTTTGCGCTGCGCCGGGGCAAGTCGGCTGCGTTCCTTGATACCGGCCTAGGCAAGTCGTTTATTGAATTGGAATTTGCGCGCCAGTGCGCCGAGGAAACCGGCAAGCCTTCACTTATCCTTACGCCGCTCGCGGTCGCTGGGCAGATGGTGCGCGAGGGCAATAAGTTTGGCATCGACGCGCGCCAGATACGCGAGCAATCCGAAGTCGGCGCGGGCGTTATGGTGGCAAACTATGAGCGCCTGCCCAAGCTTGACCCTGAAACATTTGGCGCTGTCATTCTTGACGAAAGCAGCATCCTGAAAAGCTACGCAGGCCAGGCTTTAGAGACGATTTTGCGACCCACGCGAGCACCTTCGGCCTCACGTTAGATGCGGCGGCCTCGCTTGCGATCCGCGACGAATTGCAAACCCGGTGGCTGGGGACACAACTAGGGATCGAAGGGAATCATCTTGATTCCTGAAAGTGAAAATGAGACAAAGACGGGAGGAACGTAGGGTTGGACGCGCATGATCGCCGCATCGATCCTTCAAGGACATGCATAATGGCACTTTCGGTCATAAACACTGAGGCTCCCAATCGCATGGGCGCGGTGCTCGACTGGGCATCGATTCAGTGGGCTCAATTTGAACATGACGAGAAGTACCATCGGGAGATTAGCCGGCTCTCGGTGCAAGACCGCTTGCGCCACATGGCCCTTCATTTCGCAAAGTATGCCGGTCGCCTAAATGACCGCCCAACTGACGAAGTTGTAAAGAAGACCGCGGTCGATACCCTGATCATTGCCATTTCCTGCGCCAATATCCTCAACATGGACTTGAGCAAGAAATCGCTCATAGCGATCGGCAAAGAGGTCAATAACAGCGAATTTTCGAGATTGCTCATTGTCGCTGCTGGAAAGATGGCGGGCGCGTGCGAGCGCATTGACCATCTCGAAGATTTTCCTTTTCGAAAGGTGATCGCAGAACAAGTCGAAGTTATCTTGTCTACTGCGCTTGCCTTTCTAATCGATAATGGCTGGAATGTCGTTTCCGAGATGAACGACCGGCTTTCCGGGGTGAAAGAAAAATCTATCTTTCACGGTAAGTTGTAAGCTCGCGCAATGGCGTTCTGGGGTGGCGCGAAGATCCTTATTGAGGTCGAAAAGCAAGGGATTGTGCAGCCCTTTTGCAAAGACCAGATTGATTGTTCTGCATACACATTGACGCGCGTGATGAAGCCGGGGCGTATTGCCTGCGTCCATTGCACCGACTTGCCGATGCGCAAGGGCCGCGATGGAGCAATCGGGCTGCAAGACTTTAGCGGCGATCTGATAAATGCGCACACTGAAGCGGGCCTAATCTATCATGGCCGTGCGACGATATGGAAAGACCCCGTAGTCGAGATGCAGCGCACCAAGGCTCTCGGGTTGCTGTATAAGCAGATCCGCAAGCTGTGGCCCATGATTGCCGATCTAAAGCGCCAGGTGCCGGACATGACCCCGTTCACTGCCGAGCAAATCAAGCTGCGGTTTCTTAACGCGCTAGGTGTGGAAATGCAATTTCTGCCAGCGATTGAAGGGCAAGGCGTCTTTCCCGTGGGCCTGCGCAGCTCAACGCTGACGAAAGAACAATTCGCCGGATTGATCGAGCTGCTTTACGCATACGGGGCGCAGCATGGCGTGGTGTGGAGCGACCCCGAATAGCAACCCTCGGGAACTACGCATAGGCGCTTGCAATCAGTTGCGGGTGTGTTAGAAAGGTCGGGCGGAGAGGTGTTTGCGCGCCTGCTCCGCCCTATCATCAACGCGAAGGAACCGCGCCTATGACTTCCGAATATGATACCGCTAGCAGTGCGCCTGCGCAAGGGCTGGTTGACCCTATCATCACAAACGCCCGCATTGCCAACTGGCACGCCGAGATCGAGCGCAAACTTGCGGCGCGTAGGGCATTGCGTCCTGCCCGCTCCGATGCCGCACGCAAAGGCTGGGAGGTGCGCCGTGACCGTTGAAGAACTCAAATACCTGCGCTGCCCCGACAAGATCAGGGCCAACCTAATCAACATGGGCGGGCCGCGTCTTAGCATTGCCGAGATCGAGCGCCGCCTCGCACGGTTGCCGGTCAAGGTCGAGGGCGCACACATCGGCGATCCAACCGAAGGCGACGGCATAGACTTTCGCGTGCGCGGTATCGTCAAGCCGCTCCCGGCGCGGCGCGGCACATCGACCATCACTGCCGAGGAACGCAAGCGCATTGCCGAACTGGCAAAGGGCATCCCCGACAAGCCCAAGCAGAAAACAGCGGTGCTTCGCTACAAAGGCCCGCCGCCTGTTTACGGCAGCACCAACTACGCCGACAGCGTGATCGAGCGGGTCTGCGATGCGATGGATTTGCCGCGTGAGACGTTCTTTAGTGCGTCTCGGCAAAAGTATGTCGTGGCAGCTCGGTCGCTTGTCACGCGCGTCCTGCGCGACCGTAACACGGCGATATATTCCTACCCGCGCATTGCCGAGATTGTGGGCCGGAACGATCATAGCACGATGATCTGGGCATATCAGCAGTTTGACCACTACTGCACGCTCTTTCCGATCCTGCGCCCGATTTATGACGAATTGCGGGAGGTGGGCAAGTGAGCGCGCTTCCGTGGTTCCGGCTGTATCACCGGATTATCGACGATGAAAAGCTGCGGCTTCTGGCGTTCGAGGATCGCTGGCATTTTGTGGCGCTGTGCTGCCTCAAGGCAGACGGCCTTCTGGATGAAGAGCGCAGCCCCCTTTGGGAGCGCAAGGTTGCCGTAAAGCTGGGCGTGCAGCTTCGTGAATTGGATGAGATCAGCCGCCGATTGCACGAAGTCGGATTGATCGACGGGGGCATGAACCCGGTCGCATGGGACGAACTTCAATACAAGAGCGACAATAGCACTCAGCGTGTTCGTGCCTTCCGAGAAAAGCAAAAGAAACAATACCGTAACAACGTGAAACGTTTCGGAAACGTTACCGTAACGGCCCAAGAGACAGATACAGATACAGATACAGAAGCAGATACAGAAGAAGAAAAGAAAGACCCCCCAACCCCCAAGGGGGTGCAGCGGCCTGATGGTGTGTCTGCCGAGGTTTGGTCTGATTGGAAGCGGGTTCGCAAAAAGCCGATCACCGCAACTGTTCTCAAGCGCATGGAAACCGAGGCCGCAAAGGTGGGCTGGACGCTCGCTCAAGCCGTGACCGAAGCCGCCGAAAGCGGATGGCAGGGCTTCAAGGCCGAATATGTGAAAGACCGCGCGCAAGGCGGGCAATCCCGAGGCGCATCAATGAACGACATAGGCGAGGAAGTGAGGAGGCTTTATGGAATGTGATCCGATCACCGAATTGCAGCGGTGCTTTGCGCTTGTTCGCCCTGTGGGCATGACAGACAGTGCCGCCCGCGATTGGTTGGCTGTTGCCGTTGCCGAGGTGCGGAATATTCCGCCAGCTACGTTGCAACGCGCCTGCGCCGAGGTTCGCCAGACTGCCACACATCACGGGCAGATCATTCCGGCGCTTGTGAAGGCCGCGCAAGAGGTGAGTAAGCCCGATCCGTTTGCGTGGGCGTTGGCCTGTCACCGGCCTGAGCAGACTGTTGTTGCGCTGACAGACGACCGGCAAGGCCAACCGAAGCGCCTGGGCACGCTAATCAAGCAGATTGAAACCGATGATTAAGCCGATCCCCGCCCCCGGCTATCAGCTTATCACCGGCAAGCAAAAGCCACCTGCATCATGGGGCGAGCGCCTGTTCACGCAACTGCGCATGGGCTGGTGCGATCCGCTGCCTTGGCCAGTTTCGACAACCGTATTCAT
>Ga0164292_10005216_pt1 | contig 10626 bp, 7 predicted proteins | sample GEODES117metaG_FD_111486 | JGI IMG/M metagenome (GOLD analysis project Ga0164292, IMG submission 111486) | Eutrophic lake water microbial communities from Lake Mendota, Wisconsin, USA - GEODES117 metaG | ecosystem: Environmental > Aquatic > Freshwater > Lake | place: USA: Lake Mendota, Wisconsin... | reverse complement strand
GTTGCCCTTATTCGAAGCTCTCGAAGCGCGTCTTGCGCGTGATGGCACAATTGCGAATTCCGAAATTTCCCATACCGAGTGTCAGGTATTATCGGGCGCTCGGCCGTCCTTCGGACTGAGGCTCGTGCGGCGGGCCTGGCGAGCTTGACGTTTCACCACCGTCCCGGCGGCGACCCCCGAGAAAACAGCGCGCGGCGCCGTCTCGTCGCTGGCGGTTGCGGCAATTGTGCGCCATGGTCGGCTCAGTAGCCGTGAATGCATCTCGTCTTGTCTCATTGGGGCGCAAAGAAAACCGACACAGCGGGCCGGGCGTGGGCGATCCTCGCGCGCGCTTTTTGCCAACGACGCGCGAGGAAATGGCGCTGAGAGGGTGGAGCGAGCTCGATATTCTCATCATCAGCGGTGATGCGTATGTCGACCATCCGGCCTTTGGTCCCGTGCTGATCGCGCGGTTTTTGGAGGGCCGTGGTTTCAAAGTCGGGATTATTGCTCAGCCGCGGTGGGACAGCCCGGATGACATCGCGCGCATGGGGCGACCGCGACTGTTTGTGGGCGTGTCTGCCGGCAATCTTGATTCGATGTTGAACAAGCTCACGGCGCAGAAAAAAACGCGTAGTGAAGATCAATATTCGCCGGGCGGTCGGCCCAACATGCGACCAAACCGCGCGACTATCGTATATTCGAACTTATGTCGCCAGGCATTTCCCGGAGTCCCTCTCGTTCTTGGAGGCATTGAGTCATCGCTGAGGCGTATTGCGCATTACGACTATTGGTCCGACTCGGTGCGGCGCTCGATGCTGCTCGATGCAAAAGCAGACTTGCTTGTGTTTGGAATGGGAGAGCGCCCCGCGTGGGAAATCGCACAACGTTTGGCTGCCGGCGAGCATGTGTCTCACTTGACAGATATTCGCGGAACCGCCCACGTGAAAAAGAATCGCCGTGAATGGGAGCCGCTTCTTCAAGACCAAAGTCGGTATGTGACTGATAAAAAGATCGTGGTTTTGCCGTCGTACGAACAGGTTCGCGACGATAAAGCCGCATTCGCTCGAATGTCGAAATTGTTTCAGTATGAAACCAATCCTCGTAACGGACGGCCGATTTTGCAGCCGCACGGCGATGAGGCTGTATATTTCAATTCGCCTGCGGAGCCACTTTCTGAATCGGAGATGGATGGCCTTTACGACTTGCCGTTTATGCGCGCGCCCCATCCAAGCTACCGAGAGCCAATTCCTGCTTTCACGACTGTCAAAGACTCGATTGTGACAATGCGCGGATGCTTTGGCGGTTGCACATTTTGCAGCATTACCGAGCACGAGGGCCGAGTCATTCAAAGCCGCAGCGAGCAAAGCGTGCTTCGTGAGGTGAGGCAGCTGTCGCGGATGGATGGGTTTTCGGGGGTGCTTACCGACCTTGGTGGCCCGACTGCAAATATGTACAAGATGACATGTCGCGATGAAAAAATCGAATCGTCATGTCGAAAGCTTTCATGCGTCCACCCATCGATTTGCGAAAATTTGGTGACCGATCACACGCCACTTTTGTCTCTTATGAAAAAGGTGAGAAGCGAGCGCGGAATTAAACGCGTATTTTTGGCGTCGGGTGTGCGCTATGACTTGGCGGAACGAAGCCCTGAGTTCATTTCAGAGCTGGCCAAGCATCATACCGGTGGCCAGCTGTCTGTTGCTCCGGAGCATAACGAGTCGGGTGTGCTTGATAAGATGAAAAAACCGGCCATCGCGAGTTATGAGCGATTCGCAGATTCATTCTGTAAAGCCAGCGATGAAGCCGGAAAAGAGCAGTTTCTAGTCCCGTATTTCATCTCAGGACATCCCGGATCCACGCTGAAAGACGCTGTGAGTTTGGCTCTGTATCTCAAGGCGAAGCAAATGCGACCTCGGCAGGTGCAGGACTTTATTCCGACGCCGATGGCCATGGCGACAACCATGTTCTACACGGGAATCGATCCGTTCACAGGAGATCCTGTGTATACTGCACGTGACTTGCGTGAAAAACGCATGATGAAAGCGCTGCTTTTTTATTGGGATCCGCAGCATTGGCCGCTTGCGCGGGAGGCGTTGCGAGCTTGCGGTCGCCACGATCTCATCGGGCGCGGACCGCATGCGCTCATTCCTCCCGAGGGCGCGCAGGATCGCCGAGCCCGGGAGGGCGCGGACTCGCGATTTCCACGATCTTCATCCGAATCGGAATCGTCGCGCTCGGGGGGCCAGCGGCGCGCGCGAGGCAGTCACGCACGTTCGCGTTAGGTTGCGTATGTCGCAAACAAAAACGAAGACGTGAGGCACAAGTCATCTTGACCCGGCGGGCGCATGTGTCATTGCTCTGCTCTCTAATGACCACGAAGCTTGTGTCGAGTCCCGTTGCAGCGTTGACTTTGCTCGGAGCGGTATCAGTCCTGGCAAGCGCAGGGGCCTGCGATGCGCATCGCAACGAGAGGCAGCCGCCCGCGGCAGGCGAGTTGGACCTCGAGTCGGCGACGCAGAGGAACGCGCGGCCCGCTGCCGTGGGTTCCGAAGACGAAGACACGGACCTTGAGCTTGCGCGGTCGGGTTTGGATGCAGCGCTGCCGATTGCGAACGAAGAGCAGATCAACGCTCGTTACACCCGCGAACGAGTATGTGAAGACTACGAGGTGGCGCTGCACTTGCTGGCGCTCGTGCAGTCGCCCGCGGGTCGGCGTGGCGATAACGTGTCGGTGGCGGATCTCAAGCGCGATTTGGCCAATTGCCCCGGGACGTTCGTGGGCGTGGCTCGCGAGCTGGCGAAACGCCAAAGCGCTCTCAAGGATTTTCACACGGACTTTCGGGCCGGTGAGGGGCTCGACGCGAATGCGTACCCTGTAGTTGCATCATGCACCAATACGCCGTGCGAGCTTGATGTCGGAACGCCGGTGTTTCCTATGATTTCCGAAGTCAGCCGTCGGCTGTACGTGTTTTCGCCCTTGCGTTCCGGCGCGAATCAAGCGTTCGAATTGGAGTCCGTCGACGGCAAGAACGCGGGCGATGTGTTCGATGACGTGCGCGCGCAAGAACTCCTGTCGCGCCGTCAAACCGGTGGAAGCAACGCCTTCGCAGCAGTCGCGGTGCTCGGGCGCCGCGTGCTCGACGAACGCTCGCGAGCGCCTATGAATCTCGCCCTGCGCAACCTCTCGACGCAAGCGCGCTTCACGGTGCGTGTCGATTACGAGCAGCTGCGAGCTGTTCCGCTTGTCGATTCGTCCCCGTTTCTTGGGGCGTACGCGGCGCGGGCGTACGGATGCAGCGAGGTGGAGCCAGGTTCAAGTGCAAACATCGGGGCATGCGTGACGACGAACGGACGCGGCGTCGTGTGGGTTCGAACGTGGAGTCCGCGGTTCGGTGACCCTGATCCTGTTGACATGACACGCGCGTTCTTCGCGAAGCACCGCGATGTCGCGCGCGACCCCGTTCTTTTCGATACGCGCGGTAACGGCGGCGGGAGTCCCTCGCTTGCTGCGCGTTTTGTCTGCGCATTTGGTGATGACCGCGCACGCAACGTGCTCCGCACGCGCCGTTTGGTGGCGAGTCGGTGGCCGGAGCGCCTTGCGCTGTCCAGCGGGCGCTTCGTGGCGTTCGACGAGCTCTATCCGAGCGGGAACAACGACCTCGCGCAGGTGGACGCGGGGTGGGTTGTTTCGAGTTCATCGCCCGATGCAACGCGCAGAGATTACACCGTGGGCTTTCTTGAGCGTTTCGGTGCGACCGATGCGAGTTGCGCACAGGAGCGCGCGAAGGCGCCTGCAGGCCTGCGTTGGATCATGCTGATGAACGGGCGCGAATTCTCGGCGGCTGAGAACTTTCTTTCGTTCGTCGAAAAGAGTTTGTTCACGGTCAAAAAAATGGGTGCTCGGACGTGGGGCGGCACGGGCGCGCCGATTTCGGTCACGTTGCCAAACACGCGCATGCGGTTTCGGTTGTCGCAGGCGCGCCACATTGATGGCCGCGACGACGACGCCTTCAAGATCGAAGGCGTTGGCGTGGCGCCTGACATGTTCATCGAGCGCGATCTCGCAGCCGACTTCGAGGCGCGAGCGGTTCGTGTGCTTTCGGGCCTGCCCGTGAGTGAGTTGAGCGGTGAATTTATGTCGAATATCGTGCGGTACAGCTTCGGAATCCGGATGTAGCCGACGCGATAGCGTATTACGAACGTGTCATCGTTGCTTCGGTCATCCTCGACGAGATTTCTGGACGCCGACGAGCTCGGGTGCGGCCGCGAAACGGAATTATAATTATAGATAAAGCGTAATGCGTGTTTGTATTGTGTGCGGAGCGCCCCGTCGCGTGTCGGCGATTTTTCCCCTCTCGCATGCCTATGTGGCGTCGCAGTGTCGGAAGTCGAACGGACAAGGCCCCTGCGTTAGGATAGTTGCCGCTTTTGCTAAAGCGAACGGTGCGGGGCCGTGGACTGGGAAAAATGGCAGGTTACACCGAGGGCTTTCGGGCCCGAATGATCGAGTGGATGACGGGACCGACAGCAATGTCAGCCAGTGCGCTGACGCGAGAAGTTGGCACTACGCAGTCGACTTGTCGCAATGGCTGCGGGAAGCCCGTAAGTTGGCGAGCGTGTCGACGATGAAATCAGCGTCGAAAACAATCAGTTCTGTGGTTTCGTCACGGTCGTAGTGGATGGCGGAAGAGAAGGTTCGAGTCGTGCTGGCAGTCGCCGCCGTATCGGAGCAAGAGTTGGACGAGTTTCTGCGTCGCGAGGGCCTTTATCAAGAGGACGTTGACCGCTTCCTCAAAGACGTGCGGAACGCTGCAATCGCGGGGCTAATGCGGCAGAAAAAGTCCCTTCGCAGCGACGACCATAAGCGAATCAATGAGCTGAAGCGCGAGCTCAAACGCATGTGGGCATGGAACGAACGATGGGTCGCGAAGCACAACGGTGAGCATCGTCATAGCGTCATCGGTCTCGTCACGCCAAACGGACGCCACGAACGCTGCGACATCGATGTTCTTCTTGCTCGGCGCGACGTTGACGCCGCCGCTCAGCGCCGCAATGCCGCGCGCTGGAACAAAAATGGACGTTAGCGGCACTGTCCCAGCGTCGTGTCGCTGAACCTTCGCGACCGCGATAATCGAGCTCGGGCATCGGCTCGGCTCCGTGTCGGAGCCCAGCCGATCCCGCCCATGGTGCCCGTCTCGACGCCGTCGCGCGCGATTCCGTCACCAAGGCACCACGCTGCGATCCCCTCGCTTCGAGGATCCTCAGGCGGCGCCTATCTTGACGCTCACCCGTAGGTCGTCACTTCCCCAAGAATTGTCCGTAACGACTCCGTTTGAAACGGCGCTGTTACGGACAATTGTTTATCCGGGATGGACCGCGGCACGCGATGTGCTGAACCCCTCACAGCAAATTCGATTTCGGATTGCGAAGTGAGGAGACAGCAATGGTCAATCGCGTGCTGAAATTTCAGGGGGATCCGCTCGCTCGAGGTCACGTGCGTCAAGCAGGTGGTTTTGCCTTGGGGCGCATTGCGGGCGTGAAGATCACGTTGGAATGGAGCTTTCTCCTTCTCTTTTTCTTACTTACCTGGTCGCTAGTCTCGACGTTTTCGCGTGACCGTCCGTCGTGGCTGTCGGGCATGCATTCGGTGGCCGCTCTGGTTGCCGCGGTGTGCTTCGTAGCGTCGGTGGTTGGGCACGAGCTTGCCCATGCGACTGTGGCGCGGCGTTTTGGAGTCGGCGTGCGTGAAGTGCGTCTGTTTTTGCTTGGCGGCGTTTCAGATCTCGAGCAGGAGCCGCCGTCGCCGAAGGCCGAGTTTCTCATTGCGCTTGCGGGCCCGGCGTTTAGCTTCATGGCCGCTGGGATGTGCTGGCTTGTCGGGTGGGGGCTGGGGACACAAGCCGTGGGCGAGATCGGCCCCGTCGCGACGGTGTTGCAATGGCTTGCGCGCATCAATGTGGCGTTGGGCACGTTCAACCTGCTGCCGGGCTTTCCTCTCGATGGCGGCCGCGTACTTCGAGCATCGTTGTGGCGATGGACTCGCGATCTGACGAAGGCCACGCGGTGGGCGTCGAGGGTTGGACAAGGCACCGGTTGGCTATTTCTCGTCGTGGGGATTGCGACGGCGTTCGGGGCATCGCGAACGTTCGGCGGCGTCGGAGCGGTCAATGGTTTTTGGTTGGCGCTGATTGGCATGTTCCTCACGACGGCGGCGAAACGCAGTTACGAGGCGCTTCAAGTTGAGCAGGCCCTGGAGGGCATCACTGTGCATCGGTTGATGCGGGAAGAGGGCGACGTGCTTGAGCCAAGCGCGTCACTGCTTGAGGCGGCAGCGTGGTTTTTGCGCTCTCGCGAGCGCGTCTTTCCGGTCGTCGACGATAGTCGCTTTATTGGCCTTGTCAGCATGACCGATCTTGCCAAAGTGCCGCGCGCCCAGTGGTCCCAATGTTCGGTCGCGACGGTGATGACACCGGCGGCAGAGCTCGTTGTGACCTCGCCGGACGAGCCTGTTGTGTCGGCCTTGCGAAAGCTGGCGCGCGAGCAAGTGTCGCAATTGCCGGTCATTGCCAAGGACGAACTGGTCGGTGTTGTTGAAGTCTCGGCCATCGAGCGCTGGTTGGCGCTAGCGCCCTTTGAGACTCTTCCGCGTCCGGCACGTGCCGAGCCCGCTCCGCACGTGGATGACGTGTACGCGCGCAAACGGTCGGCAGATGGCGAACGACGCGATGTCGCGAGTTCACGCAGTTGGTAAGGGTATAGTGCAATATTTCGCGCGATCGAGTTCAGTCGACTGCACGAATGCGAAGGACGTCCGTGGCGGTAGGCTCGCTTGGCTCCTCGCCACGTTGACTCCGCTCAAGTTGCTGCTCGTCCTCGAACGCGGTCGAAATCGAGCAGCCGGCGTTGGTCTGCGCGTCGGTTTCAGGGGTGAACGGCGCAGTTTCGTTGAACTCTGCAACGAGTGGGCGAACATCTTGCGCGGTATCGCTCGTGAGCGATGCATGCGGGCCCTGATCCTGAAGTGACGAAGGCGCGGGCTTCGAACGTGCGCGGCTTTTTTTTGCGCGTCGATGAGGCATGACGAACTCCGTTGAAAGTTGCGAGAAACGCCCGTGCGCTCCCGTGATCTCCGTATTTGAAAAAACGTTGCATCAGAATATGAGATGTATTTGCGTATTAATTGCAAATACATCCAATGTGTAGCGTGTCTCGGGAGCTACGCAGGGCGCCGCTGCGTCTCTCTTTCGCGTTGGTGGACGGCCAGAGAGGCGGCCTCGGCGAGCTCGTCGGAGAGGCCTGCGAGCGCGTCGTCGAGGGTCATGATGCCTCGAAGATTTCCCGATGCCGCATCGACAACGGGGATCCGCCGAACACCAAACGAGCGCATGCGGCGGAGAACGTCGCCGACGTCTTCTTCATCGGTGGCCGTCACAATATCCATCGACATCACGTCGCCGACGCTCAGCACTGGCAAATGGCCAAGATCTTTCGCCAGCACCCCGACAACAACGTCGCGGTCGGTGAGCATTCCGACAGGAATTCGCCGGCCATCGGTCATGGCATCGATGATGACGAGTGCCCCAACGTGCTCTTCGCGCATGCGGCGAATCGCATCGATGAGAGGTTCTTCGCGGCGCGCACAAGCGACGTGAGGACTAAGAAGAGCTTCAACTTTCATGGGTGACCTCGACCCGTGGCGATGCAATCGTGCGGCCAGTTCCGAATGCGCGATCAATGTGGAGTGCACGCACTGGCACGAACGCGTGGCGCGCCGCCCAGGCGCAGCGCTCAGGCGCAGGGCCGCTCCGTGAGCCTGCGGCGTTAGGCCGTGTCGAAGGCGCGGCGGTGGGGCGCGTGAGGCGCAACGGCGTCGTAACTGGGTTTTGCGTCCTGTTTGGTCATGGAAGCAAGCCCGTACGTATGAAGGCGGTATTGAATCGTGCGAACGCTGATTCCGAGGCGCTCCGCCGCTTTTGAGGTCGACCCACCGGTGGCTTTGAGTGCCTCGACAATGGCCCAGCGTTCCATTTCTGCCAGGGTTGCTCCAGGCACGCGCAGAAGCGGAGCGGAGTCGACGTTCGAGGGGTCTGCGCAAGCGCGATCAAACTCGTCTGGCTTCGGTTTTTGTGGCGACGTCGCCGCGTGTGGTGAGGGCTGGTCGAATGGCAAGTCCTCGGCTTCGATCCGGGGTCCAGTGCACAACACCACCGCACGCTCGATCGCGTTCTCGAGTTCGCGGACGTTGCCAGGCCAAGCGTGCCGTAGAATTTTGGTTCGAGCCTCATCGCTGAACTCGTGCACCGGGCGTTGGTTGTCGGCCGCGAAACGTTGCAAGAACTCGGTCGCGAGCACGAGCGCGTCGCTGCCTCGCGCGCGCAACGGAGGCATAGAGATGTGGACTACATTGAGTCGGTAGTAAAGGTCTTCGCGGAAGCGTCCGTCACGGACGTCTTGTGCAAGGTCGCGGTTCGTTGCGGCGACCACGCGAACGTCGAGCGCGAGGGTTTCGTTGCCCCCTACGCGCTCGAGCGCTCGTTCTTGGAGGACACGAAGCAACTTCGTTTGCACGATCGGCGAAATTTCGCCGATTTCGTCGAGAAAAATCGTGCCACCTTGTGCTTGCTCGAAGCGCCCGATGCGCCTGCGGTCAGCGCCCGTGAATGCGCCTTTTTCGTGGCCGAACAGCTCGCTTTCGAGCAGACTCTCGGGGATAGATGCGCAGTGCAATGATACGAATGGGCTTTTCGCGCGCGGGCTCAGCGCGTGAATCGCGCGGGCGAGCTCGCCTTTGCCCGTGCCGCTTTCGCCGGTAATCAAAACTGATGCGCGCGATGGGGCGACTTGCTTTGCGGTACAATACACGCTTTGCATTGCGGGGCTTGCGCCAATAAGACCGTGAAGACCTCCGCTGCCGCGCTCGCGAAGCTGTCGCCGGAGGTTCTCGGCTTCGGCGCGGAGCGCGTGGTGCTCTCGAGTGCGCTCGATGGCCATGACAAGCGCATCGAATTCGAGTGGTTTCGTGAGGTAGTCGCTCGCGCCGGCTCGCATCGCCGTGACCGCGGAGCTCACTTCGCTGACAGCGGTCGTCACGATCACAGGAATGTCGCGGTGTGATTTCCGAAGTTCGCCAAGCAACGTGACGCCGTCCATCCCCGGCATTCGAAGGTCGGTGACGATCACGTTTGGCGCCCATTCGGCGACGAGATGCAAGGCCTCGTGCCCGCTGGCAGCGGTGGCTACGTGATAGCTCGCTTGCTTTAGCAGCCGCTCGAGCCCTGCTCGCGCACTTGGCTCATCATCAACGACAACCACTCGGGCGCGATTCATGCGTCAGCGGTCTCCCTGGCCGGTTCATTCTCGTGCGATTCGCGACGAGGCTCGAGCGCTCCGTCGTGCACGTCCGGTGTAGCGCTGTTGTCACTGTGGGGAAGCATCACGCGAAAGCATGTTTGTCCAGGTTGACTGTCGACGTCTACGGTTCCGCCATGAGCCTTCACGATGCGATGGGCAATGCCCAAGCCAAGCCCCGTCCCGGATCGTTTGGTGGAGAAGAAATCGTCAAAAATCATCGACTCCGGGGCGACGAGGCCCGGGCCATTGTCGGTCACATCGAGAATGACGCGAGATGATGACAGGCGTGCGCGCAGATCGATTCGCTTTGACAGCGCTAGGGTGTCGGCAGAAGCGAGGGAATCAATGGCATTATGCACGAGGTTGAGCACGACTTGTGTGAGGGCCTCGCGGTCGCCCATCACGTGGAGCGAAAGGTTCGGTACATCCAGACACACGTCGATGTGAGCGATACGCGCCTGATGCGAAACCAATTGGTGCACATGCCGCAGGACATCGACAACGCATACGCGCTGGGAGTGGATCGGGTTCTGCCGGCTCGCGGCTAGCACGCTCGTGACGAGTCTACTTAGGCGTTGAAGCTCCGTTGTGACAATAGCGGCAGAGTCGATGACCTCGTCGGCGATGTCGATGTCCGGGCGATCGCGCAGTGCGCGGTGAATGAATGCTGTATGCAGCAGCGCGCCGTTGAGCGGGTTTCGGATTTCGTGGGCAAGGCCCGCGGCGATCGTCCCCAAAGCTGCGAGTCGTTCGTTTTGCTTCAATTGTCTCTCCGCTTGCCGTGATTCGGTCAAGTCCGTCCCAACCGCGAAAATGGCGATGCGATGGGGATTGCCGTCAGCAATACGGAACAGGTGCCATCGAACTTCACGCCCGGCGCCGGATGCTGTGCGCATGAGAAGTTCATGGGTGTCTTGGCCAGCCATGCGTGCGAGCCGCTGGCTCAGGATTTCGCGGGCAGTGGCAGAGGCCTCGGGCGTAATCAGTTGGTCAACGAATGGTGCGCCGGCGAGGATCCGGGAGTTCCATCCGCTTGTACGTTCGACGTGCGCGTTCACTGCGACGATCCTGCCAGCATCATCGAGGGCCACGACCAAATTTGGTGCAATCTGCACTGATGTTTCATAGAGGCTAAGGGCGTGAGCGAGGTTTGCTCGAACGTATGACTCCGGTTGAGCGTGAGCGTCGCTGTAGGCTTGTGTGCAGATAGCAACCTCGAAGTCAGCAATTCGCAACAGCGCCCCGCGCATTGCCTTCGGGCATATTGCCTCTTTCGTAGCCAATCCGGACGAT
>Ga0164292_10005214_pt1 | contig 10627 bp, 20 predicted proteins | sample GEODES117metaG_FD_111486 | JGI IMG/M metagenome (GOLD analysis project Ga0164292, IMG submission 111486) | Eutrophic lake water microbial communities from Lake Mendota, Wisconsin, USA - GEODES117 metaG | ecosystem: Environmental > Aquatic > Freshwater > Lake | place: USA: Lake Mendota... | reverse complement strand
TCGTCGTTTTGGTAAAATACATCTATTTCCATTTCGTTTTTATTTAATAATCCAATCGTTTGGATTTGCTAACAATGTTGTTCCAATACTATTCTTGAATACGATATACCAAGGTTGGTTAAAACCTACCGCTTGGCTAAGTACACCCAATTGCGCTCTAGTGAATTTATCGCTAGGGCTATAAGTGTATACTTGATTCGTGGCAACGTATTTGTTCGTTGTCTTATCCAAGTTCACCAAAATCAATTTAGTTGTTCTCAATGCACTCAAAACACCCGTTGGGTTCTTTGACCACGCTTGTACCATATCCGCCGAGCGTTGTCTTAAAGCCGTTCCCGTTGCATTTGCTTTTGCGCTTCTATTTTTGGCAACGATAGTGTCGATGATTTTTTGCAAATCGGATATAGGCGTAGTTTGAGAAAGGGTAATTCCCAATCCCAAGTTCAACTTGTTATAAGCCGAAATGGTGTTTTTCCCAATAATGTGGTCAACGTCCGCACCTACAAAACCCAACAAAGATTGTAATTCTTCTTGTTTTGTTTGCAATGCGTTCAATCCCTCTTTGCGAGGTGTAGTTGGCTCTATGGGCGTAGGTGTAGCATCGGCATCACCATCACCACCTTTGGCATTTTGTACTAGTTTTATTACTATGTACGTTGCTAACAATGCACCACCAAAGTATAAAGCATATTTGGTATTTTTATTCATTTTCATTTTCATAGTTTTATTACGTCCTCTCTAAAATATACATAAGGTAAAGTTGCGGGGGTAAACAAGTCGCGAGTAAAAATACTACGATTTGATTGTACCGCTTCATAACCTTCTTTTGATAATTGCACTTTAACCCATACAAAAGATTTTTTAGTAGCGGAATTGATTGTCTTGCCTAAATCGGTTGCGACACCAACCGCGTTTCCTAGGTAAGTGTTTGCGTTCGATATAGTGCCATAAAGATTATTAATCACACCATCATTTACGGCGGGTTGTGTTCTACCTTTTGCATTGGCTACTTTGCTATAAATTTTCTTACCCTTGATTAACACATTGGCATTTTTATTTGCCAAAATGGTATTAAGAGTAGCATCAATCTTCTTTTGTTCTTCGCTAATACCACCATTATCTTCGGGTGTCGGTTCGGGCGTTTCGCCACCGCCATCATTGGGTTTCTTTTTTGTAGCCAATAAAACTACACCAACCGCTATGGCAACACCAATTAAAGGGTATATGTATTTCTTATTCAACTTCATTTTTTAGCCTCATCAATTTTTTTGAACAACGCTTCCATTTCCGCATCCAACTTATTTGTACTTGCATTGGATTGATATTGTCCTTTTTTGATTTTGTATTTACGATACAAAACCGCACTAGCAACACCTACTACTAATCCAAGCGAAACATAAGTCAATATTGTTTTTGTATTCTCGTTCATTTGTTTACCAATTTATAACCCCTATACATTAAATATCCAACCGATAAACCCAATGCGCCATAAATAATTACTTTTAAAGTTTTTCCATTGCCACCGAATATACTCCCAATACTTTCTCCGATACCCGCTACAACATTTGATGTATCATCAAGTAATTCAAGACCACCACCCGTAACATTCAATAATTGTGGTATAATAGGAATGGTAACACTCGCGTAAGTGTCTAAGCCTTCTTCTCTTGCGTATTTACGAAATGCACTATTGAAAGTTCTACAATCCCAATGACCCGAAAATTCCGAACCTTGAGCATACGCATAGTTCCAAATGAGTTTTGCGCGTTCCGAACCAAAGTGTTCTTTCAAACGCTTGTGGTACGCAATCCATTCGTCACATTTCCACCAAGTGTCCTTACCCCATTGGTCGTAGTCGGGTGCTATATTCCAAGTTGTTACCGCCATTTTTATTGTATTACGATGTTCATTTTTTCAAAGTCGTTTATAAACTTGTTAATCAAGTCGTAACGCGCTTTGTTTTGTTGGGTTGGTTTCTCTTTGAAAGTTTCTAGGAACGCTTGATAAGCCTCAATCCTTGGATAACCAAGTCCTAGGTAAATCAATAAGCCGTTCAAGTCCGCTTCCATTTCATCATCAATTTTTTCGTTCAAGTAAAAATGCGAGAACTCGTGTAATAAAATTGCCATCCGCATAGGGATAGTGAATTTGTCAAACGAAGTTTTTGCTACTTGAATCATTCCACTCTTCCGTCCAATACGGGCGGGGGTGGTTAATATTTGTCCATTGTTACCAACGATGTTTTTAACGTAATTGATAAAATAGTTGCCATCATCACTTTGATACGTTGTGTCCGTTGCAAGTGTACCCGCATTGAAACAAAACTTTTGAGCAAAGTCAACGAAATTTCTTATTTGTGCATTTCCAATATCGCCAAGGTCAATCCTTCGCTCTAGTGGTGCTTTAGACACGGAGGTTATGCTAAAAGACGTTTCCGCATCTTTCTTTACACCTTGCCCCATTCTATCACTATAAGCCTCTACGACCGCAATTTCGGGTGTAAGTGGCATACGAATATGAAAAGTTTCTTCGCCCGTAATCGTTTTCCACCTTTCGGTAAATTTACGTTCGGGGTTTGAGGCATCATATACCCGCAAATGAATCTTCTCCGCTTTTGGCGTAGTGATTTTCACTAAAAGTGTGAGGGGGGCATAGTCCGTGGTTACTTTGTATTTCATACGGCTTGTTTTACCTCTTCGGGTGTTTCTTTAACATCCACACCACCAACTTTTAATTTGTTCAATGCGCGTGTAATTGCATCGTCCGTTCCTTTATCGGCATCCAAGGGTGCTTTACTAGGGTTCAAAGTTCCCCTATTTGAATAGATAACTATCAAAACGGCCGTTACGGCTAATAGGGTTACTATGTCCTTCTTTTTAAGCATTTTTTTTGTATGTCTTGTAAATAAAGTAAACGCCAATTGCTAATGCGCCAATGATTAAAAGGTTCTTACCCAAAATGCTACCCGTTTGTAGTTTGTCCTTAAAGAAGTCGCTAGAATCCCCGTTGGTGGTGTTGTCACCATCCGCGTTGTTGTATTCTTCTTGCGCTTGGATGTTAGGAATAAACTCTCCCTTGGCTTTTTCGCGTTCCAACCAATCTTTAAATGGCAAATTAGAGCCACTTTGTTTCCATAGACGATTTGCACTTACCATACTCATTTTATTAAGGACGATTCCAAGAACGACGGATTTGGTCTAAACTCAAACCACCATTGAAATTGTAACCATCAAAAGGTTTGAATACGTTTCCGCCTTGCGTAGTTGTCATTGATGTACCCGTACCGCTTGTACCCGTACCCATACCAATACCCGTGATACCCGTGTTAGAGGGTGCATTCGTAGTAGCACCTACACCCGTGGATGAAGTACTAGCCGTTACAACGGGCTTTGCACCACCCAAACCCGATAAAACAACGGGATTCGTTGGAGTAGTTGGTGTCACAATACCGCCACGTGGTATATCTTGAATGACTAAATTAGGGTTTGGAGTTGGAGGCATAGGAGGGAAAAATCCTCCGCCACCACCACCGCCACCGCCTTGTGGCTCTTCACCTAGTGGTTTTTCTTTTTTAGTATAGCGATTATACAAGTAGATTGCACCAACGGCAATCGCACCATACATCAATAAATTATTATTTGTCATCTTTTCAAAATTAGTGTTTTTTAATGAAAAATTAGGATGGGTCGAAACCCACCCTAATTCACGGCGTTTCGTTCAATTAAGCGTCGGTTTTCGGCTTCTTGAAAACGAAGTAAAGTACACCCGCAACAACGGCAAGGGTCAATACAGTTTTAGTGGTTTTGTTCATAGTTTTATTTTGTTAGATTGTTTAAGTTCAATGTTCTTGTCGTTGGAAATACATTCGCATCCGCCATATCCGCATATGAATCATCTTCACCCGAAAAATCGCTAAACGATGTATCGCCGTTAATGGTTGCACTTGATAGTACACCATCCTTTTGGGACATTAAGTATATGGCGATACCCACCAATACTAATCCGCCAATCATATACTCTTTTTTAATAGTCATATCAATTTCTTTGAAATATAAAATAGTTTACCGCACCCCCACCTATTGCACCCAATATGGCACATACATAGAGGTTCTTTTTGGTGTACCAACCATACAATAAACCCGTCACCACACCCACCGCGCTACCTTTAATAGTAGACTTACTTTTTTGGATGAAAGTGTCGTGCGTGTCTTGACTTTTTAAAGTCTTGACATTGTCTAGTGCATCTTGGAACTCGCTCATTATTTTGTTGTTAAAACTCTATATACGATGTAACCCAATACGGCAAGTGCGCCATAAAATAATAAACCGCCTTTTTGTTCTTTGGTTACTATTGCTTTTTTAGGTTCATCAGCAATAACTAATTCAATATCTTGACCTAAAACCAAAGGCACTTTGTCTTTATAAATAGCATCTTCATAATAAAAAGTTTTACCTCCAAGTGGTTGATTATCTGATATCTCAAAAATGTCCCCTTTCTTTTTGGTCTGTGCAACGATTCCCCTACCACCCAAATTCAAATCCTTTAATGCTTTGACTTTCATCTTATGAGTTATTTCTTTTTATAGAAGTAAACCGCAACCCCAATCAATACAAGCGCACCCACACCGATTAATACCATCGTTGTCGTACTTGTACCTTTAGTTGGTGGTGGTTGGTTCAATTGGTCACGACCCGTATTCAAATCGCCACTCACCAAGTTAGCGGGTTGACCCGTTTGCTTCACCGACCATACATTCAAACCCGTGTTAATCAAGTTTTGAATTGTGTCGGCCGTGAATACCCCCGACAAAAACGAGCCTACTTTTCCTTTTGTACGCGCATCACTACCCGCCGTAGAAGTACGTCCCGTAGAAGTGATATTTGTTGGGATATTATTTAATGTCAATTGGTTCGATGGCGTAGTCGCAATTCCCTTACCCGATGGCAAATCATCGCCAAAAGCATTGGAATATCCCTCACTTGCAACCCTAGAAGCCAAATCCCCAAAGTCTTTGCGGAATCCTTCACTCTTGGTCAATAAAGAACCAAATGCGGTTTCAATTTGCTTAGTGCTTGGGTTGTTTGGTAACATTACCCCGTGTTTACGAATAATAGCCACCACATCGTTGGGACGGCTATCAATAGTCAATGCCGTAATTGCATAGACATCATTCGGTGCTATATTGTTTGTCATTTCTTATTTACGATTATTGCTGCGGCGATAATTATCGTCGCTGCGATTAACATTGCATTCGTTTGCATAGCGAGTTTCGTACTATCGCTTTGCGCTTGTTGCTGTTGATTGTTACTCAAAACGGCACTTGAAAGAACTCCATCCGCGCCCATAAACGACTCACCTTTCTTTTTGCATCCGCATTCCCCATCTTTGGGTGCGAATACTTCTAGTAGTAATTCTTTATCGGGGTGCATTTCGGCAATTGCTCGTAATGCGGGTTCGCCTTCTTGTGCTACCAACATACGAAGATTTTCGCCCATTCGTCTACCATCTACGACACGATAGCCGAACTCGTTGATGACCTTTTTAGACCCGCTAGGGTTGGTCTTTGCGATATATTCGTAAAAATTCATTGTTTCTTTTTTCGGTTTTAATAAAAAAAGGGTGGGCGAAATACACCCACCCTTTTTTGGATTTAAAAGTTGGTTGGATTAACCTACCAATTTAACGGGCTGTGAACGAACGATTCCAGGAGAAGCGAAGTCACGAGATACCGCCTTACCCGCTAATCCACGAGCCAAGTTGATGTTATCGCTAGGGTACAAGTAGAAGTTAACAGTGGTAGAAGCCAAGATAGAGTTGATGATAATTTTTGTGTAACCATCAATTCTATATCCATACCGCATCGCAAGCACTGTCGACTGCTGCTGGTACGGATCAATTGTTGGGATGAGGGGCTTTTGAGCCAAATTACCATTCGCGTCTTTAGTTTGAACGCTCAAAGTTTGCAACAACTGTGAAGATGTAGCACTTTGAATGTAAGTCAAACCTACGCTAAAAGGTTGAATCATAAATTGGTTCAACGCTTGTTGGTAAGTTACGTTAGGGATAGAAGACGAAATCGTCACCGCACCCGATACAAAGTTACCGCTAGTGTTAAAGTTAGCCGAGTTGATATACTCATAAGCACCAAGGATGTCAAAGTTACTTACCGCCGAACCCGTGTTGGTTACAGTGATGATGTAAGGTTGAGAAGTTGGGGCCATAGGACTCATTGCCCCATCACCGCCATTAGCGGACATAAAATCTTCGCCTGCGGTGAATGACAAATCATCGTCAAAGAACCCGTCGGCATTTACGAAACCCTCGTGCGCACTTCTTTGTGCGTCTGCGAGATACTTGCGAATACTCATAGTTTTATTTTTTAGTTTTTAGTTGTGTTTGTGAAAATTATGGATTTGGTGTAGATACACGGGCTTTGTCGATTGCCTTTTGAATTTGATTGGCGACTAACACACCCACGATAGTAATTGTAACTCCGTACAAAATTCCTTTGATTAATTCGGTTTTCATTTTATTGTTCTTTTTCCTTGCATTAAATAGCACAGACCATTCGCAAGTCGATAGCAAATTTATTTACTATAAATTAGTAGTAATGGTATCGGAAATCAATAAACGAAAATGAAACTATGTAATTTAATTTCACTTAACATAGTTATCCCTATGAGAATATAGGGTGTAAGTACTTTTATTTTAAGTACATTTTCTTCAATCTACCCAACTCGTGAGTGATTGCGGAATCGTGTGTATATTGCTTTTTACCACCAACACCGCGTAATTGTAACATAGGAGTAATAGTTCGTCGATAATTCTCATTCAAATACGCCTTACAAGCGTCGCTAAACATTTTATCATCCACCTTTCCTTGCAACTTCATATTCTCACAATCTACATATTGATAGAATCGCTCATTGCCACCAAAATATTGAGTGTCGACCATTATTTCCGTAATACGAATTAACTCATACTTGTCTTCATATTTACGTTGGTGTCTTTTAGAACTTTCGGTAATTTTATGGAAACGCAACCAATTGATGTTTTGCCACACTTTTGGCCCTATACGACCAATACCTTGATAGTGGAGAATAATGTCCAAATCCCTATGTCGGTTCGTTGCGATAGCACCCATTAAATCTTGAGGCATCATATCACTTACGAATCGGTTAATATCTTCAATCAATAACAACCCACCACTAAATGTGTCTAGAATTATATTTAGCGTAGTGGCTAAGTCATCCAAGGTCATCTTTTTCCCGTTGGGATGAAAAGGTCGCACCCTTCTAGCCTCCACCATTGGGTGTACGGAAAAACGAATCAAGTCTTTAATAGCGATACCCTTAACGTGGGTATATTCATCGTTGACATCTAATATTAAGGCTTTACGTCCTAAGATACCACTAGCGGGGTTTCCCGCTACATAATTGGCAATAAGTTTGTCGGTAGTCCAAGATTTTCCCACGCCTTTCCGCCCAACCGCAACCCCTAATAGCGGTTCTCTCATTCTTTTTTCCTCCGTCCTCGTGCGCCTTTTACCTTACCACTTGCAATATCTTCCATTTGTGACAAAATCGCGGTATCACCGAATTGTGGCGCGGGTCGTCTTTGACGGGCTTTTCTAATTGGCTCATCAACGAGTACCGCATCTTGTACGGGTTCTTCTTTAATCACTTGCACCTCTTCGGGTTCTACATATTGACGCTCGGACTTCGCTTCTTGACGGGGTTGTGGCGCGGGTTCTTCGTATGTAGGTTGGGTAGGTTGTTTTGGTTGTGCGGGTGGCGGTGTATTTGGGCGGGTGTACCCGCTACTCATTTCTTTAAGGGTTTCAATCAACGAGGCGTTTTGTTTACGCAATCCGTAAATCATAGCACCCTTGGTTAACATATCGACACCGAAATAGTAAGCGAGTAATTGCTCATCGGTCATACCGATACCGCGCTTCATCATTACCCGAATCATTACGGGACGAACTTTGTCCTTAAATTCTTGGGAAACGCTAATTACTTCCGCCGTTTGGGAATTGTACTCATTGATGTAATCAAGAATCCCTATTTCTTGACCATTAACGGGCAACGCGATATTGGGGTCAATTTCCCCTTTACGCATCATTTCTTCAAACTTAGCGGGGTCGAATTGAACCAACTTGTTTCCGAATCCGTTTAGTTGCGAGTAGCCATCAAGCACGGCATCCGTTAACGCTGCGGAGGCTGCGCGTTGGTCTTTCTTATCCAAATTCTCTACATACGGGTTCGCGCTCGAAACATCCTCATCGTTCAAACCCCAAGCCGTCCTATCATCCGTCTTTGCACCACTACCATTCATATCCGCCTCAAACCCACTTTGCAATTGTTCAAACGATGGTGGTGTGAACACGGGTTCGGAAATCGGTGTAGCATCCGTAACTTCTACATTAGGTCTTGTGTAAGGTCTTTGCTTTACATTCTCTTGTAACGGATTGTAGTCCGCATCCAATGCGGGTTGGTTGTCAAAGGATATTGTATTGTCCATATATGTATTTTTTAAGATTGAATATTTTCGGGAATTTTTTCTAGGTGCTTGTTCAAATTGGTTCTACTAAACATAAGTTTTTCGTGAATCTTTTTGTCAAAAGTAGTTTCGTTCGGGTAATCTTCAATGAGTTGTTTCGCCTTAGATATGGTAGACATCGAAGCGTGGGTGTAGGCACTTAAATCCGACAACCCATAATTCAAGTCGATGTAGGATATATACACCCAACACGCGAACGCATACTTGCGAGGGTATTTTCGGCTTTTACCAAAAAGTACTTCGGTCGGTATGTCGTAGGCTTCGCAAACGGCTTTCGCAGCCACGGCTAAATCACTTTTCCATAAGACTCCTTGGCTTCCTTTTTTAAGGATTGATATAGTTTGAACCAAGCCTACTTCGGCAAGGGTGTCACTAATTGCGCTAAATAGATTTTCAATCTCCCGATTTTTGCTCGTTGTCATCGTCAATAAAAATTATTTTTCCCTCTTCGCCCCATATTTTTTTTGCCACTACGGAGTGAATCGATTGGTCGCCTTGCGGACACAACACGTCAAACACCGCTTTTAACATATTGTCTATGTCGGGTTTTACTTGATGTGGCTTTCCATTCATCGTCAAACGCTTTTTGTTTGACCAAGAACTCGGCATTGGCATTACAAATATAACATTTACTTCGTCTTTCAAAACAAATTTGTGCATCAAAGCATAAGCCTCGATTCCTTGCTTCACTAAACGATACTTGGTAATAGGAACTCTAGGTGGATTAAGCCACTTATCCCGTTGGGTCATTCTAGGTTTCCCCATTGGGGTCACTCCAAATTCATATTCCATATTTGCTCGTAAATTCTTTCGATTGAGCAACCGCTTTCGCGCAATACACCGCAAAATCAATATCGCTTGCAAAGTGTAATCCTAAAAACATTCTACTCATTGAAATATCGTGTGTCAAACTTTTAAGGAACTCATAATGTTCGGGGTACTTGTTACCAATTAATTCCGTGAGTAATCGCGCTTGAAAAGAATGTCCACTTGGATAGGACGGACTAATCGCGCTTCCACTCTTAAACGGAAACAACTTCGCCTTGTAATATTGAGCCACTTGATACGGGCGAGGTCTTTGGTAAAAGAACTTCAACTTCATTAATAAAAACTTTGAATCTTCAATCAATCCATCTATTTCGCTATCTAGGTTTTCACCAATCTTGTCCGTCACATATTTTTTGAAAATTGTGACTAAATCTTGGTTATACCCCATATAACGTGAAATGATTTTTTCATCTTTTTGTTCGGGTAAATTTTGATAAGCGATTAACTCGCGCAATTCATCTTGCGTGGCTTCGCTATCGTTGGGTGGAAATGGATTGTCTTTGAGTTGCTCGTATACGGATTCGTAAGCACCCGCTTTAAGGTACGGCAAAATTTCATCTACGGGGTTTCCGTAAGTGACGTTATTAAGCCAAGGACTCATACTTGTCGCCCATTTGCTTTTTGAGGTTCAACTTCAATTCGTTGATGTCCCTTCTTGCGTCGGCATCATCTTTATCCAACTTGAGCATAGCCTTTCGGTTGTAATAAATATTCATCACCAACGAAACAATCGTCAATCCAATAATGCCTATTGCTACCCATTGACCAAAATCGTGACTTGCATCATTGTTTGTTTCGGGTGCGGTTTCTCCACCACTTGCCATTTCATTGGCGTTTGGTACGGGTGAAACTACATTTAAAGGCGAAGCGATAGTGGATGCGTTAACCGCCTCTCCCATTCCGCTTGATTGTGCGGGTGCTTGACCCGTCGGTTGTGCTTGTGCTTGTGCTTCCATTATGCTACGAATTTGATTGTGTTGCCTCTACGAAAAACTCCACGATATTGATTAGGCTTTACGGGTTTTTTGTTACCCTCAAAGTTTACCTTGGGTTCGTTTTCGGCGATAATTTCTCTTTTGATTCCTTTGATGTCTAGTGTGTAGTTCCGATAAATAACTCCTATCACCGCACCAACACCAATTATAGCGACACCAACTTTTCCTTTTTGCTTCACATCGCCTTTAGTGTAGTACATCGCACCTAGTACCAACGTCCACCAAATAGGGTTGTATAAGT
>Ga0164292_10005212_pt1 | contig 10629 bp, 8 predicted proteins | sample GEODES117metaG_FD_111486 | JGI IMG/M metagenome (GOLD analysis project Ga0164292, IMG submission 111486) | Eutrophic lake water microbial communities from Lake Mendota, Wisconsin, USA - GEODES117 metaG | ecosystem: Environmental > Aquatic > Freshwater > Lake | place: USA: Lake Mendota, Wisconsin... | reverse complement strand
GATGAGCCCTACGTGCTGTTCGTGAACCAGACGGAGTACGGCAACGCCCGCTTCCTGCGCACCAACGTGCTCTCGGCCCGGCCGGACCTCAAGAAGTACACCGCCCTGCGCTTCCGGCAGGAGGTCAAGCGTCGCCCAGAGCCTGGGGAAGACGGCCCGGAGCTGGTGCTGGTGTTCCTGGAGGCCCAGGGCCTGGAGCCACCGCTGACGCTCATGTGCAGCGACATCCACCTGCAGATGGAGGGCTACCCGGTGGAGCAGGGGGCGGAGATCGAGATCCCGTTGCTGCCGCCGGGGGCGAAGGGGGCAGACATCACACAAGGATCGTCACCCAATTGATCAGCCCCTCCTGAGGGCACGCCCCATGGTCGTCGGGAGAATCGGCACTTGAACTGCTTGTAGCAAACGCTGGGGATCGGTTCCCGTTATGGCAGGCCAAGGCCAGCTCACAACCTCTGCCATCCGCAGGCGGTTCAGGGCTACCTCCATGGCCGCTTCTGGACGGCCGGCCTGAAGCAACTCAACCCAGCGGTTTCGATCACCTTGGGTCGGAACGTGCTCAGCGAAGTGCCATTGATTGAGCAGCAGACCTGCCAGGTAGTCCGCAGGGAGCCAGGGAATCTGCTCCTCTGGCTCCGGTGGAGGCGGTAGGCCTTCTCGGGCAATCCACCGCAAACCACACGCCAGATCGTCGACAAGGGCATAATCGATTCGATCTTCTAAAAGCAACACCACATCAGCCAGAGAGGCTTGGGGTTGGTGGCTTGCCAAAGACAATCCCAGACGCCATTCCGGGCCATCCAGTTCGCGCTTCAGCAGGTCAAACCATTCTGGAGGCAGTTCCTTGCGTCCGAATCGGAAACGGTTCAGTTGTTTATCACTGGCATTGAGATCTTCCTGCAGGCGCCAAGCCACCAGATGGCGCAGCAACACCGAAAAAGAGCCACCACCTCCGGAGAGTGTCTCCAATTCGGCCACCACACGCTCAGCGGCATGGCGATAGCTCGCGGGAACAGCGGGATCTCCCGCGCGCCAGCGAAGAGTTTTGGCGAAGGCGGCAACACCTGCCAAGACATCCGTGCGATCCGCTCGACCAGCACTAAGGGGGAACAACTCGATTAGCGAGGGGATCTTGGTGCCCTGCCCGACACGAGGCGGGAAGCCATATCGGGCGAATCCTGAGAGGGCCTGCTCCCGGCCGAGGCGGCAGGCAAAAAGAGCAAAGTCTGTACCGGTGACAACTTGGCGTGGTAGGGGAAGCATGGCCACACGGCCGAGTGCAAGGCTCACCTCCTCCAGTGTGACGGGGTCTTCCCAGAGTGGACACCACAGTTCCTCGGAGCGCTGGCCTTTGTTTTCCAACCAACTGCTGGAGGGGTGGCCAGCGGAATTGTGAATCACCGCGAGGGTGAAGCTGGCTTGATGTGTTCCGCCATGGCCTTTCTCATCTTGATTGGTGGTGAGTGCATAGCCCTGAAAGAAAGTCATGCCCTCAGCCAAAAGGATCAAATCAGCTGGATTGGCCTTGGTGCTCTGGGTATCGGAGATGGCAACGCGATATCCCTGCTGCCCATCCCCGCGGTTTGCGGGGTCGTAGATGAGGGTGTTCCCCTCAGTCATCAGCACACCCGAATGGCTGTCACCAAAGATTGCCGCTTGAAAGTGCTCAGCCCTAGCAATAGAGAGAGACTTAACGAACTGATCTCCGAAATCGGCACCAATGAAACCAGCTGTACCACCCAGCAAGGCGGGATAGCGGGCAATGGACTTTCCTTTGGCGTCTGTTGTTGTGACGGCGCAGATCTTGAGCCAAGCAACAAAGACATCGTTGCCGCTTTCACGGCTGAGGTGATCAAAAGCCTTGACCTTGTCGTCGCCCTTCACTTTACCGCCACTTACATAATTGGGCATGACGCGGGCGGCCACGGCGGCGACTTGACGCAAAGCGCCAAACCTGTCTCCCTGCAGAGCGAGGATGGCCACCGGGATTTCCCCATCCAGGAAGCCTTTTCCGGTCTTGGGCTTGTTCCAAGGCGTCAGACATGGCGCCGGCCGATACTCCTCCGCGAGGAATGTCGACAACTCCCGTGGGCGCAGAGCTGACTCCAGATGAAAACACCCTTCCCGCCAGAAACCGCGGGCCTCTGGATCGAGCTGGGCATTGACCACCTTGAGCAGCCCAAGTGCACCGAGATAACTGGAGAGCGGAGTGACCGAAAAGGCGGTTTGCATGGTTTGTGTTGTTGTCATGCCACCGCTTCTAGTCGTCCGGCGCCGAAATGTCTCCCCCAGCCAACTCCCAGCAAGGGCAAGGGATGCTCGGCTTGCAGACTCAAGTGGTAGCCCAGCGAAGAAGCAGCTTTGCGCTCACCACGGCCAAACAGTTGATTCTCATCCACCACATCCACCACTTGCGCGGTGATGCGCCCATGGGTGGGGTGATCAACGCCGATGGAGGCCTCCTGTTCCTGCCAATGGAAGGATGATGCCGTCAATTTGCCCTGCTCACCGAGGCCCCAGAGCAGAGATTGAATCGCCTGCGCGGCAGGGGTGCGCTGAATCTTGCCGGGCCTGGGGGTGGTGTACAGAAGCATGGGAGTAACAGTGCGCAGCTTTCGATCTGTAGGGATTGGGGTGGCATCCAGTCGCATCAGGCGCAAGGGCACCTGCACGCCACCCCTTCCGTAGAGACGTTGGAGGGTGCGAAGGGCTTCCACTTCGCTCTCACTAAATGGCTGGGGACTGAGCACCTCAAGGAGTGTTAGGGAGCCGTCCTGGGCGTCCCAGCGGTACCAAGCTCGCTGATCTTCCGGCAGGGGCTGTCCACCGGCTTGACCAGAGAACAAGGAAGAAGCCGGAGCTCGCTGGAGGAGGGCACGATGCAAACGGTCTGTCCAGGCGATTCCTGCCCCCGCTGGCAAGGGATAGGGAGAGAGGAAGGCGAAGAGGGCTCGATTGGCCTGGCGGGCCCTCGACCCCACCGCGAATGCTGGTGGACGTTGAGGCTCGTAGCGATAGCTGATCCATTGCTGGCCTGGTGGCGCAGTCAGACCGTCCTGACGCGCTTGCTGGGGATTGGTGAGCAGGCCGCCCAGGGCGCCATCGGCGGCGCAACAGAGCACCGATAAGGTGCCTTTGGGATCAGCGGTGCAGTTGGACTCCGGCATGGTGGGCACCACCTGCCAGATTGCGGGATATTCAGCCCTGCCGAGATAAACCAATCCAGCTAGACAAGCCGAGAGGAGGCGCTCCTGCTCAGCGGAGAGATCCACCGGCCAGGCTACATGCAGGGTGGCACCACTACCAAGTTGAAGATAGGAATCAATGAAGGAACGGCGCTTCCCCTGGGCGTGGCTGTAACCCTTGGTTTCAAGGGGGGGGACAGGCTCACAGGCATAGGCGGGGCGAAAGCCCCGGATTTGACCGTATTCCCCATAGGGAAGGTGGTAAGTCGGTGGGTGTTGGGCGAGTAGACCGACCAATTCAGAGAGGCCTTCAGGAAGTTGCTCGGGAACTCCGGTGAGGACAAACCCACCAGACAAGACCGCTCGAAGCAACCGCCAGGGAGAGGGGGGATATTCCACCTGCCCTTCGTATTCGCTGCGGCCCCAAGGGGTGGCGCCATAGCGACCCGAGAGGAGGGTGATGCGAAGGATTGTCGCCATCAATCCGCTGCCTCCTCCTCATTGGTACCGGCTGCTTCTGCAGAGGGTTTGCCCTTTCGTGCCTTCTCCTTGGCGGCTCCAAGAGTTAGAGCGAATGCTGTCACTGGAGGATCAGCAAACAAAGACTGCGCCTGACATCTCGCCAAGCACTGCTGGAGGGTTTGTAGTAGTGCATTCACATCACTGAGTTCGGGCGGCAGCTGCTTCACTTGGAAGATGCAGTGAGCGCGCAAATCCAGAGGGGCGGCTAGAAGGGAGGCCAGCTTGAACCGGGCAAGGGAACGCAGTAGCTCTTTGGCCACATCAGGCAAGGGGAGACGAGCGATACGGCCTTCCGCGAAATAAATCGCAAGTTCGATTCGTTCCGCAATGAAGGCCTGATGGCGAAAAGGGATGTACCCAGCGCCCACTTCCGCAGCGGTGGCTTTAGCACCAACCAGAGCCTCCACATCAAAGCCATCCCCTGAAGGGAACAGGGGATCTTTGGCCACGCCGCCATCACTGACTGCCTGGGCACCTGTGGCGACCACCTCAGCAGAGAGCAGGCGGGGTGTTTTGGCGACGTTGGGATCCAAGCCGGCGAGTTGGCTGTAGAAAACGCCATGGAGAAGAGAGTTGGGGCAGCGACGGAACGTCGCGGCGGCAATGCCGTTATCCAGGATGTCGGCAGCCAGGTCTTCCTGGAAGCGCTTGAGCTCTTTGGCTTTGCAAAACCATCCGGAGGCCAGGCGGTGGGGAAGCTCCAGGCTGCTGGTGGAGCGGGTGCGACCGGCGGGATCTGTGATTGTCAGCCGGACGTAGGGCATAGCCTCTAATCCGTCGATCACCTCGCCGGGTTGTTGGATCAGGGTTGCTTCGATGTGGTTGGCCAGGGACTGAACGGAATCGACGATCACCAGGTTTTTGCCGGTGCTCGCATCCCTGACGACGCTGTGGCCGACATCGACAAAGCCTGCTGGCACAAAGGTCGGCAGGAGGGAGGTGAGTTCGAGATTCAAGTGCATGGAGTTGTTGGGGAGGGGAATTGCCAGCGGCGGGACGCGCGCCCATCCGCCTCACGGACGAGGGCTTCCAGCCAGGCCAGACGAAATGGGCCGTAGGAGCGGCGAAGACCATGGCAAAGGGAGGCCCAACTTTTGCCCAGACCCTTCGGGGGGTAGGGCAATGGAGTGGCAGGGCTGACGCCTTCGATCGCAGGGAGCTCTTCTCGATCAATCACCCCGTGAAGCGGTGCTTCTGGGTCTTGCCAGGGGAAGGGCGCAAACTGCAACCGCACTTTTCCGTGGTGGCTCATCAGCAGGTAGGAAATCAGAGCATCTTCTCCACGATGCAATGTAGCGAGCGCGGAGGCCACCTCATGGCGAAAACCGGGCCTACTGTGGCGTGATCCTCGACCTGGCGCCTTGGCCCATTGGCCGTCGCCGCAGCCGTTGGCCCGCATGGTGGCTTGAAAAACCGGATGGGCCTTGCCGATGTCATGCAGCCAAGCGGCCCGCTCAATTGCTTTTGCCAGGGGATCGGGCACGCTCAGCGCGGCGCAGAGGGCAGCGGCTTCCTCCCGGGCATCCAAGAGATGCTGGGGGAGGGTCACGGGCACCGAGGTGCCAAAGCTGCTGCGCTCTTCCTGGTCAAGCACCACCCCATCGTGTGGGACAGGAGGTACAGGGCTCAGATCGTCGGGTTGCCAACCCAGCTCAACGCTGTAGCCACCAGCGGATGCGGGGACCGCAGCCACATCTCCCACTCGCAACTGCTGTGAGCAGATCTCCTGCCAGCCATCCCCCCGCGGAACCCAGAGTTTGGGAAACCGCTTCTTGGCTTGGGCAAGGGGGACAGGGCACAGCTCCCGGTCTGTCGCGGGTCGCATGTCTGGAGCCAGGAACTCCCGCCACAAAAGAGAAACATCCCGCATCTCTCCCACCCGCAGATATGGGGCAATGTCGATCTCTCCATGGTGGAGGGGGTGGGTATCGAAGAGCTGAGCAAAGAGGTCTGCTGTGAGGTGATCGCCCGCGCCCGGCTGGGGAGGAGCCTCGATGGCCATCAGGTGACGCACGGCCACATTGTTGAGGGTCTCCAATCGCTGGCGGCTGGCTGCAAGTTCAACAGGTTCGTAGGGGTGGGGAGAGCTGGGCACCACTACAAATACCGCCGCGTCGGGGTAGGTGTTGTTGCGCCCGACTCGGCCGCACCGCTGCACCATTGAGGCCCACGGACAAAGGTCACTTACCAGCAAGCGAGCATCAAGGTCAATGCCCGCCTCCACGGTCTGCGTGGCCACCACCACGCCCCGGAACTCTTTCAACTTCTGCTCTATGCCCTCGCGTTCAGCTCGACGGAAGCGGGAATGAAGCAGCAGCCTCGGCAGATCGGACAGGTTGTGGAAGGTTGCCTGGGCTCTGGCCACGGTATTGGCCACAACGAGGGTGAAGGTCCCGGGCTGGTGGTGCTCACGGACCAAGTCAACGGGATCGGCATCATCGGCCAGTATCAACGGCTTGGGCCGACCGACCTTGAGTTGGCCTAAAGGATGGGAGTAGTCGTCATCCCCCAATCCGAAGCGTGGAGTGCTCGGAGGGAGGATGGTCGGGTCAAGCGTGGCGGAGCAGAGAATCAGATCACGGGGAGCCGGGCCTCCGAACTCTTGATAAAAGTGTTGCAGACGAATGGCGGTGCGCACGGCTGCTCCCTGAAGCTGTGTTTCATCCACCACCACACGCACGTCCACATTGAGGGCCGCGAAGTGCCTTGGCCAAGACCAGCGTGAGCAGCAATAGCCCCGCATAAGCTGTCGACTCACCACCTGATCCAAAGTGCCGACAATCACGGCTTCTGCAGCCAGGGCATCCACGTAATCGTTGTCGATCTGGCCGCCGCGCAGAACGAACACCGGAACCGTTGCACCGAGACGTGTGATCACCGCGCGGCACTCAGCTGCGATCTGATCCGAGAGGGCGCGCAATGGCAACTGGTAGACCAGGCGGCGCGGTGTTGTGGCAGGCTGTTGTTGGCGCTCCCAGAGCCAGCCAACGAGTGTGGCCAGGGTTTTTCCAAGGCCGGTTGGGGCTTCCATCGTGCGGATGGGAGCAGCAGGTACTTCCATCCAAGCGAGCTGGAAGGGCATTGGAGAGAAGCCGGACGCAGACGCAAAGAAGGACGCCGCATCTGCATTGAGCAGTCGCTGTCTCATGGTTGCATAGTACGCCACTGAAGTAGAGAGATGGCGTGGATGCGTGTGCTTTGCCAGGAAAAGGCTCTCACAGGAGCTGGCAGTAGCAAATTGAGCTCCCAAGATGCTTGCACGCCCATCATAGGCCAATCCTCAGCAATGGCAACGGATAGCCCCGATCTATGCAGATCCTGCATAGATTACAGAATCCAACAGTCTTGGCGGAGAAGGCGGTCCATTACGTCTTGAGTTCATGCGACGCTGAGGGGATAAAGCGACTTACATCATGCGGACGCTGTATCTGCTGCGCAGTCACGGGCGAGCATCGCTCAGGGGCGAGTTGGTAGTTGTGCATGAAGGAGAGGAGGAGTTGCAGCGCGTGCCTCTCCCCTTGCTGGATCAGATCTTAGTGATGGGAAATGTGCAAATCACCACCCCATTGATTGAAGCCTGTCTCACGCGCAAGGTTCCCATCGCTTTCATGACGGAATCCGGTTGGTGCCATGGCAGATTGCAGCCTCTTGCACGCGATTATCGGCATAGGCCAAGACATCAACTTGCTCTTGGTGCAGGGGAACGACTTCAGGCAGCCCGTCAACTTGTGGCAGGAAAGATTTGCAATGGGCGTGTGCTGTTGCTTCGCCTGACACGACGAGATCGCCGTGAATCCGTTCAAGATAGCATCGACAGATTAGGTCATTACCAACAGCAAGCCAGTCGATGCTTGGGGGAAGAGTCATTGCGGGGTCTGGAGGGGAAAGCGGCTTCTGAATACTTCCAGGCCCTTGGGAACTTGATGGCCGACGATGGCTTTGGGTTTACGGGGCGTCACCGCCGACCACCCACCACGCCTTTTGATGCCCTTGCCAGTTTTGGGTACAGCGTACTTTGGAATGCAATGTATGCGTATGTGGAACTGCAGGGGCTGGATCCTTATGAGGTGGTCCTGCATCATGGAAGTGCTCGCCATGCGGCATTGGTATCTGATTTGATAGAGCCCTTGCGAACGTTGCTGGTGGATGCTTTCAACTGCTGGAGGATTCGCACCAAGAGAGTGCTGGCAGATCGAGATATGGAGTACAGGGACGGTGGAGTAAGGTTGACCGATGAAGCTCGACGGCAGTGGCTGCGGGACTGGAGCCATTACATGGCGGAAGACATTTCGCTGATGCAGGAGGAGCATGGTCCGCGTTGGGCGTTGCTGGAACAGCTTGTGAGAGGTTTTGTACAGTTTGTCTATGACCCGTCAAGCGGTTTGCTCATCCCTGAGCGGCGCTGACAGTGGACCGCAAGCATCTATGGATTGTGGCCTATGACAGCCCGAGCGATCAACGTCGTCGAAAATTGTCTCAGCTACTGCAAGGTTATGGCAAACGGCTTCAGTGGAGCGTATTTGAGTGCCGCCTCAGAGAGGATCAATTTCGGGCATTGCGATGGCAACTGGAGCGTCGGATTGACGCTGGGCAGGATCGGGTTTGCTTATGGCCAGTAGCTAGTCAACAGGTGGCTTCCATCGTGACCATAGGTCTACCACCCCCAGAAGATGACCCGATTGATTACATCCTGTGAAATTGCTCGTCCCAGCGCGCAGGGTCCCCACCCAGGCAAATGCACAGTTTCACTGTGGAGCTGCGCGCTGCCCTGCACCGCAGTGGGTTTCGGGAAAAATCAGGGGGGGACATGAAGGGGGCCCATGGGCCATAGTGGGTCTGCGCGCTGAAGGTTCTCAAACCAGAAGCCGCCCGTAGCTTTTTGAGGGCTGCGGTTCCGGATGGTTCTTCCGTCCGGGGAAGTTGAAACCTATCGCAATAGCGTTTGATCCATGGGCCGGCCACGATCGTTCCGGATGGTTCTTCCGTCCGGGGAAGTTGAAACTGGAAGGCGGACGCCGGCAGCAACAACGGCTGCGCAGGTTCCGGATGGTTCTTCCGTCCGGGGAAGTTGAAACATGAGCCCCGGGCAGCGGCTGGCGGCGACGAAACGGGTTCCGGATGGTTCTTCCGTCCGGGGAAGTTGAAACTAGATGTAGGAGCTACCGGCGAGGCGCATCAGCCGCGACGGTTCCGGATGGTTCTTCCGTCCGGGGAAGTTGAAACTAGGCCAGGCTCACCGGTGAGCCGGTAGCAGGCCGGTGGTTCCGGATGGTTCTTCCGTCCGGGGAAGTTGAAACAAGGCCTCGTTGAAGGCGGTGCGGATCGCCAGCCCCTGTTCCGGATGGTTCTTCCGTCCGGGGAAGTTGAAACAACAGGTTCCAGTGGCCCATGGGCTGGCCTTCCCGGTTCCGGATGGTTCTTCCGTCCGGGGAAGTTGAAACTGCGAGGAGCTGCTGCAGCCGCTGGCTGAGTATGACGGGTTCCGGATGGTTCTTCCGTCCGGGGAAGTTGAAACCACGTATTTGCCCCCTGGCTGTCCCATGTCCCAAAACTGTTCCGGATGGTTCTTCCGTCCGGGGAAGTTGAAACGTCAGCAATAGCGGCGTGGCACAGGCTCGCCCTGCTGTTCCGGATGGTTCTTCCGTCCGGGGAAGTTGAAACTAGATGTAGCTGGATCCGGCGAGCCGCATCAGCCGCCGTTCCGGATGGTTCTTCCGTCCGGGGAAGTTGAAACAGGGTCTGCATCGCCTCGTAGTGGCCGCCCCAGCCGCAGGTTCCGGATGGTTCTTCCGTCCGGGGAAGTTGAAACCAGGACGAGGCGCACCACCTGGTCGAGGACAACAAGTGGTTCCGGATGGTTCTTCCGTCCGGGGAAGTTGAAACCTTCACCGTCTGGCCCTGGCGGTAGAACCCGCCGGGTTCCGGATGGTTCTTCCGTCCGGGGAAGTTGAAACATGGTGTTGCAGCACTGGGCGACAGCCGCCTCGATGTTCCGGATGGTTCTTCCGTCCGGGGAAGTTGAAATCGGATGGACCGTGCGCGGAACCCAGTCGTCGGCGCCCCCGGTTCCGGATGGTTCTTCCATCCGGGGAAGTTGAAACCAGGTTGGGATTGCGCTCCACGCGGCGCTGCCGGGAGAGTTGTTCCGGATGGTTCTTCCGTCCGGGGAAGTTGAAACAAGGAGGCGCTCGGGCTGCAGTGGGAGGAGCTGAACCCCGTTCCGGATGGTTCTTCCATCCGGGGAAGTTGAAACACGATGCCGGTGTCGGCACAAGCAAAACAGGTGAAGGTTCCGGATTGTTATTCCATCCGGGGAAGTTGAAACGAGAAATAGGTGTCGAAGCTCGCAGACACGTTCCACTTTCCCTAAAGCGCCCCTGGCCGGGCTCACCGCTAGCCCTGCCAGGGGCGCGCCATTGGGGCGTGTCCTTTTGCCCATTGTCATCGCCGATGCCCCCTTCTGTGATCTCCCCACTGTTCAGGTGTTGCTCGATCTGAGGCAGCGGGGCATCCGTTGGCAGGTGCTGCTCGGCCTCCGCTCCCGTGTCGCCCCTGTGGTGAGGCTGGAGAAGCGGGGCAAGGGCGATCGATTGCTGCACAGCGAGCAAGCGCGCAGGTGGCCCCTCTCCAGCGCATCGTTCCTCCATCCCCGGGAGCAGGTGGCCGGCGGGCCGATCCTGCCGCGCTGGCTGATCGAGCGGGTGGAGCTCATGGATCGGGACTTGGGGGCGCAGTGCTCGCAAACCTGACCACTTTCACTAGCTCCCTTTGTTCCCCCCACTCCGCTCCCGGCCCTCTCCAGTCTGGGGCCCGCCTGCCGTCGGGCCTCTGCTGGGCGAGGTCCTTTCGCTGCGCTGCTCTTGGCGCCGATCGTCATGGCCACGATTTTCTGTGGTGCCGCTCCGGTGGTGGCCCGCTCCCT
>Ga0164292_10005211_pt1 | contig 10630 bp, 4 predicted proteins | sample GEODES117metaG_FD_111486 | JGI IMG/M metagenome (GOLD analysis project Ga0164292, IMG submission 111486) | Eutrophic lake water microbial communities from Lake Mendota, Wisconsin, USA - GEODES117 metaG | ecosystem: Environmental > Aquatic > Freshwater > Lake | place: USA: Lake Mendota, Wisconsin... | reverse complement strand
TTGGGAAATTTGGTGAATCGCGTGGTGGTTTTGAATCACAAATACTACAATGGAGTGGCTCCGGCCATTCGCACCGTTTTGAGTGAGGAAGATCAGGCGATTATGCAAGCCATAGGGGTTCAGCGCGCGGCTTTAGAGTCTTCTTTGGAATCGTATCGGTTCCGGGATGCTCTTTCGGAGGCAATGCAATTGGCGCGTCTGGGAAATAAGTACCTGGCGGATCAAGAACCTTGGAAGTTGATCAAAACCGATGCAGAACGAACCGAAACGGTTTTGGCGGTTGCTACTCAGGTGGTGGCTGCGTTGGGAAGTTTGATGGAACCTTTTTTGCCATCGTCGGCTGAAAAAATCCGCAAGATGATGGGTTTGGAGCAGGCCAATTGGTCAGCTTTGGACGGCGGTGTTCTGGTGTCTGCGGGTCATCCTTTGGGGACGCCGGAATTGCTCTTTGACAAAGTGGAAGAAGATGCCGTGGAGCGGCAGCGCGCGAAGCTTGCGGAGCGCGCTGCTCCGACTGCATCAAATGAGGGAGCGAATAAAGGGGTGGTTTTGGATGCATTGAAGCCCGAAATCCAGTTCGATCAGTTTGCTGGATTGGATTTGCGTGTTGCGCGTATTGTTGCCGCTGAGCGCGTTCCGAAAGCGGATAAGTTATTGAAATTGACCGTGGATGCGGGCATTGACGTCCGGACAGTTTTGAGTGGGATTGCCGAACATTTCCAGCCCGAAGATGTGGTTGGTCGGGATGTCCTTTTGTTGGCCAATTTGGCCCCGCGCATGATGCGCGGTATTGCTTCGGAAGGAATGCTTCTTATGGCAGAGGATCCGGCAACGGGGCGTTTGGACTTTGTTGCCCCGGGGGCGGGTATGCCCGTCGGGTCAACGGTTCGTTAGCAGCTTTGCGTCTACTAGCGCGGACGAGGTTTATCTCCGGGATATGGTTAGGAGGATTGGCTTAAGTTGGAGCCCACTGGTCCAAAAACTACCAACCAAGGCGAGCGTAAAGGCCAACCAGAAGGGCATGATTTCAGGATGGCTTGTTAGGATGTAGCCGGTAAGAAAGAGGGTAAATCCAGCCAGTGAATTTCCCCAAGTGGGATTGACGGGGTGGCGGTACAAACGAGGAATTTTTTTTGGTTGTTTTTCAGGCTCGACAAAAAGCAGTTTTGTAGCCTGCGAAAAAGGCATTTCGCGGAAGTTTTGAAGAAGTCGAGCCGCAAAGAATACCGAGACGTAAATGGGGTCGGGTTGTTCGATGGGCCGGATGGAATTTCAAAAAGGGGAATGTGTTACCTTCGGCGATATGGCAAGTATGCAATTGAGGAGGACCTTTTTCATGGCCTTGGTGGTATTGGTTTTTGCGGAAACCTCTTTGGTCTATGGTGAAAAAGGATTGGGTTTCCCGACCGTTTTTGAAACGTCGGGAGGAACGAAAACGGCCACGTACGAAGAAGTCATTCGGTATTATCAGGGGTTGGCTGCGGCTTACCCAAGAACCATGCGATGGGAGAGCATTGGGAAGGAAACCGACGCCGGATTTCCCTTGCATGCGGCTATCGTTTCCTTGGAGGGTGATTTGGATCCATCGGCATGGAAAAGCCAGGGGAAACTAGTGGTTTTGATCAACAACGGCATTCACCCCGGGGAACCGGATGGTATCGATGCCAGCATGATGTTGGTGCGCAATGTGTTGACGGGAATGTCGACCTTGCCTCCCAATACGGTATTGGTGGTGATTCCGGTGTTCAACATCGGCGGAATGCGGGAGCGCAGTGCCTTTTCTCGGGTGGATCAAAACGGTCCGGAGGAATTTGGAGCCCGGGGGAATAGCCAAAACTTGGATTTGAATCGGGATTTTATGAAGGTCGATGCCCTAGAGACCCGGGCTTTGGTGGGGTTGATTGAGTCGGTAGACCCGGATTTGTTGATTGATAATCATGTGAGCAATGGTGCGGACTACCAACATGTGATGACCTTGTTGACCACGCAGTCGGATAAATTGGGCGGACCGATGGGCGCGCTGTTGCGGGAGAAAATGGACGGGGCGATTTACCAAAAAATGCAGAAGCGCGGCTGGGACATGGTGCCTTATGTGAATCATTGGGGGCATACCCCCGAAGAGGGCTGGGAGGTGTTTTTGGAGGGCGCGCGGTTTTTGTCGGGCTATGCGGCCATTCGCGGGACGTTTGCGTATGTACCGGAAACGCACATGCTGAAACCGTATAAGGATCGGGTGTATGCGACTTTGGCGTTGAACGAGGAATTGATCGGGCTATATGGCGGGATGCGCCAGGAGGTCAAGGCGGCGCGCGAGGGACAACGGAATTATTGGGCGCAGCAGTCCAGGGTGCCGGTGGATTGGAAAGTGGACTCGTTGGCCAATGCGGTTGGTTTTGAAGGGTATCGTTCCGGGTACAAACCCTCGGAAGTGTCTGGACATCCTCGGTTGTATTACGACCGGTCCAAGCCGTATTCTACCAAGGTGGGTTATTCGGATAGGGCAAAAGCGGTTTCGTGGGCCTGGGTGCCCGAGGTGTGGGCGGTTTCAGGGGGATGGCACGACGCCGTGGAACGGTTGGATGTACACGGGGTGACAAAGCGCCGGGTGCAGCGGGATACGGTGGTGCGGGCCGAGGTCTCTTGGGTGCGGTCGTATTCGGTGAGTCCACAGCCCTATGAGGGGCATTTTATGCTCAAGAATGTGGTGGTGGAGCGGGACACCGTTTCTGTGGCGTTGCGAGCGGGAGATTATTTGATTTCATCGCGGCAACCCCAGCGTCGGTATTTGGCGGAGGCTTTGGAGCCGACGGCCCCGGATGGGTTTTTGGTGTGGGGATTTTTCAATTCGATTCTGCAGCAAAAAGAGGGGTACAGCGACTATGTATTTGAGGATACGGCTGCGGAGTGGTTGAGGGATAATCCAGCTGTTCGGGCAGAATTGGAGGCCAAGAAAAAGGCGGACCCTGCGTTTGCCGCGAACGGTGGTGCGCAGTTGCGCTGGGTATTTGAACACTCGCCTTATTTTGAGACGCGTTACCAGCGGGTGCCGGTGTTTAAGATCGTCTCACCGTAAAAAGTTCCCAGTGGTATTCGAGGTCTTTGTTGATTGCCCGGAGTTTGTGAAGCCATGTTTGAAATTCTACCATGGGCATTTCATCCAATTGGGCCCATTCCGTTGAAGAGGATTCGCTGGATCGGAAGGGGGGCAATTTCAGAGGTTGGGGCGAGAAAATGAAGTAGATTTTATCGAGTTTTTCGGTTAGTTCTCCATTGGAACTTGCTAAGTCGGCCACGATGCTATAAGGGGACTTGCTGTGTTGGGAACCCCCATCAAACAACCAAACTTGTTCGTTGGCTTCGAAATAGGGTTCGGATAAAATTCGCAATTGTTCATTGTTTACTGGAAAGACCAATTGGCTTTTGTTCGCAACGACATCATCCAAGAAAACATAAAGGTAACCGCTTCGACCGGCTTGAAATTGAACCAAGAAATCTTGACCGTGGATGAATTGATTGGTTACGCAGGATTCTTTTGGGCAGGTGGCCAATTTGGCGGTGAAAGTGGGTTCTCGGTGTTCCAATGCCGTTGCAGCACCGTGTACCAGTGCTTCCACCCAGAGTTTTCCTTGAGCGTCTGAATAGGTTTTTGTCTTTGGGGGTTCGGTGTCACGCAGGTATTCGCCGTTTAGAATGGACTCGGAACTAAACAAGTAGAGTTGTTTGTTTTCTTGCGGTTTATCGGAGTTGGATGACAAGAGATACGTGGAGTTTCCTTGAATAAGGACTTCTCCAAACTGGTCTTTTACAGCTTGAACCTTAGCCATCCGAATGGCCATCTCCTTATTTTCTGCCAAAGTCAAGTCATCCCGCACCATGAAGGTGTAGGTTCCTTTGACGTTGAATACTTTTTGGGCAAAAAGGACAGTGCTGCTCACAAGGAGCAGCACTGCAAGAGGGAGACGCATAATGGGAGAGTTTTACTTTTGAAGCTCAGGGTTCAAGTAGCGCTCATATTTCGTGCGCATTTCATCGGATTCCCATTGCAATTGGGCTTTCATTTCAGCCAGAATCTGGTTTTTTACCATTTCGTAGTTGTAACCGATCAGCATTTGAACTTCGTAGTTTCCGTTACTCAATTGACGGTACGATTGAAACAATGGGGTCACCATGCCTAGTCGCTTAGAAACTTTGTTGACCGACACCATGATGGAGTTTGTTATAGAGACTGCTTCTTCGTTGCTCAATTGGTTGTTGGCAACATCCGATTCAACGACATTTTTCATGTTGGACTCAATGAGAGCGACCAGGTTGTTTTTTGCCATTTCAATGGCTTGCATGGAAGAGGCCTGTTGGTTTTGGCCAACCGCCGAGCCATTGGCAACAATCCAACGAGGTAGGCCTTTGTCATCCACTTCGCTTTGCTTCGCATAAGCGGCATTCAACTGATTCTCCAAAGGTGGGTTTCCTGGAAATACGACGTAGCCTTGTTTTTCGTAACGACGGGCTTCTTTGCGGGCGGTTTTACCAGCCTTTCCAAAGTCGAATTTCTTTTGATAATCGAATGGTTTTTTACTTCCGCATGCGGTTAACAATACGGCTGAGAAAGCAAAAAGGAGGAGTTTTTTAGCGGCGTTCATAGGGGTTTGGTATTGATTTTTGTTGGGTTAAAATACAAAATTTTCACTTCCGGTGATTTGCGGATTTTGGTCGCGCGAGAAAAGTTCCCGGGCTTTGTAGGGAATGCCGCTTTGCTGATCCAAAAGAAATTGACGCAATTCCCCGGTTGTAACGGCTTGGTTTTTGTCGGCGTCGGCACCACCACTTAATCCTTTCAGAAGGTAATAGGTGAAGAGACCGTGTCGTTTGTCGTCGTACCAACTGGCCACTTCATTGTCGCCGGATGCTGTCAGGATAACTTGGTTTGGCTTCTGTTGTGCGATGGGCTTCAGTTTAATGGCCAAAGAAGAAGCGCCTTTAATGAGGTTGCCTCCAGTATTTGTAGTGCCGGAAAAACAAGCATCCACGGCAAATGTGGTTTTGACTGGGTTGAGAGAGGCAATGGTTTCAATAAATTGACTCAGGCGAAGAGCAGTCAGTTCCAGTTTGTCCGGATTTGCATCGACGGGAAGTAAGAAGCTTTCGCCACTGTTTATACCGGGTGCACCGTGTCCGGAGTAGTAAACGAAGAGTTCCGTAATTCCGGGCTTTACCACATCGTGCAAACGGCCTTTTACGGTACCGTCGCCGAGCACAACTTTCCAGTCCGACAGGGTTGCATTTTCCAGCAGAATGATATTTCCCGGTTTGTACCCTTGATGGTGAATGAGGAATTCCTTAACGGAGAAGGCGTCGTTGATGGCATATTCGACAGCGGGAATGCCCCATTTGTAGTTTTTATTGCCAATGACGAGAGCAACTGCGTTCTCTCGAATGGGTCGGCCAGGCGTAGGGGTGAATTTCAGATCGTCGAGCGTATTTGCATTGCTTACACCGGCATCTTTTTTAAAGAACAATTCGGTGAGGCCTTTTTGTTGGGTGTTGATCACCAACCCGAGGTCTTGGGGGAGGCCAAATGTTTCTTGGTTTTCTGTTTTAATGGCCAGCGATACAGGAAATGCATTGGTTAAATCGTTGCAATAGGCCTGAAAAGTGAAGTCTTTGAAGGATCCAGGGCTCATGGCACCCAAGGAAACAATTAAGCTGTTGTCGATGGAATTAAGAATGACAACCCCGGTTCCAGCATTGATTTTCGCATTAACCTGATTGGCCGTTCCTTCCCCTTGGTTGCCCAGTCGTACCGTTATTGATACGACGGAACCTGGTGTGATAACGGAGCGCCCCTCGACGTCGGCAACGGCTACATCGCGAAATTGAACGTCAGGTTTCCGGAACGCCCTGGTTTCCAATTTCAAAGTAATGGGGGCGGCACTAAAGCCTGCACCATCGGTTATTTTGAAACGAAGGGTGTTGTTCGAATCGGTGAGATTGAGAGGGCCGGTCAACGCAATGAAGACGTCTTTGGTTTCACCGGGCTTGAGTTGGTCCAAAAATCCGATCAATCCGCTGCTTGCGAAACTCGATTCGCCTGTCAATACCAGCATTCGTGAAGACCCCTGGCCTTTGTTGGCAAGGGTGAATCGGATTTGAGCCGATTCTCCAGCAGAGAGTATTTGGTCTTCGTCGTGGTCTTCGAATTGGACGGCCACTACTTCAAGGGACGGGGGCAAGTCGGTACTCAAAGCCCCACCGGATAGAGGAATGTGTTTTCCGAAGGGGAGTGCCATGCCCGAGGTGGGATGGTACAAAACGGCATTTACCCAGATGGAGTCATCCAGTTTCTCATTTAATTGTTGGATGGCTTCTGCGCGGAGATTGGAGCCCGCTATGAAAAAATGGCGCGCGTCTTCTTTGCTCATTGGGATGCGGTCCCATTGGTCTTGGATGCGTATACTGTATTCGCCACTTCGCAGGTCGTATTTTCCCAATTCAATACCGACGGAGGGAATGCGGATGCGTTTGCGGCTGTTTGCAATTTCCGTCGTTCGGCGATTCGTCATCAAATTTTGGTTGGCTTCGTTTTGCAACGTCTGGTTATAGAGAATTTTCGCCAAACTTCGCAATTCGGTGCGCCGACGTAGCTGAAACTCTTCTGACGTTTCAAACTGGTCTTGTGCTTTTCCAGCTTCAAAGTTGGAGAGAGCGGTTTTGCCATAATCGTCCAATTCCATGGATCCTGCCCATGATGTTGCACCTTGGAGGGTCAATTCATTTTCCAGTTGTGCTCGACGCCCCGTTTTGTAAAAGGCCAGCGTTGAATCGGAGTAAAACAGGAGGTGGTTGCCATCGGGCGAGACGGTAATATGATCCAGTTCTTTGAGAGAAATCGGATACGATTCCACGGGAATAAAGTCAATATCGTCCCAAAATAGAGCCAGTCCTTGGGAAGTTAGCGTGAGCAGGTAACCGCGGTTGCTGGCCCAATGGGAATCTATTTGCTTGGTTTTGTTGTGTTCGAGATTTCGCACTTTTTTACCGGTACTCAATTCGTAGACGGTGGCTGTGGAATCGCATCCCAAAATCAAAACGTGTTGACCGGTGGGGTCAATTTTTAAATCGTGAACACAGTTTTGGCTTAAACGAACATTCCATTTGATAACACCGGAATTGAAGTCAATGGCCTTTACGTTTTTATCGGAAATCCCCACCAAGGTGCTCAACCGGGGATCGAGTTGCACTTGTTGGATGGGGTCGGGGTATTTGATGGAATTTTGCCGGATGATACGCCCTGTGCGGAAGTTGTAGGTAACGGCCTCAAGCTGGTTCAAAAGCACTAAAATTTCATCGCTGTTCCCGGTATTGTAGATGCGCTGAATGGCTTTTTCAGCGGAAAAGCTTTGAAAGATTTGACTGCTTTTAATGTCAAAAACCAAAATGGATTGGTTGCTCAAGGCCGCAATCAAGAACGTGCTGGAATTGCTAAAAATGACCGAAATGGGCTTCGCTCCGTCGGTCGAAAAGCTGCGAATTTTATTTTTACTCAAGTTATCGTAGAGGGCAATTTGCCCTGTAGAAAGGACCGCTGCCATTTTGCTGTCTGGACTCCACGATATCCCTAAAATATCCAGGTCTACCGGATTCTTTTGGATTCGGATGAGGTTGGGGTCGCTTTGAACGGCGGTGTTGGATTCGTTTGCTTCCCCCGTGTTTTTTGCAATGGCTTTGTCCCATGCATTTACGGTAAATGCGGTGCCCTTTTCTTTGATGAATAGTTGGATTTTTTCTGCGGGTAGTCCTGTAACTTCCATAAAGTTGCCCAGTGGGAGGCTTATGGTTTTTTCCGTTTGGGGTTCTAGCCCACCCACTACAAGTTGAAATTCATGTTTACCCGAAGTCAAAGTGGCAATAACGTCTTCGGCGCGCCCATTCCCTGTATTGACCAATCTCAATCGCAAGGAGTCTGCTTTCAGGTCTACGGTAGCTAGTTCCGCATCCATTTCAGGAGGAAGATTTGGATAGGTTTTAACCGCCAACAAGTCAACTGGAGGTGTCAAGGCATAAGTTTTGTCGGTGCCTATTTCCCGCAAGACGGCATTGATGAGCATTCGCTTTCCCGATTGTTCGGTATTGATCTGGGATATCCCTTCGAGCGTCCAATTTTTTGCATTTTGAAAGATAGACTGGGCTTCTTGCCGATCCACTTGAAAGGAAAAACCGCCAAATTCCTTTGTTTGTAACGGATAGACACGACTTTCCAACTGGTATGATCCCAAAATGTAGTCCGTACCATGTACCAAACGTTCAGGTCTGCGCGATTGAATAAGTTCCTCCCAAGCCAATTGTGCGTAAAGTTGATCCATACGCTGGGTTTCAAACTGCATGCGGTGCAATTCGTCCAGCAAGAAAGGAATGCATTTTCGAATTCTATTTTCAAATTCTCCTTGGGTTTCAAATTGCGATTTCTCTTTGAAATGCTCTTTTAAATAGGCATTAAAAGAGAGTACTTGCTCCCAATCGTCGGGGCCTGTAAGCAGATCTTCCAATCCAAAGGCATTGAGGAAGTCGTCGAGTCTAAAGCCGTTTTGTGCCGCAATGGCATAAAATTCAAAGTCCAATTCGGCATCTTTTCCCCAACGATAGCGGATGCAGTCACCGGTGGATGTGGTGGCGAAAAGATTGTCGTCGAAGTCTCTTGCGAGGAAACTAACGGCTTTCTTTTTGCTCAAAAATGACTTACCAAAAGCACGGTAGGCTCCGATTGTACCTGGTTCTGCGGCATAGACATGCAAAGAATCTTTACTGGCTAAAACCACCCGATTGCCTTGGCTGAAAATTCCGCCGGATTGTAGGGCATAGCAAGGTCCTTGCCACAAGGGAAGAGTTCCAATCGTTTCCAAAGAACGGGTGTTTATCCGCAGGAGTTGACCGCAATCATTCAATAGAAGCACTTCGTTTCCGGACCGTGCCCATTGGATGTCCAAGATGTTTTTTAATGCAAGGGGTTCACTGGTTTGGGAGGATTGCGTTTGCAAGTCCCACACCTCTAAGTTCTTGTCGGTTTTAAGCATGAAGTATCGGCTGTCCGGGCTCCATGTGACCAGCTCGCGCTTTTTCTTTTTGGTATCGAACCACTGAATGGACGAACCCAATTTCAAATTCAACGACCCCAAAGAACCATCTTCCAAAACAACCAGGAGGAATTGTTCGTCTGGACTTACGGTCAATTCGGTGGTTTGGGTGGATTGTTTTTTGCCTGCGTGGAGCGTAAATTCTTCACCGGTCAAGACATTTCTTTGTTTGATTTGACCTGCATCCGTGCCGTAATATAGAAATTGCCCAGAGGGTCCCCATGTAGCCGTTCGGATGGCTTGCGTGGCGGCGTCCAAATAAATCAAGGTGTCCCCAATGGATGGGCGCAACGCCAAGAATCGGCCTTCGGTTAGAATGCTGATGCAGTCCGGTTGGGGCGATTTAAGGATTTGTGGGTTGCGGTAAACGACCGGGTCCAAATGAAGGAAAACCGAGCTGCTGCTTACGAATTCTTTGTTTTTGGTGGATTGGGATTGGCCGAGAATAGGAAAGTTCCAAAATACAAGAAGAAGCAACAAAAGGGCGATGCGGGGAGCGCGGGAAAACGGAAAAAACAACATAGTGCGGGTAATGCAAAGGATTGATTTGGTGGGTATAAGATAAGGCAGATTTTTAAACTGTGTTTTTGGCTAACGCTCAATTATGAGTGATTATCTTTGAATTTAAAACCGAATATTTCATGGCTAAAAGGATCGTTTTTTGCATCGTTGTAGTTCTATATAGCTCAAGTTTACGGTCGCAATCCTATTTTGCTCTTAGCCAGCATGAGGAACTTACTGGTAGCACCAACAAGGAGTTTCCAAAGGTTCAAAATGGTGAATCTGAGAGTATTATTTGGAGCGAGAATTTCTCCAATGGAATTCCCACAACGTGGAACAACACGGGAGGTTTGGCCAACGGTGTGGCCGACGCCGATTGCAAATGGGAGTACCGCGGCCCGAGCACGACTCCGGGTGTTGTTACTGGTTCACGCGGTGGATACGCTACGGGTCAATTGGCCATTCAAAGCCCAACGGCTGCCAATGGTTTCGTGTTGTTTGACTCTGATTTTTTAGATAATGCTGGGATTGGAGGCAACTTCGGATTCGGTATTGCTCCCGCTCCTCACTTAGCCAACCTGACTTCTGGTGTCATTAATCTCACCAGTTACACCCATTTGAACTTGGTTTTTAACCAATACTACCGGCGTTTTGGCGGACCAACCGGTCAGGGCGTACCAGCGACCTACATCGACTTCTCTATCAACGGAGGCACAACGTGGCCCTTTACCGTGATGTTGAATTCGGGCATTGCGGTGAACGACGCCACTACCCGTACCGACGTTGCCACTGTCCCAATTCCGTCAGCTGTAGCCGGTCAAGCCAATGTCAAGTTCCGTTTCCGTTTTGAGGGCAACTACTACTATTGGCAGATAGATGATATCCGAATTATTCAACAGCCGCAAACAGGCCTTACTGCATTTGGGATTTCGGGTACAAGTCCAATTGACATTCATATTTCCGGCTCGAAAACAGGTCATTCGACTATATCACAAGCCCGTCCA
>Ga0164292_10005210_pt1 | contig 10631 bp, 4 predicted proteins | sample GEODES117metaG_FD_111486 | JGI IMG/M metagenome (GOLD analysis project Ga0164292, IMG submission 111486) | Eutrophic lake water microbial communities from Lake Mendota, Wisconsin, USA - GEODES117 metaG | ecosystem: Environmental > Aquatic > Freshwater > Lake | place: USA: Lake Mendota, Wisconsin... | reverse complement strand
TCTTCTACCAGACCCATTAGGCAACGATAAGCATTCACAGATGTTTCATACCAGTGCATTTGCTATTGGCGCGGGTGTGGTAGCTGTAGGCGCGGCAGCGGGGGCTGGAGCTATCTCAATGTCGGCAGCAGACAGGGCAAAGAAAGCTCAAGGTGCAGCGGCGAAACAATTCAAAAAGCAGCAGAGCAAGGCTACTAAGGGATTGGTTAAAGGACAGCAGCAAGTCCAAGGACTGATTAACGAGGTTCAAGCACCTCAATACAACCTTGGATCTATGATCGGTGATGCTAGCCAAATCACCGATTACAATCTACAGCAAGGCCGTAAGATTTCAGAATATAATCGTCAACAACTTGAAGAATTTTTACCCGGTGCAACATCTCAAAGGCAAAGGCAAATGCAGTTGATAAACCAAGCAATGGGTGTGCTTGAAGAAGGTTTGAAGGGCGGTTATGGTCAAGATTTAAAAGAAAACATCATGCGCGATGTCGCTCAATTTGCAGGCGCAGGATTTAACCCCGCAACAGCAGGACGAGCGGGTGGATTCCAAGCAGCACAAGGGTTGGCAGCGAGGCAACTTGGCGAGAATGCTCGTGCTGTGCAAATGGAATCTTTAACAGCAATGCCTATAGTTAGCAATATAGCAGCAACTTGGAACAATTTTGCTAAAGCATTCACAGCAGATGTTAGAGCGGCAGAACCATTGGATGTAGGAAGACTGCAACTTGGCTACCAGACAGCAGGATCAGAAATTGGATTACAGAAAGCAAAGATGACGGGTGATATGTTCTCTAACATTTACAATGCTCAGTCTGGCCTTGCTTCTCAAATCTATGGAGCGAATAAAGAGAATGCCGCAGCAAGCTACGCAGCACAGCAAGCAGTCGGCCAAGGTGTCTCTGATATTGGGCAGGCTACCTCTGGCGCGTTGTCTGGATATAGTAACGCACTTACACAACTTGGAGCAGCACAAAGTGGTTATGGAGGATTTGCTTCAATGGGGCAGGCTCAACAAGCCGCGCCATACGCAGAAAGTATTAGTCAAGTATATGGATCGTATATCCCAAGAGCAACAAGGGCTTAATTTATGTCTATCGCAGAACTCATAATGACAGGAACGAAACGCGCATCGGATTCTACCGCATGGGTTGGAGATTCTTTGGCTAAACTTGGTCAGAATGTAGGGCAGGCGTTAGCTCAGAAAGAGCAGCAGAAGCAAGCTCAAGCTATGCTACCATTCTTGCAGCAGAGTATGCAGGAGTCGATGAGCCTTGCTGGATCAGGGAAGACTGGGGAAGCGTATGCGAAGTTGATGCCGTTTCTGACTGACCCATCGGTTGCTCAGAATCCTTTTATGATGCCAGCACTAGAAGCTGGAATAAAGATGAATCAAGTTGCAGCGGATGACTTCTTGAGGCAGAGCCAGATTCAAGCATATAAAGATCGTTATGCTGGAGGCGGAACAGGCGGTGGTGGTGGATTCGATGTTGGAGGGTTTGTAGATACATTGAATCAAGAAGGTAATGTAACTCAAGACGCAGAAGTAATTGTAGATCAAACTGAAGTTAATCCAATGGTTGCAGGACAACTTCCGGGTATGCGAATTCCAGCACCACAAAATCAAGCCGGAATGGCAATGACGAGGGATGAAATTGACCAACAAGCTGTAGCTGGACTTCCTGTAATGCCTCAAGGCCCAACAAAAGAAGCGGCACAAGCAATGGGAGGTGTATTGCCAGAAATGCAAAAAGAACCTCCACCCAAAAATATTCTTGAGAAATTTACCAAGATTGAAGATAGGTTTGCCAAATTGCCACTTGATAAACAACGGGCTGAAATGGATAACACATCTATTATTTTTCCAAACAGAGAAGATATAGCAGCATACAAACCATCTAAAGGCCGTGGAATAATTGAACTCTCTACCGCTGCTGGCATAGGCGTTCCCGGCGCAGTTGCTGTTGAGCTTCCGCAAGCAGTTTCAAAATATGTTTTGAGTGGTGTAAATGTAAATCCAAAAACTGGAAATGTTAGTTATTCAATCAATCAGAAAGAAATTGATAAAGACCCTAACGCAAAATCTGCTATTAGTTGGTTGAGAGATTGGCAGGAAGCATCTGTAAAAGTAAGTAATAATCCTCAATTGAGAAACTTGTTAGCGCAAGCAAACAATGATGCGTTGGCTATTGATATTGCTCCAGTAAAAGTAGATACAATAAGTGGTGCTATGGCGGCAAAACAAGATAACTATGATCTTTCTGTTAAAGGAAAACCGGAGAGTAAAATTACAGTTTCTAAAGATGTAGCGGATCAAATCACCATGCTTCAGACTCAAACTGCTGCTTCCAATACTCACAATGCTAAGTTTATTCGCTTGAAGACTGAAGCACCACAAGCTCCAGCACAACCAACAAAAAGAAAAGTAGAAGTTCTCACGGATAACGGTGGAAGATATTACTTGAACGCTAAAGGCCAAAAGGTTTATATTAAATAATCATGGCTACAGAGTTCATTGAAATCTCCGAAGAAGAATATCAAGGAGGGCCAAGTGATTTTATTGAAATCACAGAAGAAGAGTTTAATACACCTCAAGAACCAGCAGGCACTTCTCTTGGTGATACACTTCAAACAGCAGCAGAAGAATTAGAGGCAGGGGTTGGTAGGGCAGGCAGTGCATTTGCGAAATCAGCAGTTGGATCGGTAAGAATGTTTACTGATTTATTTGGCGCAAATAATAAGGTGTCTAAAGAGATTGCTGGAGTAGAGGATTACATTGACCAGTTTACTACGGCTCAAGCCAAGCAAGACAAAGAAGAAATATCTCGCTTGTTCCAAGAAGCAGAAGGAAAAGGTTTGGGCAATAAAGTTATGGCTGGTCTTAAAGCTGTAGCTGTATCTCCAGAGACGCTTGGGCCAGAGATGGCGGGGTATATGCTTCCATCTTTAGCTGCTGGTTTATTAACCGGAGGCGCATCTATACCAGTTCAGATCGGAGCGCAGGCTACTATTGGTGCGGCCCAAGCAGCGGGTTCTATTAAGGGTGACATCTACCAATCAGTCAGAGACTACTCCCGCGAGCAAGGTCTTAACGAAGTTGAAGCTGATCGTGCCGCCACTGAAGCTCAATCCTATGGTGGTAAGAACTTGGACTTGATTCTTACTAACGCTGGCATTGGAGCATTGGCTGCATCAACTGGAGCAGAGAGAATAGCAACACGCATTCTTACTGGTAGAGGGAAAGATGTAACAAAAAAAACACTCGGAGAGTTCTTGAAGCAAGGAGCTATGGCTGGTGGTGTAGAGGCTCTGACAGAAGGAACTCAAGAGGCAGCAGAACAAATCTCACAGAACATCGCCCTGCAAAGAGAAGGTAAAGATGTTCCTACCTTCCAGAATGTCCCGCAAGTAGCTACGATGGGCGCGGTGGCAGGCGGTGTTATCGGTGGCGGATTGAAGGGAGTTGAGTTTCTTTCAGCGGAAGAGAAGGCCGAACGAGACATCAATCGTTCCGCAGATAGGGAAGCAAGATCACTTTCCGCTACTGACTCTACAACGAAAAAGGTTATCAACGATCTTAACCAATCCGAGAACGCGATTGATTCTTTAAGGCAAGAGTTGGACACATTGGAGCCTACTGATCCAAAAGCGCAGCAATTGCGGATGCGAATTTCCGAGGAGCAAAAGAAAGCTACAGGACTAAAGCAGTCCCTTGGAGAAGAATTTTTATCGGAACCGATAACCACGATAGAAGAACAGCAGGCTGAATTGGCGAAAGCAATTACCACTCCAGAAGCTGCACCCGCACCCGCCCCAGTAGAAGAAGTAGTCACGCCACCAGTTGAGGTAGCGCAATTTAAAACTCAAGAAATTCCATTAGGAATAAATAGACCTACAGTAGTAGATAAATCTTTACGCATTCTTACTGATGAAGAATTTAATAAGTCTTATATAACAGCAAAAGACAATGTAGATAATGCTGAAGCAATGATTGATGCTGCTGGAGGTTCTTCTAATCTAACTACAGATCAAAGAACGCAAATAGCTGAAGCGCAAGATAAGTGGTCTTCAGTTGAAATTGAGAATTTTCGTCGTAGCAATCAGGATGTAAATACAGAAGACTTATTTGATAAAATGATTTCACTTGCCGACACCGGAAGTGATTCATCATATACGGAGTTCTCAACTCTGATGGATATTATTCAAGAGCGAGGTGGCGCAAAACCAGAACAAGTAATTGCTCTTAAAAGAATTTTACCTAAACAATTGTTGGATAACCCAAACTATCAAGAGGCATTAAAAGGCAAGCTTACGAAGTTTAAAGAATGGATGGGAAGATACCAATCTGAAAAATCAGAAGTTGAACCAACCATCGCAGAAGCTGCCCCAGTCACCGAGCAAGCTGCACCAGCAGAAGCTCCCGCGCCAAAGGTTGCGCCTGTAGAAGAAAAAATATTCCAACCTGATGATGAATTAGTAATGCGATCACCATATACTGGTGAAGATACAATTGTTTCTTATCGAGGAAAGCCAAGCGATGGGCAAGCAGTTGTTTGGACTGGTAAAATGCAAATGCAAATTCCAGAATTTTGGCTACGAAAAAAAGGGGAGGAATTTACAGGGAAAGAAACCGAAGGGGAAGCCGCTCCTAAAATAGTGGCGGAAGAAATCGTTCAAGAAACGCCAAAAGAGGAAGTAGAAAAGCCACTACCCAAAACAAAAAAAGGACTTGTTGAAGAACTTGCTGGAGAAGAACCAAAAGATTATGCCCTTGCTCAAGACTGGAAAAAAACGGTTGCGGCACTAAACAAGCAAACCAAAGAGGAACTTGCATTTAAAGTTAGTAACTATAGGGAGAATGGCAAGAAGTTAAAAGCTACTCAAAAAATAACTTCTGAACTTTTCCCGAAGATAAAAGAAACTGTAGATGCGGCTGGAAATAAATGGGTTCAAGCCTTAAAAACTATTGCTTCTGAAAATGGATTGGAAAAATGGACTACCCTTGAAGGAAACTCCAAAGGAGAAGAAATATACCGACTTGCAAACCGGATTGCATACTCACAAATCAATGCGCCTAAAGCGCCCACCCCCGTAGTATCGGAAACGATAACACCCGCCGCAGAACCAACAGGCATCGCAGTAGGCAACCGCATCCGCCTAGGCAGGAGTCCACAGACCTATACCATCGAAGAAGTAATCTCGCAAAGTGAAACAGAAAAGGCGAACGGCGAGCAGTATTATTCTGTAAAGAACGAGAAGACGGGCGAGACGCAAGTAGTAGAGAAGGCTGATATGAAGCCTGTAAAGAAGTCGGCAGACACCCGCAAAACAGTGGTAGGCGATACCCAATACCAGACTGAAGGGGTAATACCAGAAGCTGAAAGGTTCACTGAAGATGAGTTGCGCGTTATCGTAAACGATATTTTTGGCGGCAAGATACCAGATAAGATCAAGATCATCACAGATACCACTGATCCGAACAAAGAATTTAAAGCGGCGTATAGTATCCGAAAGGGAACGATCACCTACAACTTGGCCTATCTTGCCAAAGGAGATGATCTAAATTTTGTAACCAACCATGAACTTGGTCACTACATCTTGGGCGACCCCAAGTTCCAAGGAGAGATGGCAAGGTTGTTTGATAGCCTACCAGCGGACATCCAAGAGAAGCTAAAGGTAGCAATTGACGAAGCGTATGCCCAAGAAGGATTAGGAGTCCGCGCAGAAGAGACGATTGTCTTTGCCTTTGGTGAGATATTGGAGAACGCACCAGATGGAAGGAATATCTTGCAGAGATTCTTGGACGCAATTCGGGACGCTATCAACCGACTTTTTAAAACTGAGGGATACATCCCGCGGAATCCTAAGAAGGCGGCAGCGGCGATCCTGATGGCAGCACGGAACAGATTTGAGCAAGGTGAGTTTATCAGGAGGCCGAATGGGAGTGTAGTAAACATTGTGCCAGATATACGCAGGATGGCTGTTCGTCGCACTCGCATAATGAGTGTAGAAGCGGGAGAAGAAGTGGAAACTCAAGAGGCTATCATTGCCAAAACAAAAGATTTACTCCGCAAACAATTCGATCCAACGAAAGTAACTGAGAAGAATACTACTGAAGCATTCCGTGCATTAGGGAAGTTGGCTGGAAATAGGAAAGAAGCATTGGCATACGCCGAAGAACTTAATGACATTGGAAGATTGGTAGATGAGTCGGGTGCGGCAAGTGAGATCAGTATGGGTGCAGCGTTGTTCATTAACGACTTGTTTGAGTATTCCATCAGACTCGCGGCAGAAGGTGATAGCAAGATGCTTGGTATAATGATGGCAAACATCAACAGGCTACCTACTGCAATGATTGGAGCGAGTGATGCGGGTAGAACGCTCGCAGCAAGGGCAGAGTTGAAAGCTCGATTCATCATGATGGGACGCGCCGAGCAGGATGCTTACACTAACTATGTAGCAGAGTTCATATACGGGCCGAACCCAACGAAAGAACAGATTCAATCCATCAAAGATGCTTATGCAAAGGTAGAGAAGACTCCACAAGTAACCGAGCAAGAGTTGACTGATGAGATCAAGGCAGTCGGTGATCGGGCTGGAACTGACTTGGTTGGTAAGATCAACGAGGAGTTCACTAAAGCTACTGAGAAGGGCAAGGAGAAACGAAGGACTGAAGAGCAAGAACTGGATAGGGAATACAAGAAGGTTCAGAAGCAAGCTGACGCTGAAATTGAAAAGCTTGCTAAGATTCAGTCTGATACACCTTCGTTTGATCCAGCGGCAGCAAGGCAGACCGCGAATGATGTCCGTGCTATCGTAGCTAATGATCTAAAGCAACGCCCAGACATGGGGCGCAAAGCTCCTTGGAAGTCCATGTTGGTTGCCAAGCTACAAGAAGCGGGTGTAGAGCTAACAGCAGCAGAAACACTGGCAGATATCGTGTGGAGACAACATGAGATCAACAACCTTTCGAGAGAACTATCTTCGATCAACAAAGCGATAGAGAAGGGGCCAATTTCGGAGATTATCAAAGCAATCAAAGATACTCCGCTAGAAGAACAGCAGAAGCCTAACTGGAGATATGAGGTCATGCGTGACTACCTCCGCAAAGCAGGATTGAATGTTGCCCAGTCTGAACGGATCGCGAAGCTGATGGACATCTCGCTCCAGAAACGCTTCACGATGGCGCAGGAGCAGGCATTCACAGATGCTATCAGCAAGTCTGCACCTTGGAAAAATGGAGACACAAGAAGCCGCAGAGCATTCCAAAAGGTATTGCAAGCCCTCCGCGCTGGTGCATTAGACCCAACAAGGAATGTGTTGAGTGACATGGCGGCACTCAATGGATGGACTGGGTTTACTCCAGAACAGTATAAGGCACTCCTCAAGTATGACGCGATCCTTGCTAATCCTGAGACCAAACAAGCCGACTTGGCCGAAGCTCACAAGGCAATCCAGAACATCATTTCTAAAGCCAAGCTACCAATCCGAGCAAGGGATGTCATCGGGCAATACTACGATGCACAAGCATTGAGTGGTATTACAACGATGACGGTGAACATCTTTTCTCCTGCAGGTGTGGCGGCAAAGAACGCATTGGTTCAATCGCTGAATGGTTTGGTTACAGCAAGACCAGAGCAGATCACCGCTGCGATGACTACATTCGTGGACTCGATCAAGTCTTGGGCGAACACTGTAGCTTATTCCTTCAAGAACAATGTTACTGTTTACTCCAATGTCGAATACTTGGTGAACGACGAGGGGCTTCTTAAACTCTACAATCGCGGCGTAGATCAGTTCAAAAACGGCAAGACACCGAGAGAACGAGCAGACGGCGTGAAGAACATGATGATTGGCATGATGGATTATGTTCGTCGCGTCTTGAATGCTCTTGACTATGGAGCTATCGCTTCTCTTCAGAACCAAGCGGTATCCAAGTATGCTTTGGCCGCCATGCAGGCGAAAGGAATGTCCAGTAAGGATGGAGCGAAGATGCTCAATGCCATGATGGAGCAGAAAAGAATTTTCTACAATGACCAGATCGCTATCGGAACCGATAAAAACAAAGCAGCGGTTCTCGCTGATGAGTTCTTTATCTCCGCATGGAGACAAGCCTTGACTGACGCGAAGCTCCCCGCACAAGAAGTAATAGATGCCGCGCTTAACGATGCTATGTCGGCGGTGGGCAGGAACAGGCAATCGCTGGATGCCTTCTTGGAAGAGGAGACAAACACAAGAGATCAAGGGTTACTTTCCTTTCCAGCTATCTGGCTACTTGAGACGATGGCAAACGCAGCAAACAAGCAAGATAGTCAGTTCATCAAAATCTTCAGCAGGATTATCTATGGATTCGCAATCGTTCCTGCTCGAGTATTCCGAGAGGCGGCATGGTTTTCTCCGCTCGCAGCACACCGCTTTGCTTACGAATATATCGCAAAGAAAAAGGGTTTGAAAAGCCGCTATGCACAGAGCTTGGGCAATGACCTCCAGTATCGCCAAAGGCTGACTGAGACTATCGCAGGTAGTATCGTCATGTTGGCTTTCGGTGCGGCTATGACGCCTTCAACTGAAGATGAGGAAGATAAGAAGCCATTCAAAATTGTGATAACTGGCAACGGCCCTCTCCGCAGAGACGATCCGCAGTTCTATGATTCTTGGATGAAGAATAACAGGCCCAATACTGTTAGTGTATACTTCGGGGAAACCAAATTCACGATCAACACCATGAGGGGATTTGAAGCCTTTGCTTGGCCTGCCATGATGTTGGGCGCGGTTGATGACTGGCATATCCGTAGGAAGCAGGGGCGGACAACCAACACTCCACTTCAGATGCAAGATGGAGCTATCGTGGCGGGGAATATCTTGAGTGCTTCCCTTCGTCGCGGCCCGTATGCCTTCGCAGCTAAACCTCTTTTTGAAGCCTATGGAGATCGAGGAGTAGAGAGCTTGGCAAAGAGTCTGGCATTCCCTGCGAAGACTCTAGTTCCCGTATTGGGATCAAGTCTGGCGAAGAATATCTCAGACTTCTTGAATGAGCCAATGGATCGGCGGACACTGGAAGGTGCGTTGTGGTCTAATGTCCCTTTCATCGGGCCTACCATAGCACCCAAATCTTTGAATGCTTTTGGAGAACCAGCGTTAGCGAGCGATTCCGCTGACAAGATATTCAAGTTGGGAGTTCCGATTGTTTATGACATTCCTAACGACAGAAATTCAATCATGGTTCATGAGCTAGTATTGAAGCAAGGCGGCGGCCCAAGTATCCCCAACAGAAGTCAAGTTGCCAAGCGGCTAGACAGGGAGCCAACGAACAAGGAATTTGAAATGTTCGTGAAAGAATATGGCGCGGAAATCAAGCGCGTGATGAGTGAAAATATTGAAGAGCTTTCTGCTATGGATGGGCCTGACTATGACCGAGCGATGGAGTATATCGGAAATAATGCAAGGGATATGGCGCAGGCGAAGTTGATGGAATCAAAATAATCTTGACACCCGCAGAGCCTCATGTAGATTGATTCCGCAGCATTTGGTATGTTGCGCGTGTTATTCATTAGGTAAACGCACTCCTGAGTATTCGGGGGTGCGTTTTCTATTATCGTAACCGATAAAAATATTTTCTAAAAAGTATCAAAAAAATGTTGACACGATAATTGTAGGATGTAGATTTGCTTTGCAGACGGCACAACACCCGTCCATAAAACACTAATGAAATACAAACTAACAAACGAAACTAAAAAGCGCCAGTGCAGAACGCTCTACCGCATCCAAGCCCTGAAAGAATTTGGCGTGGTCAAAGCTCACGAATTCGGCGGGTGGGTCGAAAGTGAGCGTAACCTGAGCCAAGAAGGCAATTGCTGGGTCTTTGACAATGCGCAGGTCTGCGGCGATGCGGTGGTCAGCGGCGATGCGGTGGTCGGCGGCAATGCGGTGGTCGGCGGCAATGCGGTGGTCGGCGGCAATGCGTGGGTCGGCGGCTATGCGGTGGTCGGCACTCACGAAAAATCTCAAGTCTCAGAATTTAATTTCAGCATTCTACCAAGCGAAGTAGAGGAAGTGGTGATTGCTGGAGTTCGTTACAAAAAAGAAACAACATGGAAAAAAATCTAATTATGAAAGAAACACCAACAGTAAAAAAAGAAGCAGCAGAAAAGTCAGAAGCAACTTACAACATGAAGCTAGAGCCAGATATCCAGCTTGAAATCTACCTTCGCTTGGTATCGGCGGCAGCATCAGACGGACGATTCCTTTTGGGCAATCTTCCCAATGCTCAGGCAGTCGTTAAACAAGGCGACCACCTCAAGGGAGTGGCTGAAATCCTTGCTACATGCTACCAGAAATGAGCGACGACATTTATCGTATTCGCCGACCATCTGACGAACCCGACAATGACGATAACGAATAATCACGACCTCCCCGCTCCTATGTTTCGGGCCTTATCTCACGATGGGTATATGGCAGGAACAAGGAAGGCGGACATATCAGTAACTACCTTGATCGGGCCACCGAAGATCAACCAACTCAAGAAACGCTACTCCGACCAAATCGTGGAAGACGCATCCGATAGGGTGTGGGCATTACTTGGTCAGTCGGTTCACAAGGTTCTTGAGCTTGCAGGCGGAGAAGAGGAGCTAACC
>Ga0164292_10005209_pt1 | contig 10634 bp, 11 predicted proteins | sample GEODES117metaG_FD_111486 | JGI IMG/M metagenome (GOLD analysis project Ga0164292, IMG submission 111486) | Eutrophic lake water microbial communities from Lake Mendota, Wisconsin, USA - GEODES117 metaG | ecosystem: Environmental > Aquatic > Freshwater > Lake | place: USA: Lake Mendota... | reverse complement strand
TTCTCTTGCGAGTCGACGATAGGACTGTGCACCAGATGATGATGATGCATAGGCGGTAATTGGCTCTCCAGCAACTGTTGCTTCGGAGAAGCGAATCGATTTAGAAATAATCGTGTCAAATACAACTCCAGGATGGCCTTCTATGATTCGCGAAATAACTTCACGATTGTGAAGGGTCTTTTTCTCAAACATAGTTGCAATGATTCCCACGAGTTTCAGATCAGGGTTATAGACCTCGCGAACTTTGCCAATGTTCTCGCTTAGCTCGATAAATCCGTGCATCGCAAAGTTCTCGCACTGCATAGGAACAATAATCTCGTCAGATGCAACAAGTGCGTTGATTGCTAGGCGACCCATAGTTGGTTGGCAGTCGATAAGAATCACGTCGTATTCATTGCGAAGTGGAGCGAGCGCCTTCTTCAGATACAAGTGGCCTGAGATATCACTCGATAGTTTCATTTCGATTCCAACAAGATCTTTATTGGCGGGAAGGAAATCAAGTCCGGCGACAGATGATTTAAGGACAATCTCATCAACGTTGGCATCGGGAGCCAAAAGTGCGTAATAAACAGTGTTCTCTAATGGAAGGCGATGCGCATTGACGCCGAGACCGAGTGAGAGACCACCTTGAGGATCAAAGTCCACAAGCAGTACGCGACGTCCGAGCTCTGCAAGAGCTGCGCCAAGACTGATGGTTGTCGTTGTTTTGCCGACGCCACCCTTTTGGTTAAAGATAGAGATTACTTTCGCCTGTCCGTGTTCTGTAATTGGAGCAGGTACAGGGAAATTCTGTACTGTGCCTCCAAAGAGGGATGCGGCAGTTACTAAATCATCCTCAAATGTCGATTTAGCGTTCAAGCGAGAAACCTCTTTCTAGATTGTCGCGACTCTAGCGCCGATGCGCGCTCCTTGGCAACTGAGCAAGTAAGGTTCGCGGGTGGAGATTATCGAAAATCAAGAGGTCGATTCGGGTTCGGCCTTTCAAGTCCACCTCGATAACTTCGATGGTCCTTTCGACCTGCTCCTGCAGCTAATTTCACGCCACAAATTAGATATCACTGAAATTTCACTCAGCTTGGTAACTGATGAATTTATCGCATACATCAGGGCTCTCGAGGTATCAGGTGAGGGCTGGCGCCTAGATCAAGCGACGGAGTTTCTCGTTATCGCCGCGACTCTTCTCGACCTCAAAGCTGCCCGCCTGCTGCCCAGCGGTGAGATCGAGGATGAAGAAGACCTCGCCCTGCTTGAGGCTCGCGATATTCTCTTTGCTCGCCTTCTTCAGTATCGAGCCTTCAAGGAGATTGCGGCATCGTTCCAAGAGGCAATAGCGGCCGCCGATAGTAGCTTCCCGCGTGTAGTAGCCCTAGATCCTGCCCTTTCCTCTCTCTTACCCGAGGTTCTTATCGGAGTTGGCCCCGCTCGATTTGCCGCCATTGCAGATCGCGTCCTCACCCCGAAAGCCCCGCCTGTAGTCGCCCTTGAGCACCTACATTCCGCCCTTGTCAGCGTCTCTGAGGAGTCCAAGATTGTCGTGGAGGCTCTGCGCAAGGGTCGAACTCTCTCGTTCCGCTCGCTCATCGCTGAAGCTGACTCAACCTTGGTGGTAGTAGCGCGATTTTTAGCCCTTCTCGACCTTTATCGCCAGGGTGCTCTCCGTTTTGAGCAGGTAGTAGCTCTCGGGGAGCTCCAGATTAGTTGGGTAGGCTCAGATGAAGGCGAGATTCTCGCCTCAAATGAGTTTGATATTCCAGTAAACCTCGACGATGAGAGCGGGGAAGATGAGGTTCAAGTTGAGGTTGAGACTTTAGTAGAGGGAGATAAAGATGAGTGAAGAGATAACCCAGGAGAGCGTGGAAGAAGTTGCTCCAGCAGAGCCAGCCGAGGGCCAACTCTCGCATATCTTCGACGAGGCTACGCTCGGGCGCTCAATTGAAGCGATCTTGATGGTCGTTGATGAGCCTGTCACCGAGCTGACGCTTGCGAGCGTCCTGGAAGTCACGGTCGATCAGATTGTTGACTCCCTTGAGCGCCTAAAGGACTCATACGGGGATCGCGGTTTCACCCTCAAAGCCATCAATGGGGGATGGCGCTTTTACAGCAACCCAGAATTCAGCGCAGCGGTCGAGAAATTCGTCCTCGATGGTCAGCAAAACCGCCTTACCCAAGCAGCCTTAGAGACTCTTGCTGTCATCGCTTACCGCCAGCCAGTCTCACGCGCTCGTGTCTCTGCAATTCGAGGGGTCAATGTGGAAGCGGTGATGAAGACTCTTATCACTCGCGGCCTTGTCGAGGAGTACGGGGTCGAGAATGAGACTGGTGCGATCCTATATAAGACCACCAGCTACTTCCTAGAACGATTAGGCCTGAATAAGCTCGAAGATCTCCCACCGCTGGCTCCTCACCTGCCAGATATCGACGCCCTAGACGAGATTCTCGACTCTCTCACCGATTAAGCACGCTTAATTGGACTAAAGAGTCCTCGCAGGCGTAGACTCATCACATCGTTAGGGCGCTAGTAGCCCTACACCCAGCTGACTGTCGTAAATGGATAGCCGCAGATAAGGAATACCGATGCCACTGACCCGATTAAATAAGATCATCGCCGACGCAGGAATTACCAGTCGTCGTGGCGCCGATGAGCTCATTATCGAAGGACGCGTAAGTATTGACGGAATCGTGGTGCGCGAGCTCGGAGCCAAATTTGACCCCGATATACATCATGTCCAGGTTGATGGTGAGACAATAAAGGCAAGTTTGTCTAAAACTTATTTAGCACTTCATAAACCACGTGGCGTTCTGTCTACGATGTATGACCCCGAAGGTCGTCCATCGCTAGCTGATTTTATCGACCTACGCACAGAGCGTCTCTTCCATGTTGGTCGCCTCGATAAGGATTCTGAAGGGTTAATCCTTCTCACAAATGACGGCGATCTAACCTTTCGTGCGACCCACCCATCGTTCGGGTTGGAAAAGTCGTACATCATTGAATTTGAGGGAGTCCTCCCCAAGGGAATCGAGAAGACGCTGCGAAACGGCGTGGAGCTCGAAGACGGCATGGCCCGAGTCTTGGACTATAAACAACTCTCTGCTACCTGGCTCGAGGTCACAATTCATGAAGGTCGTTATCACATCATCCGTCGCCTCATGGAAGCGGTAGGGATTGAGGTCCTTAGGCTTGTACGAACCAAGTTCGGTCCCATCTCCTTAGGTGATACTCCTGAAGGTAGATGGCGTGATCTAAATGATGGTGAATTGATTAGTCTACATAACGCTTTAGATATCAAACAATAAGTTAACACGCTATAGATAAAACTGTTAGTCGATAAATAGTCTATTCTGTCGGAGATCCGTCAAATATGGTTTTATCGATATTTATACGCTCAAATCAGGCCTTCAAAAATCGATAAATTAATTTTTATTTTCGGCATTGCTGGCAGACGATTTCTTTGCATGAGATCTCCAGATTTTAATCTTGGATTAACTCATAAACATTTTTATCGACATATATTCATATATAGAATTCGGGGGATTAAGCTGTGGAGTATCATTCTGGTATGTCAGTGCGTGCGATCAGGGGAGCTATTCAGGCTGATGCCAATTCAGCCGAATCCATTAGCGTTGCCACAAAAGAGCTTCTCCTTGCGATCATGAAAGAGAACAATCTTTCGCCCTCGAATATCATCTCAGTCCTGCTCACCGCTACACCTGATCTCACCGCTACCTTTCCTGCAGCCGCTGCCCGAGAGATTGGTTTTGAGAGCGTTCCCCTGATCTGCGCGGTAGAGATCGATGTACCTGGCGCGTTATCCAAGGTGGTAAGGGCGATGGTGACGGTAGAAACCGAGCTAACATCTGCAGAAATTTCTCATGTTTACCTAGGGGGAGCGAAGGCGCTCCGCAGAGATATCGCACAATGAGCGTAGAACCAGGGCGATTGCGCCACGTTCGAATCGTTGGGTCAGGGCTAATCGGTACATCTATAGGGTTGGCTCTCCGTAAATCAGGAATTTTGGTCACTATGGTTGACTCAAATCGTGCTGCTGCAACTCTAGCCCAAGATTTAATGGGTCAAGAGGCGCCGAGCGACGCTAGCGCTGCACTAGTAGATGTAGTGCTTATCGCAACCCCATCATCTGCCGTCACAGCGGTCATTGATGAAGAAATAAAGTTAAATCTCAACTCAACATTTATGGATGTTGCTTCAATTAAGAGTAAACCTAAGAATGAGGTAACCCTTTCGGCTCTGCCATCTCAACGTTTTCTACCTACGCACCCGATGGCTGGACGAGAAGTTGGGGGAGCTGAGTCAGCACGAGGAGATCTCTTTCAGGGATGTATCTGGGCATACGATCCTGATGGAGTAGATCCGCAATCCTTGGCCCTTGGTTTATCGATTATCACAGCTTGTGGGGCAACCCCTCTGGCAATTTCTGCGCAGAAACATGATGACGCTGTAGCAGTGGCATCTCACCTCCCACAAGCAGTTTCGACACTTCTAGCCAGACAACTCTTGGGGAGTGAGAGCGGATTTCTCGATCTCGCAGGGGGAGGCTTACGCGATACCACCAGAATTGCAGCATCAAGTCCTGGACTCTGGAGCGAGATTTTAAGCGCCAACGCCTCGGCGCTCCGCCCGTTGCTTGTGAATCTGCAGAATGATTTGGCTGTACTGATCGAAAAATTAGATGATCCAAAGTACCTCCTGACATTTATGGAAGGTGGAAACCGCGGAAGAGCGATGATTCCTGGAAAGCATGGCTCATCCTCACGCGATTACACATATCTTCCTGTTGTGATCGAGGATAAACCAGGTCAACTTGCTGCTCTTTTTGAAGAATGTGCGAAAGCCAACGTAAACGTTGAGGATTTAACTATTGAGCATTCTCCAGAACAATTTACTGGATTAATCACTTTGGCTCTATCCAGTGATGATGCAGAAAAACTTTTTCTTCATCTAGAAAATGCAGGGTGGAAGGTTCATTCGCCACGTTAAGAGATAATGGTCTTACTGCTTAGATTAATTCACCTACTGTACTGAAAGGTTGGGCTACCGATGATAGTTGTTGCACTCGATGGCCCAAGTGGCTCTGGAAAGTCAAGCACTGCAAAGGGAATCGCAATTCGCGCAGGTTGGAACTACCTTGATACAGGAGCGCTCTATCGCGCTGTTGCATTTGTTGCTCTCGAGATTAATAGCGATGAACCGAAGGATATCTTTGCCTATCTTTCACTCAATCGAATTTCATTTAGCGCAGATCCTAAGAAGCCAATCATTTCTATTGGTGCTCGCGATATATCTACTGAAATACGGTCGATGGAAGTTACCGCAAAAGTTTCGCAGATAAGTGCACTTGTCGACATTCGCAAAGAGCTCCTGACAATCCAACGGATGATTATTGAAAGTGCCGATAAAGGAATTGTTGTCGAAGGCAGAGATATCGGAACCGTTGTCTATCCCGATGCTGCACTGAAGATTTACCTCACAGCTGATATTGCAGCACGTACCTCTCGCCGCGAGGATGAGATCCAAGAATCAGATGTCTCACGTGATGATGTAGCTCACTCTCTAGAATCCCGAGATTTACTTGATTCTACGCGTGCAGCATCGCCTTTGGTGGCTGCCTCAGATGCAGTTCATATTGATTCAACAGATATCACCCTTGAGGAAACTATTGAGAGAATATGGGAACTTCTCAAGGAGCGTTCCTTGCTCGGTCTGCCAATCGTTGCAATTCTTGGCCGTCCGAATGTTGGTAAATCAACGCTGATTAATCGATTTATCGGAAGACGCGAAGCAATAGTTGAAGATACTCCAGGTGTCACACGTGATCGAGTTCAATACGAATGCGAATGGGGCGGACGACGTTTCATTGTGATGGATACTGGTGGTTGGGAATCCAAGCCTGACGGGATATCGGTGGCGATTACTGCAGGCGCTGAGCTTGCGATGGAAGAGGCCGACATCTTGGCGTTTGTTGTCGATGCACAAGTTGGTGCTCTCGATGAAGATGATGTGATGGTTCAAGAACTTCGCAAAGCAAAGAAACCCACGATTCTTATTGCCAATAAAGTTGATGGCGATCAAGACGAATCAGATGCCCATGCTTTATGGAATCTAGGATTGGGTGAACCACATTTTGTCTCGGGTCTACATGGACGTGGCAGCGGAGATCTTCTCGATGCAATCACGAAAGTTTTACCAGAAGTTGGTCGTGCACAGGTTCAAGATGGGTATCGCAGGATTGCGCTAATTGGTCGTCCCAACGTTGGAAAGTCCAGTCTTCTCAATGCACTTGCTGGAGAGAATCGTTCGATTGTTGATGATGTTGCAGGAACAACACGAGACCCTGTTGACTCTCTAATTGAGATTGGTGATCAGATTTGGCGTTTTGTTGATACTGCGGGAATCAAGAAACGCGCAAATCAAGCAAGCGGAACTGACTACTACGCAACCCTTCGCACGCAAACAGCACTCGAACGTTCTGAATGTGTAGCACTCGTGCTCGATGCCTCTGTTCCAATTTCAGAGCAAGATTTACGTATCGTTTCGATGGTTGAAGAGTCCGGTAAAGCGCTGGTACTGGTTTTGAATAAGTGGGATCTCGTCGATGAAGACCGACGCGAACAGCTAGAGAAAGAACTTGATAGACATTTGGGTCACATTGAGTGGGTGCAGCGCGTAAACGTCGCCGCCAAGACTGGTTGGCATAGAGATCGTCTGGCACCGGCCCTTCGCACCGCACTCTCTTCATGGGAGAAGCGAGTTCCGACTTCAAAGCTCAACTCGTTCCTCGGCGCTCTCATCGGCGCCACACCTCCTCCGGTTCGGGGCGGAAAGCAGCCAAGGGTCTATTACGCGACCCAGGCTGGAATCGCGCCACCGAAATTCGTTGTCTTCTCATCTGGCTGGATCGAGCCTTCCTACCGTCGCTTTATCGAGAGACGTTTACGCGAAGAGTTCGGTTTTCCTGGAACCCCAGTCCAGGTGGCGATTCGGGTAAAGGAGCGCGAGAAAGAGTGAGGCAATATCTGACGATTCCAAACGCACTGACCGCACTTCGTGGGTTGGGCGTACCGCTCTTTATCTGGTTAGCGCTAGTTAAAGAGGCCGACGGATGGGCGATTCTTGTTCTGGCCATTGGCGGCATCACTGATTATCTCGACGGCAAGCTCGCTCGGGCCTGGAATCAGACATCACGCTTTGGAGAACTTGCAGACCCAGCCATTGATCGTCTTTACATTGTCGCCACTCTCATCGTTCTCTATCTACGCGAAGCTCTGCCGCTCTGGGTAATTCTTCTTTTAATTGGACGCGATATAGCTCTAGGTCTTGCAACTCTCGCGCTTACGCGTAAGGGTCAACCTCCACTTCAGGTCACCTACTTGGGTAAGGCAGCAACCTTCAATCTTCTCTACGCCTTCCCATTCTTATTGCTAGCTCTCTCCGATTCATGGGCAGGAACGGCGGCTTTTGTATTTGGATGGGCCTTTACGATTTGGGGAATTTTCCTTTATTTGACAACAGGTCTCTCATATCTTCGAACCGCCATGCGTGCCATCGGCAAGAACGCGTATTAGAGTGCACTCATTAAATTCCCATCAACTCTCTAAACATCCACGTGTTGCCCGTCAACTCTGAAGGTTAGGTTAATTTCATGTCGAACATCCCTGCAGATCTTCAATACACAAAAGAACATGAGTGGGTAGCTCCAACAGCATTACCTTCAACAATCCGAATGGGAATCACTGACTTTGCGCAGAGCGCTCTTGGGGATATTGTCTATGTTCAGATGCCAAAAGTAGGGGAGAGCGTCGTAGGCGATAAAGTCTGCGGCGAAGTTGAATCCACTAAGAGCGTCTCGGAGATTTTTTCTCCGGTTTCAGGAACAGTCTCGGCAGTTAATGGTGATCTCACGGCAGCGCCCGAGCTAGTCAACTCCGATCCATATGGAGCCGGTTGGCTTATCGAGATCACCGTCTCCGATACCCCTACACCCTTGCTTTCGGCTGCGCAATACTCAGCTATCACTTCCTGAGCCAGAGCTCTAACAAACTTAGAAGTCAAAGAGAGTTAACGCACCGCCTTTTTCTGGCTTGATTTATTTTAGCCAACTCTCTACTGTCAGCCTCAGGTTGAAGTTCATCTTCAGACTCGGTATTTAGGGTCAAGTATGGAAAGTCTCGTCTATAGGTCAGGGGATTGGGGGTTCTTGCAATGGAGAAGATCAATAATCCAAGCGAACTCACGACAACCCTTCACCTATCTCGCGAGAACCAAGGGCAAGCCCAATCTGCTCATCTCGAAAATATCTTGGCTGAAGTACGAGAAGAAGATGCCAATGTCTTGCGAGAAATCATCAATGGCGATGGGTCTGCGGCGATGATCTATATCCACCGCGGGCCTTCACAAGGTGCTCGGTATTTGATTACAGCAGGTGGAGCAACGATTGGTCGCGCTCCGAGTAATGAAATTTTTCTTGATGATGTCACGGTCTCTCGAAAGCACGGCGAGATCTCTCTTCAAGGAAAGGCGTTTCAATACACCGACCTTGGAAGTCTTAATGGTTCTTACATCAATAACGTTCAGAAAGTTAAACATCACCTGATATCGGGTGATGAGATTCAAATTGGAAAATTTCATATGCTCTTTATCGGAGCTCAGCAACTAACAGGGGAGAAGTAAGTGAGTGTTCCAGCGCGCGCCTATCTAAGCATCGGGGAAGTTCTTTCAAAGCTACGCGGAGATTTTCCCGATATTACGATTTCAAAGATTCGCTTTCTTGAATCAGAGGGATTAATAGAGCCGCAGCGCACTCCTTCGGGATACCGCAAGTTCACAAGCCGCGACCTCGATCGACTTCGCTATGTACTTATGGCTCAGCGCGATCAATACCTTCCACTGCGCGTTATCAAGGAAAATCTCGATGCCCTCGATAGAGGTTTAGAGCCAACCGCAAATGGAATCGCAGCACCGAGGGTCTCACTTGGGCTCGCAACAATTGACGGCGAGATTGCCCCTTCAACTTTCGCTGAGCAATCCGAGATGCGTCTCTCCCGCGAAGAGCTTCTGAGCGCTTCAGCCTTGTCGGAGGATCAATTGGTCGAACTTGAATCTTTTGGATTAATCACCTTGCGTGGTCGCCATTACGATGCCGATGCGCTATCTGTTGCGAAAGCAGTTGCAGAGATGTCTGCCTTTGGAATTGAGGCGCGCCACTTGCGTTCATTTAAGACCGCAGCAGATCGAGAGATTGGTTTGATTGAACAAGTCATCACACCATTTACTCGTCAGAAGTCGAGTGAGGCAAAGGCGAGAGCTGAAGAAGTACAGAAAGAGATGGCAGCACTCTCCGTCAGATTGCACTCTTCGCTCGTTCGTAGCGGCCTTAATCGCCCACGATAGATTTTTCGTAGATCTCGAAGGACACTAGGCGACGTCGATGTATATTCCAGTAGAAGTTGTCGGTGTTCGAATTGAGATGCCCTCTAACCAACCGATCCTCCTTCTCAAAGAGATTGAGGGAAGTAAGTTTCTGCCCATCTGGATCGGCAGCAATGAGGCGAGCGCGATAGCTTTTGCTCAGCAGGGGATTAATCCGAGCAGGCCGCTGACCCATGATTTGATTGCAGACCTTCTTGATCGGACCGGAGTTATTCTCACTGCCGTCCATATCACCGCACTTATCGACGGGGTCTTTCACGCCGAGTTGATTCTTCGCAATGAAACGTCGGCCTTGCCGCCCCTTTCATGCCGCCCATCAGATGCGGTAGCGATAGCCCTTCGCAGCAAGAGCAATATTTTGGTCGATCTCGAGCTGCTAGAGAACGCGGGGATTGAGATCCCTGAAGGGGTCGCACCTGGCTCTGACGGCAGCGGGCTCGATGAGGTCGAGGCCTTCAAGGAATTTCTCGACAATATCAACCCTGAGGATTTCGCTTAGGCTAGCCGATGAACCCACTGATGAGCCTAAAACCTTCAACCTCAGGTAGAGCTTTGGAGCGTGTCGCTCCCGGATGGCTAGAGATTACTCGCGTAAATTATGGGTATTGCGTGTCACTCCCTGGGCACGACTTATCGAAAGCGAGCCCCCTCTCGTGAATAATGATGTAGAGACCAATAAGAGCGAACGCGATCCTCATCAGGTTGGATATCGCGGAGCAACTGCATGTGCGGCAGCAGGAATTACCTACCGCCAACTCGATTATTGGGCTCGCACAGGATTAGTAGAGCCATCCATTAGAACCGCACACGGTTCAGGCACAGCAAGGCTTTATGGCTTCCGAGATATTCTCGTTTTAAAAATTGTTAAGCGTTTGCTTGATGCAGGTGTATCTCTTCAGAATATTCGAACCGCTGTAGATCATCTTCGTCAAAGGGGAGTGGTTGAGCTTGAGCGCATCACCTTAATGAGTGATGGCGCTTCAATCTACGAGTGTGCCAGCGCTGATGAGATTATCGACCTTCTTGCTGGTGGACAAGGAGTCTTTGGAATCGCAGTCGGCAAGGTTTGGCATGAGGTTGAGGGTTCGCTCTCCACGCTTCAAGGTGAGCTCTTCGCTGATGAATCGGGTCAATCAGTGAGTGTGCAAGGTAACGACGAACTTTCCCTGCGTCGTAAGGCTAAAGGGGC
>Ga0164292_10005207_pt1 | contig 10635 bp, 9 predicted proteins | sample GEODES117metaG_FD_111486 | JGI IMG/M metagenome (GOLD analysis project Ga0164292, IMG submission 111486) | Eutrophic lake water microbial communities from Lake Mendota, Wisconsin, USA - GEODES117 metaG | ecosystem: Environmental > Aquatic > Freshwater > Lake | place: USA: Lake Mendota, Wisconsin... | reverse complement strand
GCGTTCTGGGGTGTCCGCTTCGGGCGGGTTGATGAATGTAAAACGCAGTGCGAGCGCGGGGTCTGTGCGCAATGCACCGACGTCTCCGAGGTTCACGCGGTCGGAAAAACCGACCATCCGCCCCCGACTCGAGTCTCTCGTCACGTAGAGGGAAAGTCCGACGCGGGGGAACAATACAAATAACCCCAACGTAAATAGCAATATTGGAAGCGAAAGCGCACCTGTCCCCAGCAGAAAGTTTCGACTTACTACTCGGCGACTCTCGAGAATTCGTGGAATATCTACGGGTTGGCCCGTACGGTCACGAGCTCCTTGTCGGTAGTTGCCTTCGATTTCGCGGCGTAAATGACTCAGGACGAGCGCGCCGGGGGCCAGCAACATGAATCCCAAAAAGCAAAGACCGTAGGTGAGGCCGCCGCCGAGCACTGTGCCGGCGATAAAGTGAATAAGGGCGAGGACAAGAACTTGGGGATCATGCGCTGCCCCTTTGCGTGTCGCGATGCGAAGGATTTGCAGCACCGCGGCGAATTCGATAGCGATGTCGACGGCCGGAACGCCTCGCGAAAACCGCACGATCTGAACGCACAGCAGCCCGAGAGGTCCAACGGTCGCCAAAAATCGAATCCGCTCGGAGTAACGCCACGCCTCCGGAACTGCCATGGCGAGGGCGAGCGCGAACAGGAGGATGGCGACGCTCCATGGCCCAAGGGCGCCAGCGTTGGCGACAGCAACAATTCCGATCAACGCGATGGCGTCGACGAAGACGCGATGTGCTACGCCGAACTTCATCTCGGCCGTTCCTCGTCATGCGTAGGATCGCGCTGTAATAACAGAGGCGTGGCCGCCGTTGTGGACGGGACGCGCGGCGCCGCGCCGGGTGCTGTATCCATCGGCGTCTCGGTGCGCGTTTCGTGGCGTCCGCGAAGGCTCGATTCCCCGTCAATCGGCGGGTGCGTCTCGGCGCGCGGCGCTGGCTCGACGAGTGCCAAAAAGCGAAGAAAGCGGTCGCGGTGGGCGAAGGTGCTGCCTCGCACGACGTCTCCCGAGTCCGCGATGAGCGTGACGCTATGGTCGCGTTGCAGGTGAGCGACGGCGAGTGACGCGAGCTCCCGGACGTCGCGCTCGAAACCGGGATCCAGCGCTTTGACGCCGGGGTTGCTGTCTCCGGCGAGGCGCTTCGTGATTAAGCGTAGGGTGATTGCGGGGGCCCCATCTGTTCCGCGTTCGCGCACGATGAGCTGCCCGGTGGCGGCGGTCTTAGGCCAATGAATATCGCGTGCGTCGTCGTGTTCGCGCATCGCTCGAAGACCGACGTCCGCGAGGCCGCGGCCGCGCGCAAAAACGAGGCGGTCACCAGCTCGTACATCGGTGGCGCCCCGGCGCAGCGGGACTGGGCGGATTGCTGGGTACACAAGTAGTTCGTTGCGAACAGGGATAGACTTAGACTTTTCGAACAGCCCGAAAGGGAAACGAGTCGCGATTCGAAACGCCGTGTGAACTTCCGTTCCACGGCGCTTCGGGATGCGCTGATACGCCGCCAGCTGGGACCCATTCGCAGCGACTTTAAGAAAAAAACAGCGTTTGTCGCTCGGCTCGTCTCCTCGAAGGTCCTCAATTTCGATGGCGTAAGAAGGCATCCGCGGTTTGCGATTGCTAACCTCGATTTCCACCAGATAAGCGCTATCGGCATAAGCGCGCTGAGGCAATTTCCGCACGATCGTCAGGTCTTGCAAGGCCCATTCGCTAAGAACGCCGCTGACGATGATCAGTGCCAGTTGCATGCCTAAAAGCAAGTAGAGAAGGTTATTACCCGTATTGATGGCGGCAAAACCAACGCCGAACGTGATGCCTACAAAAAGTTTGCCTTCGCGCGTGAACCTCAGGTGCCGGCGCCACGGTGAGTGCAGCGCTATCGCATTTGCGTGCGGAGCAGGATGGTCTGGCATCGGTCTGCTCACACCGGTACGGCTATGCGCTGAAGAATTTCGCGCATCGCGACCTCACTTTCTTCCCGAGTCGGGTTGAAGCCGTCGGCGTGCGAGGAGAGCCGTAGGCGGTGGGCAAGGACCGGTACGGCCAAGTCGTGGATGTCGTCGGCGATGCAGTATGTTCGCTCGCGTAGAAAGGCGCGTGCGCGCGCGGCCCGTGCAAGGGCAAGCGCGCCGCGCGTAGACACACCCATGTTGAGGGTGGTAGCGGAACGCGTGGCCGTTACGATCGCGTGGAGGTAAGCGATGAGCGCGGGGTCAATTCGGACGTTTGCCACCGCGTGCTGAAGTGCGACGAGGCGGTCGAGGCTAAGCGCCGGACGCGAGCGCGTCTCTTGAAGGACCGGGTCGCTGGGGAATGCCGCGGCTGTACGTGCCAGCAAGCGCATTTCGACCTTCGGTGGCGGGTACCCGATGTTGATTCGGAGAATAAACCGGTCGAGCTGGGATTCTGGAAGCGGGAAGGTGCCGGCGAAGTCTTGGGGATTCTGGGTCGCAATGACGAAGAATGGCGCTGGCAGTCGATAGGTCGAGCCGTCGATCGAGACTTGCGCTTCGTTCATCGCCTCGAGTAGCGCGGATTGCGTGCGCGGTGTCGCACGGTTGATTTCGTCGGCCAAGAGCACATTGGAAAAAATCGGGCCGCGGCGGAGGGTGAACGTCGCATCGCGCGCGTCGAATACCGAGACTCCGAGCACATCGCTTGGGAGTACGTCGCTTGTAAATTGCACGCGTCGCATTTCGCCGCCGACGGAGGACGCGAGAGCACGCGCGAGCGTCGTTTTTCCTACGCCTGGGACATCCTCGATGAGGAGGTGACCTTGCGCGAGGAGGGCCACCAAACTCAGTTCGACCACAGTTGGTTTGCCTTCGAGGACAGCTTCAATCGACGAAAAAAGGGCTTTGCAGTGCCGGATATCTTCTGCCGCGGGGGTTCGGCCGTCACTCATAAGATGGATCGTAGCACGCCCCTCGGAGACTCCCTTGTTTCCTGCAGTATGTGCATCACTGCTGGCCAGAAAGAGAACGTTGTTTGTTGGTGTCTCGGAGCTGCGTGCGCTGCGTTGGGAACGAAAGGCCTTGCGTGATAGGGTCCAAGGGCGGGAAGCCTCGCTTGGATGCGGGCGCAGTCGAAAGCTATGCAAGAGCGGGTGGTGGTTCTCGAAGGCGTGACCAAGGTTTTCGGCAACGTGCGCGCGCTTGCGGGCGTTTCCACCACGTTTGACGCGGGGCAAGTGACCGTGGTGACCGGTCCGAATGGCGCGGGAAAGTCGACGTTGCTCGCGCTGGTGGGGACGTTGTCCCAAGCTTCATCCGGGCGGGTTATCCACGTAGGCATAGGTGGAAGTTGGCGGGAGGTGCGCCGGCATCTGGGCTGGGTAGGCCACGAGTCGTTGTGTTACGCGGACCTAAGCGGACGCGAGAATGTTGAGCTCGCGGCGCGTCTGCGTGGGATGGATCCACAAGAGGCCTTTCGGAGGGCAAGCGACCGGTTCGGCTTGGGGCTGTTCGCGGAGCGGCCGTTTCGAACGTACTCGCGGGGTCAGAGGCAACGCGTAGCGCTCGCGCGCGCGCTGGTGCACTCACCCTGCTTGCTCCTTCTCGACGAGCCAAGCACGGGTCTTGATGCGCGCGGAGTTGCGTTGCTCAGCGCGGTTGTCCGCGAAGAAGCGGCGCGTGGGGCAGTCGTCGTTGTCATTACTCACGATGAGCCTTTCGCCAGGGCTGTGGGTGACGTGCACCGTCGGGTTGAACGCGGGCGGCTTGTCGCGTAGTGCCGGCGAGGCCTACCCGGTCGTCGTCGCTTCACGTTTCCAGGGTTCGGAGTGAGCGCTGCGTCGCAAGCGCCTTTGCAAGGCGTTGGATGGCGGGATGCTTGGCGAGCTCCTCCGGTGTTGCGCGAGGGAGCTCCGCCAGGACTTCGATGCCGCATTCGGTGCGGAGTTCGGCGGCGTTCGTTCCCGTCGATGCGTCTTGCGTAGCGGGGCAGACGAGGATGACGCCTGCGACCCGCAAACCCGCGGACGCCGCTGCGCGTAGCGTTGCGGTCGTGTCGTGGAGAACGCCCAAGCGATCCGGAGCGACGAGGACGATGTCTGTCGGACGGAGCAAGGGGGCTAAGTCTGCGTTCGTGAATTGCGGACCCAGGGGAGAGAAGAGGCCACCCGGGAGTTCAACCAGCACGCCGTCGGCATCGGTTCGGACGTCGTTAACGTAGGAGACCACGGCGAGGGGGTCGATTGCGACGTTGGCCTCGCGGGCGGCGAGATGCGGAGATACGGGTCGTTCGAGACGGTATGGCGGCGAATGTTTCACGTGAAACGTACCTGCTGCGTCAAGACGTTGCGCATCAGACATCACCTCGGGGGTGATCCCACTTTCGACCGGCTTAATCCCCGCGATCATCGCGGGTGCGGGAGCCCCGGCCCCCGCCCACGTGGCGCTCGGGGTCTCTACCGCCGCGGCGGCGCGGACCCACGCTTTGAGCAATGCCACGCTGCAGTGGGTTTTCCCGATTTCGGTTCCAGTCCCGGTGATGACGAGCAGCGGCGTGTTCGCGTTGGCTTTCATGGCGATAGCTCCCTCTAGCGCGCTAGTGCGTTCCGCTAAGGTACCGATTGAATGTGGCAACTGCCGCATCGATCTCTTCTTCGGTGTGAGCGGCGCTCACCGTGAGACGCAGTCGCGACGTACCCTCAGGTACTGTTGGGGGGCGAATCGGTTGCACCAGCACCCCAGCGAGCGCGAGTTCCCGCGCGATGCGCGTCGCCCGCTCTGGCGTGTGCACGACGATGGGAACGATGTGCCCGAAGCCCAGCAGCTGCGGTGCCGCAGTCACGGCGAGTTGGCCTGCTGGCTGACGCCCGGCTGTTATCGTCGCGCCGCCAGCTTGAGCAAGCGCGGATCGAAGTCGGTGGGTCATGGCGGCGACGCGATCGCGCAGGGTTGGCGTTCCGGACATCAGTCGCAGCGCCCTAAGGGCGGCAGCGGCGGAGGCGGGGGCGATTCCCGTAGAGAAAACGAACGAACGGGCCTTGTTCCACAGCCAATCTCGAAGAACCTCGTCCCCGCATACAAACGCGCCTTGGGAGCCAAAGGCTTTGCCCAGTGTACCCACGAGAACATCGGCCTGAACGCCGGCCTCAGCGCAGCGCCCGCGCCCCTCGGGGCCAAGCACGCCGAGCGCGTGCGCTTCGTCGATGTACAGCCCCGCGTCGTGCGCATCACACACCTTTCGCAGTGCGGCCAAATCCGGACCATCCGCGTCCATCGAGTAGTAGCTTTCGGCAATGACCCATGCGCGCGGCTCCGTCCGGCTTCGCAGCGCTACCTCGATCGCCTGAATGTCACAATGGGGCGTTACAACGACGCGCGCTCTCGACAGACGAGCACCGTCGATGAGTGATGCGTGGTTGAAGGCGTCGCTGATGACTAAGTCGCCTCGCCCGGCGATCGCGGCGATGGTGCCCACATTCGCAGCGTACCCGCTCGAGAAAACCAGGGCGGCTTCGTAGCCAAGCCAGCAGCTCACTGCGGTTTCGAGGTCGCGGACCTCAGGACAGTCGTCGGCGACGAGACGCGATGCGCCGGAACCCGAGGCGGATACCGCCGGCGGTGTCAACCGAGCGAGTCCGAGGTAGTCGTTCGAGGTGAAGTTGGCGAACGCGCCGGGGGGCCGGAGTGGCGGCTGAAATCGGCGGAGCCCCCTCTCAGCGAGGTCTTCGAGACGGGCAACGAGGTCGGTGTGGAGATAACGCATTGTTTCACGTGAAACGACGAACTCACGCTCGCGAGACGTTAGCGCATCGCGGAAATCACGAGCTTCCGGAGGCCTAGCACGAGGCCGCGCGAGAGGCCGCTGGTTCCGTCGGGGTCGCAGGCCCCGCGATGGCGCCAGCGCCCCGCCCCTGGCGACGTGCACGTAAGTATTCGGTGCGATGGGTTCGGCGATAGCGTCCCCAATTCGCCAGTTCGAACTTAGACTCCTCTCGCCGCGCGGAGAACCATGGCTGCCGGTACCCGTCGCGCCACACCGTCTGTTGTTGGCGCGTTCACCGGCGCGGGGTAGTTGCCCCCGTTCGTTCCGTCCTCGCCGGGAGGGCTTAGTTGCAGTCCGCGGGAGGCAGGCACTTCTCCTCCCCTGAGAGATTCTCGCACACGGAACACGGTGTCTGTTGTTGGAAACGAGCCCACTCGCACCCTACGAACGGCGTAGGAACGCACCCTCGCCTCTTTGTCGCGACGTCGCAAGCTCCCCACTCCACCAGGCTGTCGTTGTAGAGCTTGATAGGCAATTGGTATTCGCCCGACTCAACGTCCAGGCCGCCTTGCAACCGACCGAATACGCGGAGGTCCGCAACCACAAGTTTCCAACCGCCCTTGGGAATTTGCTGCAACAGTCGAGAGCGGAGTTCCGGCTTCAGCGCGATTTCGAGCGCGACGACGCTGAGTCCTGCGGTGGTCCCCGAGGCCGGATCGACAACGTCGGTCAAGATCTGCGTGTATTCGTCGAGCTGACCTCCGGCGTCGTCCCGAATCCTCACGACCGCGCCGTTTAGGAAAACCCGATGGGATTCGATGCGGCCGGACCCAGGATCGGATCGAGTCGGCATTTGATTCGCGGTTTGAATAACGGTCGTGAACGTGGCCTTGTACTTGAGGTCGAGCTGCGCAGCGAGCAAGTAGGGACCCTTCGGATCGGCGGTGAACTCACATGTCGAGCCTCGCGGCGCGAGCGGGCCCGTGATGTACAGCGACTTGTTGTTCTCGGAGCAGCCAGGGGTGAGGGCAGCCGCGCCAACGGCGGCGAGAAAGGAAGCTCCTAGAAAACCCTGAATGCGCCTCATCGACTCGACCTCCCGATCCGGTGAACTGACGTGGTGTGCAGCTTCGTCGCCGCGCACACTGAACTGCAACTGTTCGGCTTTGAACCGACGCGACTCTCGCTGAGAGCCTATCGGGTTCGGGAGGTAACAGCCAAATTCGGAGCGCTCCGACGCGTCCGGTCGCAGGGCGCCCCGGCGGTGTGCCTCGGCCTGTGTCCGCGTCCCGCGCCGCGCGGTGATGAAACTCGCTGGCGCGGGATGATGGCTGCGGTTTAGCCGGTGAGCACGGCCTGACGAAGCGCGTCCAACGTGAGGTTCACAACAGCCCCGTGGCCGACCTCTGTCGCGATCGGAAGGTTCAAAGTTCGTCCCGCTCGTTTTTTGTCGGCGGCGATAAACGGCCAACTGGCCTCGAGCGTTTCACGTGACACGTTCGTTGGCAGGCCCAAACGGGTGAGCAGTTCGCTGGCACGGTTGGCGAGGCCTCGCTCCGAGTGTCCGACGGCCTCGGCGGCCCGAAGCTCAATGACTGTGCCGATCGCGACGGCTTCGCCGTGCAGCAGAGTCTCAAAGTGGCCGTGGGCCTCGAGTGCGTGGCCGATGGTGTGCCCGAGGTTGAGCAGCGCTCGTGCTCCCCTCTCCCGCTCGTCGCTTCGAACGATTTGCGCCTTCGCGGTGACGGCGGCGCGAATGACCCCGCGAAGCGCTTCGAAGGAACCCGTCCGTATGTGTTCGGCGTGCTCTTCCAGCGTGGCGAACAGTGCACCGTCGGCCACGAGGGCAACTTTGACGATCTCGGCGAGCCCGGCGACTAACTCGCGTGATGCCAGGGTCGTGAGGTGGCCGCCGTCGATGAGCACCGCATTCGGTTGGTAGAACGAACCGAGCAAATTTTTTCCTCGCGCATGATCGAAACCGGTCTTGCCCCCGACCGATGAGTCGACCATCGCCAGCAAGCTTGTGGGCACTTGCACGAGCCGAACGCCTCGAAGGAGCGTGGACGCGGCAAACCCGGCGACGTCCCCCACCACGCCGCCGCCGACCGCTACAATGACGGCGTTGCGGTCCGGTGCGCACGCGAGAGCTTCGTCCCAGACCTGAGTTACGGTGGCCAGGTTTTTGTGGACCTCGCCTGCGTGCATGACGATGCGGTGGTGCGGCATCGCAGCACCCGCAAACGCACGGCTGAGCCACGCCTCGCGAGCGCGCACGACGTTCGAGTCTGTCACCACAATCGCCATTGACGCTTTCAGCTCCGCGAGCAACGACACCAACCGCTCCGGGTTGTTGTCGCAAATCTCGATGCTGTAGGTGCGCTGCCCCAAGGGCATCACCACGACATCGCGCGCTGCGCATGCGACGATGCTGTCGCAGTGCTCGGCGATCGAACGATTGTCATCGGTGCGCACAACGCCGTGCGCTTCCGCGTAGGCATCGGCCCGAAGCTCAAGAAGCGCCTCAACTCTCTCGCGAGAGGCTCCTTTGGCAAGCAGCGGGCGGACTGGAACCGGCGTGGAGGCGGCGGGGCCGTCCACCGCGTGATGCCGCACGTGTGCCGAACCGAGCCCCGAGTCGGTGAGGTTTGCACGGTCGGCGCCGTCCGCGTCGCGCCGCGCGGTTTCGGCGCGTTCGACGATCGCGCCGGCCGAGGCTTCGAGCGTCACAACGGTCGCGGCGTCGAGGGCCGCGAAGCGCACGGCGCGCGATGTGATGGTGCCGCCTCCAAAGCTAATGACACGCGGTGTCGGGTCGGCCAGCGTACGCATCGCGACGGACGCTTCGATTTCGCGAAAGCGCGCCTCCCCCTCGCGCGCGAAAATCTCCGCAATCGTCGAGCCCGTTTCGGTCTCTATCTCGGCATCGGTGTCAACGAAAGGAACGCCAAGCATCACGGCGAGGTGCCGACCAAGTGTCGTTTTGCCTGTCGCCATGAAGCCGCTCAGGACGATGGGTTTCAGAATCGACGTCGCCGGTTTCGTCATGGCTCCGAGAGTGTATCGTGCCGGGTGCCCGCTCATGCCAATTGTGGACGCACAAAACGGTACGATTCGCATCGACCTGGTTGTCAAAGCGGGCGCGAAGACGACCGCCTTCACGGGCGTGCGGGACGCCATCGTGAATGGCCGCAGCGGGATGAGCGTTTGCGTGTCCGTCGCGGCCCCGCCGACCGATGATCAAGCCAACCGGGAGCTTGTGCGGTTTTTCGGAAAAGTGTTTGGGGTGCCCCAGCGCTGCGTAACGATTGCGCGGGGCGAACGCTCGCGGTTCAAGGCAGTGTCGATTGATGGAATCACCGTCACCGATGCCCAGCGCGCTTTGCAGGCGGCGATGGTAAGAGACTCGGTTCACGAATGACCGACCAGGCGTTTCACAAGTATGAGGGGCTCGGCAACGACTTCGTTGTGATGGATGTCGGCAGTGGCGGCGCATCGGCTGTCGCCGTTGATGTTACGCGCGCTCGGATGTTGTGCGACCGCCGCTTTGGCGTCGGTGCTGACGGCGTGCTGCTCTTGCTGCCGCCGTCGTCGAGCGAGGCACAGGTCCGAATGAAGGTGATCAATGCCGATGGGTCCGTCCCTGAAATGTGCGGCAACGGGTTGCGCTGTGCTGCCTTACACTTCGCCCGCTCGCACGCGTTGTCGCGCGGCGACGTGGTTTTCGAAACGGATGCGGGTCTTCGTTCGGTAACGGTTCATTGCGATGACGCCTCGCGGGCGGCTGGCCTGGTCACCGTCGACATGGGTCGCATTCACGTGGGCGAGCGCGTCGAGTTGGTGCCCGACGGTTTTGCGGAGCCATGGTCGTTCGTCCTAGCGGATGCCGGCAATCCGCACGCCGTCACGGTGCGCGAAACGACTCCCGACCAGATGGTTCGCGTCGGCGCATGGGTGTCGACACATTCGAGGTTCGCGCAGGGTACCAACGTTGAATTCGCCCGGTTTTCCGACGGCGCCGTGGACCTCGTGGTGTACGAGCGAGGCGTGGGCATGACCTTGGCGTGCGGTACTGGCGCGTGCGCTACCGTGGCCGTGGGAATCTCCCTCGGGCACTTGAGGGCCGGCACTGATGTGCGCGTGGCGTTGCCTGGTGGATCACTGGCTGTCCGGGTCGATGCTGAAACTGGCCGGGCCATGATGCGTGGGCCAGCACGCCATGTCTTTTCTGGCGTTATCGTTGTGTAAACACAAGAAGCGGCAATTCGGTATGTAGGTTGCATCCGATGGGTCCTATGCGCAATCTCGCTTGGCTTGATGTTCCTTCCGTCGAGACCCAACTTGTTCTCGCCGATCGCTATCGAGTTGTAGGCGAAATCGCAAAAGGTGGCTGCGGAGCCGTGTTTGATGCAGTCGACACGCATTCGGCGCGCCCGGTCGCAATCAAAGTACTGCACCCGAGCCCGACGGATCGCGCGGCCGGCCCCCGGTTCGCGCGTGAAGCACGGGTGGCATCTTCGATCCACCACCCGAACGTTTGTGCAGTCCTTGAGTCCGGGGTCTTGGAGGATGGCACCGCGTTTCTGGTGCTCGAGCGCTTGTACGGTGAGACGTTGCGCGCGTACTTGGCTCGGCTTGGCGCGCGCCCTGCCGAGGAGGCTATCGAGGTTGCCGTGCAGATGCTTTCGGGTCTTGAGGCGGCTCACGCGCTCGGCATCGTGCACCGTGACATGAAGCCGGAGAACGTGTTCATGGCCCGCACGTCGGTTGCGCCGTTCACCGTGAAGCTCTTAGATTTTGGAATGTGCCGGTGGACCACAGGACGGCCGGTCGACGAGGCGACGCTCACGCGGGCCGGAAGCGTGGTTGGCACGCCGGAATACATGG
>Ga0164292_10005206_pt1 | contig 10635 bp, 7 predicted proteins | sample GEODES117metaG_FD_111486 | JGI IMG/M metagenome (GOLD analysis project Ga0164292, IMG submission 111486) | Eutrophic lake water microbial communities from Lake Mendota, Wisconsin, USA - GEODES117 metaG | ecosystem: Environmental > Aquatic > Freshwater > Lake | place: USA: Lake Mendota, Wisconsin... | reverse complement strand
TCAAGCCAGGCGTCGGTAGAGCTCCTGGTTCTTCTCGAGCACCCGTTGCGCAGCAACATCGAAATCGGCGGACTGGTGTGCCAGCAGATCCCGTACAGCTGCAGCGGCCAACTCAGCCTCTGGTACCTGGAGCCGTGAAGCAGCCTCGCTCAGCGCCTGGGCCTGGTGGTCGCTGAGTTCGATCGCGATCGCCATGGATGGGTCCACTTGCTTTCCAACGATGGCACCTTCCTCAGCTGATGGTGCCCCGTGAACGACCGGAAGGGCCATTGGGGTCTGAATCCCCCGGGGATGGGTCGTGCGGGCTTCCTCATGGTCGCCCCACGGGCAAGGGCTGACGCGAGCGGCTCGGCGACAGGCGCCGTCGCCGCCCTTGCCTGCGCGGGGCACCACTCGGGCGTCCCGCGCTTTGCCGTTCATAGCCGCGTCCAAGTCCCGCTCACGCAAAACCTTCGAAGGCCCCACGGCCGAGGAGAAGATCGTCGCCTCCTTGATCGAGCTGATGGAGGCCGGCTCCGCCCCCTGGCGGCGGCCCTGGGATGGCACCGGCGGCGGCCACCACGTCAATCTGCTTTCGGGTCATCGCTACCGCGGTGCCAATCCGATCCTGCTCACCCTCGGCATACACATTCGGGCTTCATCCCTGCCGTTCTGGTGCGGCTTTGCCAAAGCAAGAAAGCACGGCATCTTCCCCCGCAAGGGCAGCAAGGCGGTGCACATCCTGCGGCCCCAGCTCCTTAGCCGCGAGGAGCAAGGCGTTGGCGGAGAAGTCACCTTGCGCAGCTGGGCCAGCTACCGGCCGGTGGCGGTCTTCAATGTCGCCGATCTCGAGGGAGAGGCACTCGCCGCCCTGATCGAAGCACGCCAAGCAGCAGAAGGCGTGGAGGCCAAGCCGGAGCCCGAGCGGCTGGAGGCGGCGGAAGCGGTGCTGTGTGCCTGGCCGGTGCCGGTCAGCTTTGGCGGGGATCGCGCCTGCTATCTACCCGCTATCGATCGGATTCAGCTGCCCGATCGCGCCAGCTTCCACTCCCCCGCCGCGTTCTGTGCCACCTGGGCCCATGAGCAGATCCACTCCACCGGCCATGAGTCCCGCTTGAAGCGGGATCTGGGCGGTGCCTTCGGGAAGCCGCGCTATGCCCGTGAGGAGTTGGTTGCCGAGCTGGGGGCGGTGCTGTTGGGTGATCGGCTGGAGATCGGCAGCGAAATCGAAAGCCATGCCGCCTATCTGGGCCACTGGATCGAGCTGCTCAAGGAATCGCCCAAGGTGTTGTTCCAGGTGCTCAGCGAGGCGCGGCAGGCGGCGGATTTGATCTGTCCGGAGCCAGCTATTGCAATTCCGGTCGAAGGGATCCCAGCAGGGGCTCCAGCTTGACGGAGCACCCAAAACCCAACCTGGCTGGCACTGAGGCCCGGCCGCCGCCACCATCGCTCCATGGCATTCAGCCCCTCTGCTGCCTTCCTTCGCCTGCGCGAGTTCATCGCCGAGCGGATGCGCATGAGCCACATCTATCAGCTGTTGATGTTGTTGGAGTTGCTGGGCCGCCGCAGCCCGGCCCCCGCGCAGGACATCGCCCGACGGATCCTGGGGGAGGACGTGACTCAGATCGAGTACTACACAGAGCGCGTCAAGCGCATGGTGGGCCGGGTACTCACCGGCAACGGCATCACCGCCTATGGCGATGGCCACTACAGCCTGATCGGCGGCGAAGAGCTGAGCGATGGCGAGCGCGACGAGCTGCTGGAGCTCTGCCGCCAGCGCCTCGATGCCTTCCGCGAGAAGCGCGGCGAGGAGGTGTTTGCCCACCGCAGCCGCCACCGCACCCCGATCAACGGCTCGGTGAACTACCAGGTGCTCACCCGCGCCCGGGGCCGCTGCGAGTGCTGCGGGACGCACGAGCACCAGCGGGCCCTGGAGGTGGACCACATCATCCCCAAAAACCAGGGCGGCTCCGACGACCTCACCAACCTGCAGGCCCTCTGCTTCCGCTGCAACGCCGGCAAGCGCGACACCGATCGCACCGACTTCCGCGGTGTGCAGGCCAGCTACAGCCACCGCGAAGCGGGCTGTGTGTTCTGCGCGCTGGAGGGCAGCGGCCGGGTGCTGCTGGAGAACGAGCTGGCGCTGTGCATCGCCGATGCCTATCCCGTGAGCAAGGGGCACAGCCTGGTGATCCCGCGTCGTCATGTGGCCGACGGGCTGGAGCTGCACCAGCCGGAGTGGAACGCCGTGGTGGAACTGCTGAAGCTGAGGCGGGAGCAGCTCAGTGCCCAGGACGCGTCGATCAGCGGCTGGAACGTTGGGTTGAACTCAGGGGAGGCTGCGGGGCAGACGGTGTTTCATGGGCACTGGCATCTGATTCCGAAGCGGCAGGGGGATTGCGCGGAGCCGCGGGGTGGAGTGCGGGGGGTGATTCCCGGCTGCATGAGCTATGGCTGAACAGGAGTCCGTCAGCCAGACCCGATCACGCAACATGGCGGCGATCCGTGGGAAGGACACCGCCCCGGAACTGGCCATCCGTCGGATCCTGCACGCCATGGGGATGAGATTTCGTCTCCACAGGAAGGATCTGCCAGGCAGCCCGGACATCGTTCTTCCCAGGCACCGCACCGTCGTTTTCGTGCACGGTTGCTTCTGGCATCGGCATGAAGGCTGTCGGTACACTACAACTGCGAAAACCAGGCAGGAGTTTTGGCTGGCCAAGTTCGAGTCAAACGTGTTCAGAGACAGGCGTAATCAGGCTAAACTTGAACAGCTGGGCTGGCATGTGCTGGTGGTGTGGGAGTGCGAGCTGCGAAAGCCTGAGGCTCTCCGACGTCGGATCGTGGAAGCCTTCCAGCCATTCGGCTGAACGCCTCGATAAAGTCGGCATGTTGTCCTCAAACGATTCGATTGTATAGGAGAAGGTGTGGATGACGTCCTGGAATTGCGGACGCAACCTCCGCAAAAAGAACGTCACCTCATTTAGGAAGTGAAAAGCCGTCTTCTTTTAGCTTCTCGAGAGCTGCAATAACAACTAAGCACTGCTTTGGAGTGGGGACCCGATTCGGCAATTGCTGTGCAATCTGAAGACAGTCGAGCTCTTTGGGGCTAAGCAGATTACGACGTCGCCCTTCCTCAATAACTAAGCGCCATGTTGACGCGGGTATCTGACAAACGTAGACTTGGGATTGGATTTTGTCATCCTCGGCTTGCAACTTCTTGCCTTGCCTCTCCTCAGCTTTTGCTTCGTTCGCAGAAGAAAGATCGTCGACAAACTGCTTAGGCAAGGATCGCATTAGCTCGTCCATTCTGCCAAAGATCCGAGTCCAACAGGCTTCCTTCTTACACCATTCTGAAATATTGGAGATGCCAGGCGGTGGATTCATAATGTCTTCGTTGACTAACTTCGATGCAATACTCAAGCTCACGTCAAGCGACTCAAATACCCCTTGATTATGCCAAATGCGATGCCAATGCAATTCACCGCCACAGCGCCTAGACACTTCTCCAATGGAGGCAATCGCGTAAGATACAATATTTGCCCTATAGCCTCCAAGATACCAAGACTGTTGAGAGACGAGTTTCTCGGTGTGGCGAAAGATGATCGCGCGCGCAATAATGCGCCGAAAATAATGCTCATTGAACGCAGTTGACGACTTCTCCCACTCCTTGCCTATTCGGAGTGCGTATTGGGCAAAGTTTCTTTGGCTACCAAGGTTTACCCAACGAGGATGATCATCAAAGACATTCTCGAATTTGGCAAGGTCTGTTTTAGTGAACATCTGCAATTTTGGATGCTCAGCCAGAAATCGCCTTTGCTCACCGCGCGTAAACTTTGACTGCGCATCTATATATTGGCCGCGCACCCGTTCATAGAACCATTTTGTCTCACGCTGCGCGCCCTTCTGCGCTGGTGCCCACATTCGACGTGAGAAATCCGCCATTCGGACATGGTACGGATGATTGGAGAAAAAGTCGGCCGCGGTCACTCGGTTCTGTGTGTTGGCATATTCCGAGATGCGGGGTACGATCATCTCGCTTTGCTCGCTATCAACCACTGAAAGCTTCATTTGCACAAAGATTTCAGACAGATCGGCTTTGTCGCGTCTCTGAGTATGGAAGAGCGAAGCGGTCGTTTGGCCTCCATTCACAATCTGAAGATCGATCATACGGACAATATGAAGCACTCCGTTTATCGTCCGCGTCAGGACCTCTTGGGCAGTTGCCGTGATGCCATTGTTGAAGGCGAAGAACATCTGCGGCTCGTTGATGATGGTCGCTCGGATACCCTTGTTAACCTGCGCACGGGCTTGGAGGAAAGTTCTGACATTCTGCTCCAGCAACCGTGCTCCATATCGGTCGTAGAGCGCTGCAAGGATGGTTGCAGGCATTACGATTAGATAGGACTGATAGGAATCAAAGCCTAAGTTTGCTGGTAGGCAGGCGATACCACTTCCAGAAAGCTCAACAAAATCGATGTCGAGCGGCTCCTTGTGCCCGCGTGAGCTCCGCTGGCGCTGGAACCTCGCCATATCCCAGATGTGATAGGTCGCGGGGATGCCGCCAACCTTGCCGTCGGGGAAAGCCTGGAATCGGTCGCTCAACACCCGCTCAGATGTCAGGTAGAAGTTGACCTGACGCAGCATGGTCTTACGATCGGCGATCAGCCGTACAAGACCATATTCGGGTGTGGTTACATCGGGTTCGAGCGATCCCTTGATGCCTGCCTCGAAAAAGTTCACGGCGCGCTTGAACGCGGCGTCCACCTCGGTGCGGGTGAGCGTCTCCAGCGCGCGCCGACAATCGAAGTCGGCGACGAAGATGTCGAGAGCGTCTTCATCGTTGAACCAGTAGCCATCGACGCGCATCCCACGCAGGGCTCGGTAGTGGCAGTGCTCGAAGCCCTCGATGAAGCCAGTCTCGCTTAGCTCGGTGGAGACAGCCTCCATGAATGCTTCGAGCTGATAGGTGCTGTTGGCCTCGGCGTCGGCCAGCGTCTCCTGGCGGAAGTCGTGGAAGAACTCCTCAACTGTCTGGTCCATCAATTCCCCCCAATGACTTCCCCGTTATCGCATTCATACGGCGCAATGGTTTCTAGCCGTATATCGTAGGCGACCCGATCGATGCCATTCGGGAGCTGCGACCTCACCAGCCGTGGGAACCCGTCGACGACGCGATAGCTGTGCACATCGGTTACGACGAAGCGAGGCTCATCGTAGCCGGGAAGCGGCGAATAACCCTGCGCTACCAGCTTGCGTTCGAAGGCCTCGACAGCCTCGTCCTCGACGAGCCGCGACTGCACCGCGGTGATGATCTCGTTGAGCGACTGGGAGCCCGTCGCATCGGAAAGGCTACTCAGCCGGTAGATGCGCAGAAACAGAGAGTCATTAAGGGACTCCAGCTGATCCTCGGACGAAATGCGTACAGTGCTGCGTTCGGTGCCGGAGAGGGATTTGATCTCAACCGCCGTGTTGCCGAAAGTGAAGTCCTGATGAGACTTTTGCGGGCCAAACCAGGCTTCGACGGCGACAGCGGACGACGGCTGCCGCTCGATCAGTTCCAGCAGGAAAGAGAGTTCCGCGAAAAGGCCGCGGACCTCCTCTGCCGATAGGTGCTGAATGCGACCGGACAGAAATGTCTTCCATCGCCGGATGTGCGTTAGCGCGACGGCGAGCGAGCTGGCGGAATCGGCGGCGCGCTCCAGCGAAGATGCGAGCGTGCGGCAGAGGCCCTCGAAAAGATCGCGGTCGACCTGTTTATCGAGAGTGAGGACAAGGCGCTGATGTCCCTTCTCGCCCCCGCGAAGATCGACGTCGATGCCATGCACCGTGACCACATTCTTCCGGAACTGGTCGGTGTGGTCACCCTGAAGCTCCGCAATGAACAGGCAGGCGCCAGTCGTGTCACGACCCCAGAAGCACGGCACGGCGGTTTCGCCGGGAACTTGCCGGACATTGAAGTCCGCGCCTGGGACCGCGATGTCTGCCCATGGTGAGGACTCAGGCATCGTAATCCTCTTCCTCGTCCGGGTCGTCGCCGTAACCCTGCATCTGCTGGAGCCAGACCTTATTCACGACCACGTTGACGGTGGTCGAATAGTCTCCGTAGGGAAAGCTCACGCCGAAAGCGGCGATCGGCCCAGCCACTGCCTCGTCCCTGGGTTCGAGGCTGTGGATCATGAGCAGCGGCCTGTTCCGGACCATACGGTAGTGCGTGTCGGACACCGCGCCGGTTCCGTCCTCGCCGCAGGCCAGCGTTTCCGCCTCTTTGCGCTGCTCATCGTCGAGTCCGAGCTTCTCGTCGCCGCGGGAGGCAACACGATCCTTGTTCAACCGCCATGCGGTTCCGTTCGGCTGATCTTTGCCGACGACGCGTACCTGGTTTCTCAGCGTTAACGGCCCTCCATCGCCCGGAATCCCTCCGGGGGAGATGAGCAGAACGTCGGCATGCGGACGCTTTTCCGCGATCCGTTCGAGATAGTTCACCACGTCCGACTTAATGCCAGCGAAGATCGAGTGCGTCTCAAACCGGGTCAGGAAATCCTCGACAACCGCGATCGGGACGTCGCGGAAGATCAGGCCCTTTCCGGTGTCCTCCTCCGGCCGCCCGCCGAAACCGTTGCGCCAGTGCTCGGCGATCAGGTCGAAATTGCGGGCGTTCACCACCGGATCGGTCGAAACGACGTAGCTCTCCCGCAACCGCCCGCTGAAACTCTGTTCGACCGTGACTTCCTGGCCGGCCCGCATTTTGTTGGCGGCGGTGATCAACAGGCTGTCCGGGTGCGAACGGACATACAGGCCGAAATCCTTCGGGCTGAGGCCGTCGCGCCGCATCCGCTTCACCTGCTGGGTTAGTTCCTCGGCCGCCCCCGCGATATGGGAGTACCAGTTGATAGAGTCGCACGAGAGATGGACTCGGCAGAGATCCTCGAAACCCGGCCGATAGCCGAACCAGCGGCCCATCTGCATTAGCGTGTCGTACATTTTCGTGTTGCGATACATGTAACTGACGGTCAGACCTTCAATCGTGAGGCCGCGCGACAGGCTGAGACCGCCTACTGCGATTGCCGTGAGGCCGACGCCCTCCTTCTTGTATCGCTTGTAGTCGAGCACCTCATCGCTCTTGCTGTTGATGACGGAGAGGTGGAGGTGATCGAACACGCTGTTGAGCGCGGCCTTGACCTCAGGCCAAGTGAAGCCTACGTCGGCATATTCGGCATCGAACGCCTGCTTCAGTCCCTGCATGTAAACGTTCCTCGAAGAGACGGATTCCGGCATCAGGTAGTTAGAGCGGACCGCGACCCTGATTTTCTTTTCGCGGAGGCTGATGAACTCGCGCACGGCCTTCTGCACCGGAACGAAGCGCGACACGTTAATCATCATCGAGCAGTGCTTACCTGCCTGCCCGCGCAGGTTGCGAATGGCGCGTGCGACAATAAATTCGTCGAGGGCGCGGTATAGACTGGGGGGCAACTCTGGGATCGAGTCGTTGCGCTTGTGGTTGTAGGGGAGGAAGTCCTCGCAGTCGTCAATCGGCTTCACGATCGACTGGCTGATCTCATCGTCGAGGAACACCTTCTCCGCGCCGAAATAGGTGGTCGGCGCGTCAAGGCAATAGATAAAGTCGCGTGGGAATAGCTCCTCGCGCACTTCATCATCGTAGCCATCGGGATTGATGAAGATGTTGGCGAACGGCGTCGCCGTGTAGCCGACGTAGCTGGATTTCGCGAACAGCCCTAAGATGCGCCGGATCATGGCGTTCGTGCGAGTCGGGTCGAGATCTTCCTTGTTGGTGTTGATCGATGCGTTGTCGGCCTCATCATCGATCAGCAACATCGGCACGTCGGAAATCCGACCATCACCCTCAGCGTTAAGCGCCTTCAGCCATCGGTGAAGGGCTGCGAGGGTCGTGACATTCTTTTTAATGATGAGGATAATCGGCTTGGAGAAGTCGTTGATCTTCCAGCCGCTCTTTGCCGCGGTGGTCTTGTTGAAGTCATCATTGATATTAGTGAGCGTTGCCGGATGCGGATAGCCGGGATCGAGGCCGACGCCGATAGAGCCGCGAACCTCGGGATCGCTGGACCGTCCGATGAAGGCTTCGTCGATGCGTTCCTGGGTCTGCTTGCGCAGGTTGTTGTGAATGCCAGCGATGACGATGATGAACTTGTAGCCCGCGTCAGCGGCGCGGGCTAAGAGACCCGTGTAGTTCGCCGTCTTGCCAGACTGGACATGGCCAATGACCAAGCCGCGGCGGTTCCACGTAGTCCCCTCACTGTGGGGGTCCTGGAGATGACCGAGGATGCGGGTGGTCACGTCGCTTAGCGACTGCACCATCCGGGGCGGCCAGCCTTCCTTCAGTAGAAACCTCTCGTAGGCTCCGCCATAGGTCCAGGTGATGTCTTCGCGCTTGCTGACCCACTGGTTGTCATGACTCGCAGCGACATCAACCAGCGAGACACCCGCGCCCATGCGCGTGTCGACAGAGATCATCGCCTCGGTGATGATGTTGCGGAGGTCGCCCGTGTAGCCAAAGATGACGGCGATCTGCTTCGCCTTCTCCTCCACCTGCTCGCGCGTTGGCGTTTCGGTCAGGTTGGCGAGACCCGAGATCAGCGCGTTGGTGATGTTGCGTTCCTCGGTGATGATCGTGGCGGTCATGCGAAAGCCTCTGCGATGAATTTCTCGGCCGTCTCGATCTGCCCGTCGAAGAGGCGCGTCGACCGCACGATCTGTAGGAATGCCTGCGGATCGCCCGGCCCGTCGCCGTAGAGCGCCTGCTTAAGGCTTTTCAGCCGATCCAGCGCCTGGCCTCTGTCGGCATCCGTCTGCCTCACCTCGCGTGGATGCGTCGAATAGTCGGAATAGATCATCTCGACCGGCAGGGCGGCGGCGATGGAATCGAGCAGCACGCACAGCGAGGAGGCATCAAGGGAAGACAGCCGCGCGCAGAGAGAAGCGACGAGCGGGTGCTCCGCGTTGATCGCGAACCGGATGCCGCCATGATCGGCATAGCGTTCCCAGAGCGGCGCCTGGGTTTCCTCGAACAGTTTCTGGCCGCGACCGCGATGGACGGTGACGCTGCGGGCCGTGATCTGATTGATGATCTGCCGCAGGCGCTCGCGCACGGCGTGTGGCGGCCGGGCCCGCGACTTCTTGATGTCGATGGTCCAGGCTTCATCGAGGCTATTAGGAAAATCGATCTGGACTCGCGCCAGCTTGGTCGCCTCGCCCTTGGGCACCAGTCGGAACCAATCGCCCCGAGCCATCAAACGCCCATTGCGGTAAACGTAAGCGCCTTGGTTGGAGATGAAGTCGCTGCGGTCCTGATAATAGTCCCACTCGGACGCGGTGAGCCGGCTGTGGTGCGTCAGGATGTATGGCTGCATCACGACCTGCACATCGCCGATCCAGACCTTATCCTCGCGGAGCATCTGGGTCGCTTCGTTCTTCCGGCAGAAGGGATCGAAGGCAGCGACTGGGTGACCGTTGATGTGGATGGACAGCTTCTTCCGCCCTTTCACCTCGCCGGCTAGGAAGCGGTGGAAGACGAGCGACAGATGCTTTTCGACAACTGCCAGCTTCTCGTTGACGATCTCGTCCCGCTTTTGACCGGTCTCGTCCTCGAACAGCCGGTCGAGATCCCGCCAGATGACCAGCGTGCCGGTGTCGTCGAGCGTCTCGATAAAGGGCTGCTCCGCGATCTCGTCAGGTTCGAGTACGGATATGAACCAGTCGTCATCTTCCTCGATCCTGGCGAGGCTCCATTCGGCGCCGGCGCGTTCGTCCTGAACGGCGCTGACCACGGTCAGCCGGCGGCACTGCGAGAACGATGCGGTCTTGAGGCCGAGGCCGAAGCGTCCAAGGTCTTTAGGCCCGCGCTCTTTGCGCGGATCGGTGGCGCCGTGGCGCATCGCCACGATCAACTCACCCTCGCTCATTCCGCGGCCGTTGTCGGCGATAACGAGCACCGGCGCGTGGGGGCTCATGTCGCAGAATATCTGAATATCCGTCGCGTCCGCCGAGATGCTGTTGTCGATCAGGTCGGCAACAGCGGTTTCAAGCGAATAGCCAAGATCGCGGAGGGAAGCCGTCAGGCTGGCGGCGCTGGGAGGAAGATGGTGCGATCTCGCCATTAGAGGTGAACTTGGGGTTACCCCAATTCGGTGGACAGGTGTTAGGGCTCCACGCTGTCGAGTCTAAGGGTGTTTACGTGGTTCTGATCGCAGGTGATCGGGCTGAGGTGGCCAGTCGTTGAGTGATGACTCTCGCGGTTGTAGTAACCGTCGATCCATAAGGCCAATTTCCTGATCAGCTGCTGTGGGGTTGTTCAGGGTCTCGGCATCGTCATTGAGGACCAGCTCGTGTTTGAGGGTGGATAAGAAGCTCTCCACCACTGCGTTATTCCGATAGCAGCCCTTGGCCGACATGCTGGAGCTGATCTTGTGGGCTTCCGGCAGCCGCAGCTAGGCCGTCGCCCGGAATTGGCTACCCTAATCCGTGTGGATCATCAGGGCACCTCGAAAATTGCTAAGTGGACTTGATTCTGGCGGAATCATGGCTATAATTACTCAATAAGATCTGATTGCGACAGTGGGCCAACGAGGCTTCTGGGATGAGCAACAAAGAGTTTCAAAACTCCAAGAGAGGAAGCCT
>Ga0164292_10005205_pt1 | contig 10636 bp, 10 predicted proteins | sample GEODES117metaG_FD_111486 | JGI IMG/M metagenome (GOLD analysis project Ga0164292, IMG submission 111486) | Eutrophic lake water microbial communities from Lake Mendota, Wisconsin, USA - GEODES117 metaG | ecosystem: Environmental > Aquatic > Freshwater > Lake | place: USA: Lake Mendota... | reverse complement strand
GAACGCTGAACGCTTGAACTTTTACTGAAGCGCTTGCGGTTGCGTTGGCAAATTGGGTTTTATACACCACGGCTGAAGTGCTTGATGGACTGTCAAACCACATTATTTGAGTAGAAAAAACAAGGTTTTGTGCTGAATTAGTTGAACCTAGGCTGTCTGTTGTAACAAGCGTTGTTGCATCGCGTAACAATTTGAGATTAAGCGCATTGTTTGTGCTTCCTGATGTTTTGTAGTTTTCTAGGTGACTTGCAAAAACAAGAATTTTGCTCGTTGATGATTGCGGTGTAATTGTTGCCGTCAAACCCGTATCAACATAAGAAGTTACCGAACTCGAAACCTCGGTTGCGTATGTTGCAGACACAACCTGCAAAACGCGAAAAGCTCCGCGCAAGGCGTTTTGCTGTGCAGCGGTAAGAACATTGCCTGCAACAAAGGTTGCTGGGAGTGTGGTTGGTGTAGCCATAAGTGCTCCTAACTTAGTGCGTAGATGGTGTCAAGTGTGGAACTGTCAAGAATGAAAAGCTGATAGACGGTTGTCGGGGATGTGTAAATCGTGACCTGATGTGGTTGGCTGTATGAGATCCGATGCTCAATGCCCTCAATGAAGGACTCCTGTGCGATCACGCTGGTAGTCGTGGATGAGGTCGTGATGGTCTTTTCAACGCTGATCGTGTCACCGATTTCCAAAATTGCCACATTGTCGCGCTCACCAGTAGAGAGCATCTGAAAGCCTGTGTTCACGCTTGTCAATGTTGCTGTCGGTTCGCCTTGGATCAAATAGGTCGCCAATGCAAGAGCTGCAGTGTCGTTGTGAACAAGGCTTTCTGTATAGGCGACAGCTTGGATGAAGTACTTAGATTGGCTTGCCAGATCATCAACGGTCTCTGGTCCTGTGGCTCCGAGATGGGTAACGCTTGCGCGGTTGATTACCTTGTCCGCGCCGAAATTGATGGACACAGAATCGTAGGGATAGTGGCTTGGGTCGTTGTCACCGAAATCCACAGAAGCTCCAGCAAGTGTTGTCCCGATGCGCTTTTGGAATGTGAACACGCCTGACCTGTCCACGAACGCGCGTCCCTGCTCTGCAGCCATGATGTCATTGAGATAGCCCTGAGCATTAGATCCGGACGAAACTGTGTACGCAGCTGCACCGCCAAGAGTGACCGCTGAGGTTTCTATTGATTGCTCACCTACACCTTGAAAAGCATTCACTTCTGGGAGTGCAAGAAGTTCTACAACTCGAGCAGAAGCGACTTGCTCGGTGACATTCCACTCGTCTAGGAACGCTTGCGAAAGAAGGTACTGGTCATCGATGGCTTGGATATTGACGAGGTCGTTGCCATCAAGATTGAACTGATAGTCATAATTGACGATGAAGCCTTGAAAAAGTGACTCGGCAACATTGAGCGAGTTGTAGCGGTAAAAGCGCACGCGACGCATAGGTGCGATGCCCGGCTCATTGTTTGCAGGATCGTATGTGGGCGCGTCCGTGTTGAACGGATTGAACGCCCCATTCGCAAGCTGGTCGTTGAGTGTGAAGTTCATGATGCCGGGAACGAATTGGTCTCCGATGTCGCGTCGTCCTCGAGTGATGGACACATCAAGAACACCTTCCGTCACATCAGCGAACTCTGTCGTCGGTCCGAGCAGATAGGTCGTGTTATCAAGCACGCCCTTTGTCGCTGAGTCCAGCTGAAAACTTGAACTATCCCAACCAGTATCAATCTCAAGTAGATACTCGCCAGACTGGATGACGGATGCTGGCATTAGTATCTGCCAGCGATTGGACGGACCGAGATGTCTGCTGGACCAGATGCACGATTGAAGCTCTTGACCGCATCGATCACGACCTTGCCTGTCTGAGCGTTAGTCAAGACTCCGCCGTTGATGTTCACGGTGTAGTTGTTGCCACCGCGCTCGGTCATAATGCTTGATGTATCGCCAGAGAATGTTGGCGCGGTAGTCGGTGCAAGATTGATCGTGCTGACCGTGTTGGCGAACTTGGCTCCAATGCCTTTGACATCAGCGAGCTTGAGGTTCGGATTCTTGAGAAGCATCTCTGCAGCTTGGATCGCTGACTGTACGCCGGCAAGGTACTGCTCGCCCTGTGTGACTCCAGCTTGATAGAACTTGTCTGCAGCCAAAGTGCCCAAAGTATCTGCGACGAAGTTGAGGTCACTGACAAGCTGGTTGATCCCATTGGGTCCTGTAATCGCTTCTGAGCCACCCAAAATGAGTTCGCTGGCAATTGCGCTACCAGCCTCTTGACCAGCCTCTAGGACCTTCCTGAGCGCGTCCTCGGACAAGCCCATGGTGAGCAGTTGCTCCACCTTTTTGGAGAACGCTTGCGCGCCTGTTGCCTGCTGGGTTAGCTGGTTGAGAATCGTAGTTCCTGCTTCTTTGGCAGCGTCCGCTGCACCAGAGATTGAGAACTCGCCAGTGACCGACTCGGCGACCGTGCCCTTGAAGTCGTCATAGGCTTTTTTTGCGTCTTCAAGTTTCGCTGTCGCTCCATCCAACGCTGCAGTGAACTGATCAGCCAACTCTTCTCGAGCCTTTTTGATCTTCTCTGCCATCTTGTCAATGGCTCCGCCAGCACCGCCGGCAGCCTTTTCCGTACTACCGAGCTGGGTATTGATCTCACTGAGCTGAGGACCAATTGGTTTGATCGTTTCAACTGCTGAACCAGTTGATCTTTTGAATGCAGCCATTGCTCCAGCTGCAACGACCAAGCCGGCTGCAATTGCAGCTGCACCGACACCGATCGTCAAGGCTGTGTTCGCTGCTGTGGCTGATGCTGCGAGTCCCCAGTTCAACGCGGTTGCCACGACCGTGACAGCGTTCGCTGCGAGCATGGCGACCTTAAATGTGACAAGCGCAGCGGCAGCTGCACCGATTGCTGTGCCGATGCCGAGAATGATGCCGACATGATTTTGCGCCCATTTACCGAATGAGATCAGTGCTGGAAGGAGAGCATTGACCAGTGGCAGGACTGCAGCACCGATTGCTTCTTTCGCTTCGTCCATTGCGATAGAGAGTCTCTTGAATTGTCCTTGTGCAGAGTTCGCTGCAATTGATGCCGATCCACCGAAAGTCTTTGCAAGTGACTGCATTACTTCATCAACGGATGCGCCATCTTTGATCAGCGAATAAAGCTCTGGGGACAATTGCTTGATTGCTTTTGTGTTTCCTGCGTATGCCTTGCTGACTGCATCCGCTACTTCTTGGACTCCCTTACCGGTCGCTGCGGATACATCAAGGACAGTTTTGAGCGCGTCCTGTGCAGATGCCAGATCTCCAGTACCACGGACAAGGCTGGCAAGAGCTGGACGAAGCTCATCGTCCGCCACCGCTGCCGACATGGACAGCGTGCTAATGAAGTCCTCATTGGCTTGGATCTGTTTTTCGGTTGCTCCAGTAGTCGCTTGAAGTTGGCGCGCAAGTTGAGCCTGTGCAGCTTGATCTGCAGCTGCAGCTTTTGCAGTAATAACTAGCCCTGCACCCAATCCTGCGAGCGCAGCGGTTGCCGGTAGGAATGCTTTATTGACTGCGAACGCCGCGCGCTGTGAATTGGTTTCAAGTGCTTTGAATTGCTCGAATGTTTTCTTGAGTCCGTCACCTTGGAAGTCGGTGATGATGGGGATGCGAATAGCCATTAGAGGTTGCTCCTACTTAGCGCGATGGTGAGCTGACGCTCAACTTCTTCTGTGATGTTTCGGATTGCTGCTTCAATGTTGTCTGTGTTGGCTTCTACTGCAGGCCACATTGAGCGCGACGCTTTGCCGAATGTCTTGTCCATGTTTTCTATGAGTGTGTTGTTCCAGTCATAGTTCACGCCTTTGCGCTTCTGCGTAGACGATGATTTTCCGCCACGACCAGCGATATCAAACACAATGCCAGCAGGGTTTCTTTGCTGAATGATGAACGCGCTAAGAGTCTCGTACTGTGCGCCTAGTTCCATGTTTCGTTTGCGTGCGCGTCGAGTGTCAATTTTGACCGTGATGGATCGGTTTGCGATTGCTTTGTCCCATGGGAAGATGTGTCGCCATTTACGACCGAAGCCACGCATGACTGTCTGACCGATGCCAGCTGGGAGATTGTTTCGCGCGTCCGAGATCGTCGGCTGCATGAGTGCGCGATAGTCCTTTGTGATCTGTCGGCGTAGATCTGGGGCGAGTTTGTTCAGCGTCTTGAGATCTTCCTTGATCCCAAATACCTGAACGCCAGTTCTCGCCATGTTCTCACTTCCTGTTTCTTTCCTCTAACACAGTAGTGACAGTGAGAAGGTCGGCAGTGTCAAACTCTTCTTCGTAAAAGCGCGGAGCCCACGAAAGACTGACCAGCAATTCTGCTAGGAGCCTTCGGTGAGTTCCGCGTGGGTAGGGTTTTCTATTTCCTCAGCGCTCACTTCTACCGAGTCGAGCTTGGCAATGAACTTGTCAAACTCTCCCGGCACTACGATCTTGGCTTGCTTGCATGCTTCCCACGCTAAGAACGCGAGATCTTCTACGCCGATCCCATTCGCCATGTCTGACGCTTTGCGCTTGAACCTTCGTTCCCATGCGACGAGTGTGACGAGATTAGTTGTCACTTCGTATGGGTCTTTGCCTGCTTCTGTCACCTTTAGGTGCAGCTTCATTTCTTCTCGCTTTCGTGTCGGACCGGTGCGCGGTCAGTTATTAGCTTTCGTCGGATGTGTAGACACCACCATTGAATGTCACCGAAATGGTTCCGAGAGCACCCAAAGATGTGACCACTGGCAGAGCTGCCAAAAATGTTCCAGTAAATGTCAAGCCGGGGTTCGTTGCTGAATCAGCACCAGTCGTTGGCTTGACGATGACATTGGTGCTAGTGCCGACTAGTGATTTGAGTGTCGCCCAAGTCTCCGTGGCTGCGAAACTGGCATAGAAGTCGAGCGTGACTGAGTGACTTCCGAGACCCGAGACATACTTCCTTGAAGAATCTCCGAAACTGGTCGCTTCAAGTTGATCGTAGTTGATATTCACAGTTGCACCGGTGCACTGATCGCTGAGATCCACTGCATTGACGGTAACTACTGGTGACGAGAGATAGGTGCTGGTAGCCATGATTACTCCTTAGGTGCTTTCTTGTATTTAGGTTTAGCAGATTTTTCTTCTTCGGTGGTTGATACCTCTTGCTCGACGATAAAGCCACCAGCCAGAAGCGCGCCGACATTGATGCCAGCCTTTGGTTCGTATAGCTCACCAATCTTGCCAATCTTCTCAGACGCGATCACAAAGCTCATGAGGTCTGCGCCTGTACTTCAATCATCATTTCGTATGCCGGGAGTACTACCCCACCGACATCAACGCTGGTCGGGGATCCTGATGTTGCTCCAACATTCGCGGTCATTACAGATGCAGCCATGTTGAGAATGTTACCCAATGCGTCAGAGTTGCCCGGGCCCATTGAGATGATCTGGACAGGGAAGGTCATTTTGGCGATGTTGTAGTTCCACATTGTGAACGATGGTGCAGAGATGAAGACGCACGGGGGTCGCAAGTTGCGCGGATCCGTCACAATTGGCAAGGATGTTGCCGTGGCTAGTTTCGTAGCCAACGCGCTCATCGCATTGTTGAATAGATCGGTGTAGTTAGAAACGGTCATGCGCAGGCTGGGCGATCAATTCCGAGAAGTTGTTTGATCTGACCGTTCATTCCGACGACTGGTGTCTGACCCATGTCCTGATAGCTAGAAAATACATCAACCGTTCCGCGCGATTTATAAAGCATGCCGGCATACATAACCGTGCCCAGATACACATCTTGCGATGGAACGGTCGTGAGCGAGTCCCCTGTGTAACCTGCCTCAGCTCTGCGCCTACTGCAAAAGGCATTCGATGCAGCTGCACAAGTTGTCACAAAAGCCTGATCGCCAGCTGTAGCGACGGAGATGCCAAGCCAGTCGAGGACATTTTGTTGAGTGATCCATGTGCAGGTCTGTGTGTATGTGACCGTGCCGGTCGCAGCTATACGCGAGACATCGCTTGCGGTCTTGGCGTAGAGAACCTGATTTGGAATCGGGACATTGAAGTCGTAAAGCAGATCGCCTTCACTGTCGATGCCAAGGTACTCAAACTCTGGCAACGCATAGACGGTGTATGTTCCGTTGAATGTTGCATCTACTGATGTGACGACTATGGATTCGCCGACTGCAATCTCCGATGGGGTGAGGAGTTGCAGTACGGCGTAGTTATCCAGTAGTGACTTGAAGGTAACGCTGTAGGTTGCCATGAGCGGAAGCTCCGCTCTCGACTAAGCCTGTGTGATCTTGCGGATCATGCTGGAGTTTGCAGCGAATGTTGCTGCATATCCGAACACGCTCATCTGGCGACCCAAGGTTGAAGGTACTTCCACACTGAGCAATCCGCGATCTTGGCGATACACCTCAAACGCATTCTTGTTCATGATGATCATGGTCTTGGCTGCGAACTTGTTGTCCACAACGATCTCGAGACCGAGTGGGTTCATGCCTGACCATGAAGTTGCTGAGCCTGCGCCGAGCGAGTTCTGACCGTTCAATCCCGGTGCACCAATTGCTGGGAAAATTGGGCGATTGGTGGTGTCTACGAGCTGACCCATAAGAGCCCAAGTTGCAGGATCCACGAAGATGTGTGTCGGCAAGTAGTTGGTTGCTGCCGAGATCGTGGTTGCTGCATCATAAATTGACTTCATCAAGTCGGTCACTGACAAGTCCCACACGCCATCGGACGATGCAGCTGCAAGCAAGTTGTCTGCAGCATAGTTGTCAATTGCGGTGAGGTACTGACCAGCAAGATCTTGGATGATGATCTGCATTGCGTTCGGATCTGTGAAGTCGATTACTTGGTAACTGAGCTGGGCACTACCAGCGAATGTCACTTTGCTAACCGTGTTCGACGCAATCACGGCAGTCGTTGCTGATACTGCTGTGAGTTCGGTTGATTGCTGTGCGACTGATGGGTGAGTCGTCCAAGTTGGGCGAATGAAAGTTGCACCTGCGTTGCCGTTTGGCATTGCGCGTGTGCCAAGTGCATTCAACACTGGAGCGATGTAGTTGATGTCCTGAAACACTGGACCCAAAATTGGAACCGGCACGATACCAGCATCGTTTGAGAGCACATTGTCTCCAGCTGCTGCTTCAATGTCTGACTTGTGATAAGCGCGATAGTCGTTCCATACGCGACTTGCGTTGGCTGCAACTTCTCCGCCTTTGTGCATTGCTGCAACAAACTCGGCTGCACTTGGCAGGCGTGGTTCGCGCTTTGCTGATGCGAAAAGTGGTGTCGGGGTTGATGCCTCGACTGGTGCTGTTACTTCGATTTCTTGTGCCATTTCTTGCTCCTGTTCTGGGACTACTTCTTGATTATTGCTTACTTCTTCATCTGGTTGGTGGATACTCGCAGCTATGTCGGTGATCTGTGCTCCTGCGAATGCTGGGATGGCGACAATGCTGAGCTCGCTCCAGACAGCAGCGCGGATCTCCATAGTTCCGGCTTCGTCGTAGCTGAACTGCGTCGGGGTAATTCCAATGCTTACTGAGTCGAGTACTCCGTCTTTCATGAGTGTCATTGCTTCGTTGCCCATTTGGGTGTCGCTGATCTTGGCTGTAAAAAGCATGCCTTCTGGAGTTGATTCGCGCGCTGTCACGATTCCGATCGCCATATCTGTCGAATGATTCATCAGCAGACGAGGAGCCTTTCCATCCACTGGCAGCGCTCCTTCAAGCACGCGAACCGAAGTTCCGTCCGAGACCGTTGCTTCTACTCCGTAGGGAACTGCAATGCCTGTGATCGTGCGTCGAGCTTGACCGTCTGGTCCTGCTGCATCTATTGATACTGATTGTGCTGTGAACTGGATCATTCTGCGATCTGCTCCTGTGTGTTTTCTGCCGGCATGTCTTCTCTGTCCATCGTGTCGGCGAGATAATTTTCTTCAAGATATTCAGATGCGTCGAATTTCACCATTGTCCCTCTTGGTAACACATTATCCATTGAGAGTGTGTTGGCGATGCATTCTGCGTATGCCTTCACGCCGAAAATGTAAAGGTCCGCGCGTGCTTGCTGTGATGACTGATACGAGTATGAGCCTGTGCTTACTCCGACTAGGTATGGCGGAACATTGGTTAGTCGTGCGCATTCGAGTGCTTGATAGTTCGCAGCGTCAATGAGGAGCATCTTGTCTGGTGTTGCTTGTGATGGCTCAAAAGATAGGAACTCATTGAGAACCGCGATCTGGTTGAGTTTGCGCGCCGACTCAAATTGCGCGCCGATTGAACTGAGCTCAGAGGGTGATAAGGGCTCACCGCCAGTCTGCCGAAGGACTCCCGACGGTATCAGCGATTCCGCGTTCCTGTACCTACTGGACTCCAGCTTGAGTGCAGTGTTCACTACTCCGGGCGACTGGTAGATGATGCCTTGGATGCCTGAAATAAATTGCACGACATTGCGGTAGTCGAGTTCTTGTCCGAGAAAGTAGAGCTCTTTAGATGGTGCGAAAAAAACTGGACCGGACTGGTCGCGTCGGGTGATGGAGCCGGCTGGGAGACGCTCGAACTCCGAAGGATATCCGTCTTGAGTCCTTGCCGTGATCGCAAGGTAGCCCACGCCATAAAAGAAAATATCGTCAAATAACCACGATAGAAGTGTGGAGTTCGGAATTGATGGCGACATGCGACGAAGCCAACTGCGCGGAGCAAGACGAGTCGTTTCCATTTCTTCTGTTTGTTCGTTCCATGTTTCTTTGTACATGATCAACGGCATGCAAGAGATCACTGATGCCATGAGATCGCGTGCGCGTGAAATTGCTGGGACACTCATCGCGCGATTGCGCGCTTCGCCTTCTTGATAGGTGTAGTAAGCGCCGATCATTGATTGACCGGTGTATCCGCCACCTGCTGCAGCTGCTTTGCCTACTGGCTCAGAGATTGCAGCTTTAGATACTTTGCGCTCGAATAATGCCATGTCTTCACTCTTCCATAGATGGGTCGGCTTTTGGTGGAGTCGCGCATCAGGGACTTCTCCGACGAAAGGCTCGACACACGACTCCGCGCCGATCTTAGTTCGCGACGACGACGAGCTGTGGCTTCCCTCGACTGTGTTTGTTGCCGGCAACGATTGCGGTTGAGAAGATCATTGTCCTGCAAAGTTCTATCGGTCCGGGCGACCGCTGAGAGCTCACAGCGATAGAGCCTTGTGTCCGAACCGAGACAGCGCGCACGACATGCTCTGCTAATGCCATTTCTCCTGTATGCACGATCTGTCGTTCACGGATCAATCCTTGGACTGCTGGGGTCCACTTCAAGATCTCCGCATAGCCAACAACGACACGCCGACGCTCGATGGATGGTGGGCATTGAAGATCAATCGTTGGAGTAAGCGCGAACTGGATGCTCGGATCTTTGGCGAGCTTGGCGATGTGATCCCAAAGCTGTGTCTGTGTGTCGCAAGTGAACGCGACAGTGACTCCGATCCGACCGTCCGGCAGAAGCACTGATCTTGTGGCGTAGTAGTGCGAGTCGTTGAAGTCCACCTCAACGGCAACCACTCCCCCAGATGGAAGTGGCTCGGAAGTGACAAGCTGCGACCAAAGACCTTGAGGGAGCCATGACCGATCGGTCGCGATCCAAAGGTTCACGCTCGAGCGTAGGAAGGATGCGCGGTCGGGGAGCTGTGCTTCTGACTCAATGGTGGACATCTCAAGCGTCTTGCCGAGCGCAGGGTTCGCATATGCCCACGCGATCGGATCCATCGGATCAAGATCTGGTGGGGGAGACCATTCACGGAAGTGGAAGTTTGTTGGCTGATGTGTGTCAATTAGACGGAGACCCATCTCTCGATAGCGCATCATGACCTTGGATTCTTCTGTGCCGGCAGTGGACCACATGCTCAGAAGAGGGAAGCGTCGTGCGCGCATGGTCGGTGTAATACCACCATCGATCACTTCTTCGTCAATTCCCCACACTTCGTCCACCAGCGCCAAATCCACGGACAGACCGTGCGCTGCGTTCGGCTTGGCTGATCGGACTAGAAGCTTGGATCCGTCTGGAAGTTTTGCAGCTAAACGACCGTAGGACCGTGTGAGTTTTGCATCAAAGTACTGCTCAAGGATGTCAGCAATTTCTTCGTAGATCTGTGCTGCAGAATCGAGTCGGTGTGCCATCAAAAGCACTGTCTGCTTCTCTCCACGGATCTTTGGCATCTCGGTAAGCCACCAGCCTGAAAGAGCTCTAAGGGCAACTGACTTTCCCTGTTGGCGCGCACAAGACACAAGTGAGGTCCGAGTCACAAGCTCAACGCCGGCATCATCAGCGAAAGCCAACTGATCACGCAAAGCATTGATCTGCCATTCCATCAACTCAATCTGCATGAACTTGCGAGCCCACTCCACCACAGACTCCACATGCGATCCCAGCTGATCCGGGCTAATCGTTGCCAGTCTCGGCTGATCGTGACCAGTTAGCGCCAGTTCAGGCTGGTCGTCGTCGTTTGAGGAGAAAAAGAACGATGGGCTCGGGGGCGAGGGTGATGCTGTGTAAAGAATTGGTTCTCGTTGTGCGATGGTTCGTGTTGCTTCGGCTCGGTCGTGGATTCGTTGTCGGTCTCGCGCCGATTTGTACTGGGTCCCTCTCCGGCTAT
>Ga0164292_10005204_pt1 | contig 10636 bp, 4 predicted proteins | sample GEODES117metaG_FD_111486 | JGI IMG/M metagenome (GOLD analysis project Ga0164292, IMG submission 111486) | Eutrophic lake water microbial communities from Lake Mendota, Wisconsin, USA - GEODES117 metaG | ecosystem: Environmental > Aquatic > Freshwater > Lake | place: USA: Lake Mendota, Wisconsin... | reverse complement strand
TTAGTGATTGGTTCGGTAGGCCCTGACCCCATCGCCAGACATAAGTCCCTGGAGTGAGGCCCATCGAAGCTAAGCTCTGCCCAACGTACGTTGAAGACACTGCACCTAGGGCGCCACCGGACACATCGCCAGTGGGAACGAGGATAGAGGTTGATGGGATACCATAAAACGGGTCCGAGGCGCCGTAACCAAAACCCGTGGAACCCGTTGAGTTGACAAATAACGAACCAGTACCAAAGTTGGCCGGAAAAGAGGTAACTCCTGAGTACCAGTCGACTGGATCCCCTCCTCCCACCACGAAGGATGGATTGACCGCGTTAGAAAATCCTTGCCCATTTCCTGTGGCATACCCTCCTCCTCCAAAGACAAGCCCTGTAAGGTCAAATGACCCGCCTGACGATGAAAACGTGACGTTTCCACCTGCATCACTCACATTGACAACTATGTCTGCGTTCGTTTGAACTATGGTTACGAACATGAATACTGCGAACACCGCGAAGCCTACGAAATTGCGCTTTTCCATTGCTTACTCCAGGTTTCTAGATCTGAGCATCCGGTAAGAATCGCACGCCTAAACTGACGGCTGCTTCGCGCTGATGCAAAAAACACGTGACAAACCGCAACACTCTCTTTAAGTCAAAACTGGCCGTTTGAATAGAACTGGGGAACCTACGGGGGTCAATTAGTACAAACTTCCCATTATCAGGCTTACGATGGAAAATTTTTCCTAGTAGCAGAACGGAACATTCAAACGCTGGGATCACACATTGAACAGCAGTGTTTACAAGAGAATGCGGCGTGATTTGGGTGGGAAAAAGAAGCTTTCAGCTCTATTGGGGGGGGCGGTTTGTTCCAGCAGGCAATAGCTATTCGGGGCGTTTGTCTGGTGGGTGTGGAATGCAAGCAATCCAAATCGGTCACAGGAAATTTCACGAGCGAGTTCCAAGGCTTTGGCTCGCACGACTTCCGGCGGGCTGGAGTTAGGATCGTCAAACCCAATGCTCATGGTTTCTCCGTGCTTCAAGACCGCGTGCCCCCTGGTATTGCCATCTTCGATGCCTTGTTAAACAACAGGCGGAGTTTATCACCTGGAGCGAAGAATGAACTCATCGTGGTGAAAGACGAATAGTGTCCTGAAACCTTCCTGCCAACAAGGTCATCCCGGTCGCGTGCTTTGACGCGACCGGAGTTGGAGGAGAAACAATGGTTTCCCTCTTTGTTACGATCCGCTACTTGTTTTTCTTGTCCGCATTCGGCGACTTGACAGAAGGACTCAGCGCCACGCGGAAGCCGCAGTCGTTCGCACGGGTCGTCGGGTCGACCGTGCGGCGGTACGCCGTCCGGCCATATGCTGCACCGAGGCCCGAACTTCCGCCACGGAGCACACGGACCCGGCCCCCTTCGGAAACTTCGGAAACCATAGGATCCACAACCGACGTTTCTGGATAGGAACTATACCAATCTTGCGTCCACTCATACGCGTTGCCGTGCATGTCAAACAAACCACGAACGCTCGGCCGAAGTTCTCGTGGCGGACGAATCTGCGATTGAAACCAACCAAAACGACCTAATAGGCCGTCGTCGCTGCCAACGCCATAGGCAGTCCTCACTCCGCTTCGATTAGCGACTTCCCACTCCGATTCGGTCGGTAGACGAAAGCCCGGTTTACCTAAATGCAATGGCCAATTCCGAGGAGCCCAGTTCGCCGATGGGCTTGGCTCCCGTGGATACTCTTCTTTGCCCAAAGATTCCGGATCTGGGTAGGACTGATCGTTCTCCAACATCCCTGATTGCTGCCCAAGCCAACGACAAAAAGAAACGGAATCGTACCAGTCCACGAAGATGCCCGCATCCAATGGCTTAGCCGCAAATTGACTCAAATACTTCGCGTAATCCGGGTCATATGCGATTAGCTCCTCCATCGTAATCTCACGATCCAACAGCGCAAATGGTCGTGTCAATGTCACACTGTGACGAACTTCCTCATTCTCCCGTTTACTTCGATAAGGTTCATCGCTGACGGAGCCAATCACCGACTCTCCAGCCGGAAACACGATGAAAGTATAGTAAAAGGTCTTTGGTGGTAACGACTCCGGTTTCGCGTCTTCCGCTTCTGCTTTTTTCGTTCCATCGCCCTCAGCAGGTGGTTCGGCTTTAGATTCCTTGTCTTCCTTTTCTTCCGCCGACTTTTCCTTTGGCTTAGGTGGCGATGTTGGTGTCACGGTGATCGCCAAAGTGAACCACTCGCGATCGGTGGAATATGGGACTGGAGTTTGGTCGACCTGTTGCACCAGTTCGGCTTGGCCCCACTGGCGTAGCAGCCAACCCGCGGCGCCATGCACGCCCGAACTGGGATCGTTGCGGTATGAGTCGGCTAACTGCTTCAGAAGCGCCTCACGCCGCGATTCGGGAATCTCGCTGAGCGAATATTCACCAAGTGCCAAAAGCAGCGCATACCGCGTGTTGCGAGGATGCCGATCAATAGGCGATTCGCTCACAATGCGCAGGCAGTCCAGCAGTTCTCCCACTCGCACGCCACGGTCGCGGCAACGGAAAATGAACTGTGTGAGAGCTTCCGGGTCATCGGTCATGTCAAACACCGGCAACACCTTTTCCCGCTCACCTAATCGCAGCAGCGTCACCGCCGAGTTGGCACGTCGTTGGCCATACGAAATGCGTTCCACCGAACCCAGTTCTGACGGCGGCAATGCAGCGGCGATCTTACCGAGATCCTCCACCGTCGAAGGTCCGGGAGTGGCCTCGAGCAGTGGATAAAGGACCGCATACTGTTCTGGATTAGATACCAACAGTAACTGCGACAACTTCGCGATATCGCTGGCGGCGAAATCAGCGAATGCATTGGCGGCACTCAGTCGCTGAGCATCGGTACTCTTCGCATCACCGAAGATCGTTTTCAGATCCGGCAGCAGATTCTTGCTGATTGGTCGCAGAAGCTCACGCAGCAGCGGTTGGAATTCCGAATTTTCCAAGAGCAATTGCCCTGCCACAAACTGAAGGTCCGAATCGGTCCACGACGCCGACTCGGATTCGGGAATGAAATCTGCTAGCGCCGTGGCTGCACGGAAGCGGCGATTGGCATCGGTTTTGTTGTCCCGCAGAATGGCTCGCAAGCGTTCGGTCAACTCCCCAGCGTACGGTCGAAGCTGCTCTCGAATTGGACCGATGTACGCAACCTTGCTGGTGAGCAATTCTTCCAGCAATGGTTCGACAAGTAACTTATCACGAGAGACCATAGCCAGGCGTGCATGCAACCGCGAACGCCTTTCGTCGACTGTTTTTGCATCCATCGAAATTAAAGGAGAAAGCAACGCTGCCGCGACTGCGGGGTTCCTTTCAAGTTCTTTAACGATCGCTGGCACTTGGGCTGGCTCGGCACGTACAAGAGTTCCTACCAGGCCTTCGATGCGGGTGAATTCTTGCTGCAGAAGCACTTGCCCTCGGGCGACAATCCCCAGGAACACGATTGCCATCAAAGACGCTACGGCCACCCCTGATCGTAGCGTGTGGACCTTTGTCGCGCGACGCATCATTGCGCGTTGCGGGATTGTCCACTTGCTTCTTTCGGTCAGCGAGCGGATGCCAAGCCACTCCAACAACGATGGTAGATGCCGATTCTCAGGCTTCGCGCTCCATAATGCGGACCGCTCGGCCAGCTTGAGTTCCGCACGGCCTTTGCGAGTCTCCTTCTGTTTGCGAGTTAGCCAGTCGCGAAGCGAATGGACTAGGTAATCATGCGTCAGTTGGAAATACTTTTGCCCCGCTTGGGTTTGAGTCGGAGAATCGTCGTCCGGGTCCTGGCTTTCCGGGTCGGTCGGCGTGATGAGCCGGATTTCACTATCCAGAATTCGGAGCAGATCATCGAAGTCTTTAGGACGATTGGCGTAACCGGATACTGCCAACAGTTCGTCGTGGGATTTCATTTTGCCCTTGATATCCGTGCCGGAATTGGGGAGTAGATCCCGGAGCACAGCACGCGCGGCGCTTTGATGCAGTCGATGCTTGGGATGTGCAGTCTGCGCACTGAACGTCTCCTCCAAAAACGTGACGCCGACTCCTTTCGTCCCGCCGACTTCTTTCAGGACGGCAGGTGACCACTCCTTGCCTTTCATCATTTCGGCGAAAAGGGCCAGACGCACGCAGATGACTTTTCCATCTTCACTCAGGCTCGCGACAGATTGTTTCAGGAAGTCCTTTTGCGCTCTCGTTGAGTCGCTGATGTTTTCGGGAAGCCTTCCAAATGCTCGACCGAACGCTCCCAACACTTTCCTTGCATGATCGAGATCAAATAAGTCAGCCAATGCCGTATTCTGTCCTTGCAGTAACTCAACCTCCAAAGCGCCCATGAACCTGGTTGCCGCCAGCCAGAAATCATCTCGCACCATGACAATGCACTGCACCCGACCTCCATCGCATTGCCTTAGTGCCTGCACCAATTCGGAGTTTTTCTCTTCCTTGTTAGCGTGCAGCCATTGCTCGAACTGGTCCAGCACGATTAGCACTTTCTTGCCGACCCCAATTCCCGGTTCTCGCCTCAACTCTGCCAGCGTCTCCTTAAGCGTCAGGTTGTCTTCCAACGCCGGGAAGCGTTTGCGCAGACCATGTCGCAGACGGGTTTCCGTTTCCTCCGGTGTGGCTTCGACATAAACGGCGATTACGTCGTCTGAAAGGCGTGGCAACAGTCCAGCTTTGACCAACGACGACTTGCCGCAACCGGATGGTCCGTAGATCAAACCCACTTTGAAGGTGTTGTCGGGATCGGTTTCTTCGATGCGAGTCTTCCAGAACCGCAGACTGTCCGGCAAGCCTGCTCGATCTCTGGGACCAGGGAGCAGTTCCAGGAAGAAATCGGCATCGTGGGCGTCAAACGAACGCAGTCCTTTTGGCACAATCTTGATCGGCAGGTTGTCGAAAGAGCTTGTTCCCAACGAATCCGTGGATGTGGCAGTCGAACCCACCGACGTTGAAGCATTGTGAGAGGCATGTGTTTCCGAGGCGACCGAGGAGATTCCGCCCGGCGATGCGCCACTCTGGATCACTGTCTGCTCCGCCAGGAAGTGTCGCAGGTCTGCCGCCATGTCGTGTGCTGACGAATACCGATCATTGGCTCGCTTCGCCATCGCCTTTTGGCAAATACGTTCCAGTTCCTTCGGCAACTTTTCGTCATATTGCCGCAGTGGCCGTGCTTCGTAACTGGTCACTTGCTCCATGAGTTCCGCCACCGTGTCTCCTCTGAACGGCTTGCGACCGGCCAGCAACTCATAGAACACGATACCGAGACTAAACACATCGCTGCGCCCATCGACTCGATGCCCTTCACCCCGAGCCTGTTCCGGTGACATGTAGGCAGGCGTTCCGGCGTACTTCGGTCCCTTGCCGACGTTCTCGTCCCGCAGCGCGAGTCCGAAATCGACAACATACGGTTGGTCGTCTTCGCCGATGAGAATGTTGCCAGGCTTCACATCCCGATGCACGAGTCCTTGCTTGTGAGCGTAGTGCAGGGACTCTGCAACTGTGGCTACAATTTCGGCGGCATCTCTGAACTTGAGACGGCGCTGCTTGATCTTGGTGGCAAGGTCGGTTCCAGGGATGTATTTAGTAACGATATAGCAGGGGCAATTCTCCATGCTGCCGACATCATGCACCGGGACGATACCTGGGTGATCGAGATTGGCCACCGTGCGTGCCTCGGCCAGATAGGCTTCGGCGTCTTCCGGTTTGGCAATCAGTTTCGCGTGAGGCACTTTCACAGCCACGCGACGATTCAGTTGCTCGTCATGCCCCAGATAGACAGTTCCAAAGCCCCCTTGGCCAATCACTCTCTCGATCCGATAACGACCGATCCGCTGAGGAATCGCTCGTTTGGCGAGACTCTCAAAGACAGCGGCTATCAGGCTCTGCTGTTGGGGGAATCGCTGAAGATATTCGTCTGGCCGGGGGCTTTTGCTTTGCTGATAATGGTATTCAAGTTCCATCGCCAGCAGTTCCGCCAGCAGTTCGTCTCGAACGGCCTCCGGAGCATCCGTCAAAAAGTTCTCAATGCGCGGAGCATGTCCCTTCAACAAATCCTGGTCGAAACGGTCGCAAAGAGCGTCGAAATCGGTGAGTTGCTGATTTGTCAGCGCCTCGTAGGCCGGATTTTTCAATGAGGAGTTGTCCATGGGATTCGATACGGAAAAGTGCTTCTTCACAACACTATGGTCAAGCAGTCAGAAACACCGACACACGGTCTGGTCTGGTAAAGGGGGCAGGAGTCAATGGCCGGAACGGCCCTTCGGGTGCTTCGCGCAATTGACGCCTGCCCCCTTTACCAACGCCTTTACCAAAGCCCGTAATTAGGGTTCCCCATCATGCAGACCCGCCTCCGTCCAAATTCGGCGGATTCGCTCCAGCTTTCGTTCGATCGTCCGTTGCGTGCAGTTCAGTTCACCGGCAACTTCGCCGTTCGTGGCTCCCTGAAACTTGAGCAACACGATCTTCTTCAGCGTTTCGTCCGGGAGCGCATCGAGCAGTTGGGCACAACTTTCGGCGACTTCGGCCAACTCTTCGGGTGGTGGCTGTTTGGAACCGACCGCGTTGATCCCGGCGTCGCCAAGCTCGGCAAACCCAGAGTCACCACGCACGGCTCCACTGCCGCGTTTCTGACGATTGACACGCCGCAATTGAGCGGAGATTTTCCGAGACGTGATGACGGCCAACAGACCCCATAAGGCATTGCGATCTTTAGCTTCCAGTCGGCCATCGGAGATACCGCGGCAGAGACTATGAAAGGCACTGTTCGCCGCATCGTTCTCATCGTATCGGCGACGGGTCATCGGATCGAGTTTCTGGCGGGCGAACTCACATACCCGTGTGGAAACATGTTCCCACAGCTCTCTGGCCGCCTGTTCATTGCCGCCAGCAAGTTGGTCAATCCAGCCCGTGACGGATTCGTTGTGCATAATCTTCTGATTCAGGGTATTTAACACCTCAAAGTCACTATCATAACACCACAACCCTCCGGTCGAATGATATGTGATGAAAAGCCCGAAAACAGGCCGAAATGTAGCGCAAAAAAGCCTCAAAGGTGGCCTGCATAGCGCCGGATGACGCGCGGAGGCCTTTCCCGGAGCAACTTGTCCGTGGGAACTGCTGAAGAGAGCCCCGTTTTGTCTGTTTTGCCAACCTCTCGGCCGAAAGAAGAAAGTTCGCACCGAGGAGGGCCGACCACATGGCGGCCCATCCAGATCGACCGACACCGCCTTCGCTTCAGCCCCTTCTACAAGTAGGCCGATCTGGTTTTTTTTTCCGGGGTACGGAGCGTCAGGGCCGTCGGGCGTAAACCGACCGTGGCGGTCTCGGTGGAGCTCGCTTGCTAAACAGTCACTCGACCGCTTCCTTTGCGGCGGCTGCGTGCGGCTTAGTTGTGAATCCTAGGCTCAACCGAGATGAACTCGGTCGAGGCTGTGCCGCCGCGACAAGCACGAATCTTACCGTCAGCTACGATTCGTTCCGGCATCCGCAGCATAAAAAATGTGACCTTCTGATGAAAATCGCAAAAAATCCGTCATTGGCCTGTCGGACTTCTGGCTCGGTTGAACATTAGTGGATTGAGGCCAATGCGTTCTTATGCCTGATTGGTAGCCGAAGATCCCAGCCCACAGACTCAACCCGGAGATAGACTTGATGTTTCGAAAAGCATTCACCGCCATACTCGCACGTTCGGCCGTTTTCGCCGTATTGGCGATAAGTGCTTTGGCTCAGGCTCAATCAAGCTGGGGCCAGCAGACAGGGCTGACCAACCCCGGCTTTGAGGCACCACGGGTTGAAGAGGGGACTTACGTACTCGTCGAAACCATGCCCGGATGGAAGACCACCGACAAGGAATTTGAAATCTGGGGTTCGGGGTTTCTGGAAGTTCCAGCGCATGAGGGTAATCAGTTCGTGGAACTCAACGCGTGGATCGATGGGACTCTTTACCAAGATTCCACAGGGATTCAGCAGGGCTCCGTGCTCGAGTTCACGTTCGCTCATCGCGGTCGAAACGGCGATGACGCCATGAAGCTGACCATCACCGACCTCGGTGCTGACAACGCCCTGGATGGAGGAGATGACACCGTTCTCTTCACCAAGGAATACACCACCGGGAAGGACGCCTGGACCGTCTACGACAGCACGAAAGAAAAGCAAATCAAGGCGTTGGGGAATACCGTACGGTTCGCTTACGGGGCGGTCTCTGCGGCAGGTGGAAACCTGGGACAAGGAAATTTGCTGGATGCGGCGAACTTTGGCATCGGGGTGGTTAGCGCACCACCGATGGCCATGAACGAAACAGAAGCCGCCCTGCCAACAAGAAAGCTGATCAACACTAGCTTTGAGGAACCCCGAGGGAAAGAGAGCGGCTTCGCAATGGCCCCAGCGATGCCCGGATGGAAGACCACCGATGAGGTGTTCGAAATCTGGAGCACTGGTTTCGGTGGATTTGAAGCGCACGACGGTACGCAATTTGTTGAACTAAATGCGAGACTTGACGGGACCCTCTATCAGGACCTGACTGGCATCGGACAAGGTGCCGAGCTGGACTTCTCATTTGCTCATCGTGGTCGAAACGGGAACGACACGATGATGCTCACGATCACGGACTTGGGTATTGACGACACCATTGGAAGCGACGACGACCGGGTGTTGTTTGTCAAAGAGTACACAACCGGCAAGGAAGCATGGGAAGTCTACACCAACACTTCGGAGGTTCCGATTGTAACCCTTGGGAACACGATTCGGTTCGCCTACACGGCCATTCACGGAACCGGAGGTCGAGGACCTGATAAGACCGAAGGAAACTTCCTGGATTCCGTGAACTTCGGCGTCGATGTCGGCAGACCTGCGACTCGCAGTTTCACGCTGGAAGAGGCCAAACAAATGCTAATCGGAGAATGGAAAGCGGACCTCTCAAAAACAGAGACGCGATACGGAAAACTTGACTTCATGGTTCGCCCCATGGTCTGCGAAGGCTTTCTCTTGAAGTTCTCGGCGGACAGCGCTTTCCAGCTCGTTACGGGCAATAGCGTGATGTCGACATCCTATGAAGTCAAAGGCCCTGATGACGACAACTATTTTCAGGTGGTCACGCTGCAGGACGGACAAGAGGTAACCGAAGATGTGCGGATCGTCGATATCCACCACATCATCCTGAAGTCGAGAAGCGGTGCGACTCCCTTGATGTTCTTTCGGCATTTTGAACCAGAGGACAACATCGGTCGTGTCCATAAGGCTCCCGTGGAAATGGTGACTGCCGGTGACTCCGAGACTACAACCGGAGATGACATAGAGCACATCGTCACCAGGGACGCCGAGGACCAGCACGGCGCTGTCTGGACTCAGGACAAATTCAGTTTCAACGAAACCTTTAAGATCAGTGCCGACGTTTACCTTGGCACAAAAGACGATGGTGCCGATGGCATGGCGCTGGTGTTTCAAGTGAAAGGCAATGACACCGTGAGTACCGGGAGCGGCATCGGGTATCAAGGCGTGACGCCATCGATCGCTATCGAGTTCGACACGTATCAAAACCGTGATGAACTCAACGACCCGGCTCAAGACCACGTCGCTGTCCGCACCAACGGCAGCCCCATCCACACCGCCTCAGACTATGTGGAGGTCGGGAATCTCGAGGATGGCAAATACCATCCGATGACGTTCGAGTGGAACGCCGCAAAGCAGACCTTTAACTTGACGCTCGACGGAAAGCAGTTGTTCAAAGACGCGAGCATTCCGGAAAATGGTCTGGCCGACCAGCAAGTCTATTTCGGCTTCACCGCAGCAACGGGGCTCTACTCGAACCTGCACAAAGTCCGCCGGATCTCATTGTCGAAATGACCGGAAGTCGAAAGTACTGATGCTCCGCCATGTCAGCTCATGGCGGAGTGATGGGCGGCATGTGACAGCAAATTCCCAGAAACACCACTCAAGGAGATACCATGAAATTCCTGCTTCGTCTATTAATCGTCTGCCTGCTGGTTCTCACACCGTCGTTTGCTCTCGCCCAAAATGCAAACGATTACGAGGTCCAGTTTTATGAAGATAGTCATTACAAGGGCGGACATGCAGGATTTTCGTTTTCCGGGTTTTCCCCAAACGAAAAAATTCATAGGATGGAGGATGTTACCAAGGGCTACTTTGGCCAGAAATTTATCGGCACTGACACCATTAGTTCAATTAAGGTGGGCAGGGGCGTCAAAGTGACGATGTATGTAAAGAAATACTTTCAGGGGGGCAAGGAGCTTGTACTGTTTCCAGGCAACACCCCGAGGCTTTTGGATTGGAGTGACGAAATTCAATCAATCAAATTTGAAAGGATTGAGCTCAATCAGCCAGTGGCCGAATTCTTCCAAAAAACCGGTGGTTATGAAAACAATCCGGTCCAGACATTGGGCGTTGGTATTTATCGCTTTAAAAATGGAAACCTTCTGGCAGACGACGACTTTGCCATGTTTAGCTGCCAAAAAGGAATTATCGTGCGTGTCTTTGAAAACGACGACGATTCTAACACGCCAGGCGCGGGCGGTGTAATTATCTCAGATAATGACGTTTTTAAGAACGGAAGGACACTGTTAAGCTTGGCTGATTTTGGCTTAAAGGA
>Ga0164292_10005202_pt1 | contig 10638 bp, 7 predicted proteins | sample GEODES117metaG_FD_111486 | JGI IMG/M metagenome (GOLD analysis project Ga0164292, IMG submission 111486) | Eutrophic lake water microbial communities from Lake Mendota, Wisconsin, USA - GEODES117 metaG | ecosystem: Environmental > Aquatic > Freshwater > Lake | place: USA: Lake Mendota, Wisconsin... | reverse complement strand
AGCTCATGGAAGGTGTCGAGGACATTCCCGGTGTGGTGCTGCAAGAAGGCCTGCCTTGGAACTGGAATACATTCCCAGAGTATCTCGATGCGCTGGAAGCACGCGAATTTGATATCGATGTAGCCACACAAATCGGTCATGCACCACTACGCATCAACGTCATGGGAGATCGGGGTGCAGCGCGCGAACCCTCGACCGAGGCAGATCGTGCTCAAATGACTGCACTCGCCGTCGAAGCGATCAAGGCTGGTGCGCTTGGTTTCACAACCTCTAGAACCATTTTGCATCGCAGTAGCGATGGTAGTCCTACGCCCTCTCTGGGTGCCGCTGAAGGCGAGCTCACTGCGATTGCAAAAGGGCTTGGCAAGGCCGGTCTTGGAGTGTTGCAATTGGTTACCGACTTTGATGATGTCGACGAAGAATTCGCGATGTTGCGCCGGATTGTCGAGACCTCTGGCCGCCCCCTTTCACTCACACTATTGCAACACGAACACTTGCCTGACCGCTGGCGTCGCGTTATGGAGCATATGCATGCCGCGACGGATGCGGGCTTGAAAATGAAAGCGCAAGTCGGCGCACGTCCAGTCGCCTTGATTCTGAGTTTTGCGCTGTCACTTTGTCCCTTCACGCAACTGCCAAGTTTTGAAGCATTGCGTCACCTCAGCCAAGAGGAGCGTCTGAAAAAACTACGCGATCCAGAGGTGCGCGCCAACATTTTGTCTGAGGAACACAGCGAAGCGATGTACAAACGTCGCGTCGCGAACTTTGACAACCTCTACCCGCTCGGCGATCCACCAAACTACGAGCCCAAGCCCGAGGACAGCATCGCGGCGCGCGCGCAACGCGCAGGTGTGGACCCTACCGCTTTCGCGTATGACTATTTGCTGGAAAACGATGGCACGGCCATGCTTTATCGCCCGCTCTACAACTATGCGGATCGCGATCACGAAGTGTTACGTGAAATGCTCATGGATCGTGACACCGTGCCAGGCCTGAGCGATGGCGGAGCACATTATGGCTATATCTGCGATGCGAGCTTTCCGACCTATCTGCTGACGCACTGGGCACGCGATCGCAGCCGTGGCGAAAGAATTCCACTTGAGCTCTTGGTCAAATGGCAGACGCAGGACACCGCTGCAACGGTTGGACTCAATGACCGTGGCATCTTGCGGCCCGGTTTCAAAGCGGACATCAATATTATTGATTTTGAGGGACTGAAGCTGCACGCGCCCACAATCGTCTACGACCTGCCCGCGGGTGGCAGACGCTTGGGGCAAGCTGCCGAAGGCTTTCGTGCCACCATCGTGTCGGGTGTGGTCACCTATCAGGATGGCGCTGCGACTGGAAAACTACCCGGTAAGCTCATCCGGGGTGCGCAAAAAACCCCTGTGGCGGCTTAAGCAGACAACAGACGACAAGTCGCTAGGCTTTAAAACGCGTACGGACCTGACCGAAAGAACCAAAATCCGCGGTCATCACATCACCCGCGGCAACAGGTACCGGCACCACGCACGTGCCTGTCATGACGATTTCGCCTGCCTTGAGTTGCTGTCCTTGCGACAACAACTCATTGGCAAGCCAAGTCAAGCCTAAACGTGGCTCTCCTAAAACATTCGCTCCAGCTCCTGTCGCGACAATCTCGTTGCCACGACTGACCGTAACCGCATGCTGGCTCAAGTCTGAATGACGCCATGCCTCAGGTGCGCGCGGTCCCAACACCACATAACAAGCACAAGCAAAATCAGCAATAAGTTGTGCTTCGCCCGCACCCGCAAAATCGACATAGCGAGAGTTGGGCACCTCGATCGCGACATGTAAGCCAGCCACACAATCCATGACGTGCGACATCGTGAGAGGCTCATCCTGGCGACCTGCTGCGTTAGCCAGCTCGCGACCGACATCACGGCCGATTAAAAAGGCGAACTCTGCTTCGATCACAGACATGTGGTTATGCTCAAGTGATAACTCACTCTTATCGGCCAAGCAGCGATTTGCGGACAAGCGCCCAGCCAGGGGGCCGCTGACACCAATATGCCGCTGACCGGCCAGACTCGTCGCGGCGATCTTCCAGCCTAGTGCGGGTTCACCTGTTGCCTCAAACAAGGCGCGCTGAATCTGATAGCCCTCAGAGCGGCTGGTCGGGCGACACTGAGACGCAAGACCATCGATACGCGCGTGTGTTTGCCAGGCAGGTCGTAGTTGGGCCACGGCCTGATTGATTTTTTCGACATTCATGGAAAATTAACCGCCCTCGATGCGAGGTATAAAAAAAACTTCGGCATCCGCAGGAATAATCTGCGTATAAACCACTTCGTGGATGACACCATTGACGGCCAGTGAAGTTTCCTCCTCGAGGTGTTCACCTAGCCCGGGATAGAGACGGTCCATGGCGCTAATCACGCCACGAACCGTTCTTGCAGCAATTTCAAACTCACGTACACCATCGGTATAGCGCCGACTAAAACCGCCGGTCAACATGACCCGGACGGTTTGAGGCGCAACAGCTTGCGTGTCGATTTCCACGTGAATCTAAGCTTAAACCTCGGTCTTAGACAGCATCAATCGCAGCTAATACTTTCGGCGGTGACATCGGTAGCTCTGTCAGACGCTTACCCGTCGCACGCTGAATCGCATTGGCAATCGCAGCCATAGGAGGCACGATGTTGGCCTCGCCCACACCTTTGACACCATAAGGGTGATTTGGATTAGGCACCTCGACCAAAATCGCCTCGATCATAGGTAGATCCGAAGCAACGGGAATACGATAATCCAGGAAGCCTGCATTGGACAGACGCCCTTGCTTGTCGTAGATGTATTCCTCGTTCAGTGCCCAACCAATGCCCTGCACGACGCCGCCATGGATTTGGCCTTCGCAGTACTTGGGATGAATGGCGCGACCCACGTCTTGAGCAGCAACAAAACGCAAGATCTTGACGGCACCGGTTTCGGGATCGACTTCGACATCGCAAAACTGAGTCGAAAAGCCTGGCGCCTGACCGCCCGCATTGACAGCCGCTTCGGTCACGATCGGTCCACCGGTCACGGCACGCTTGGCCGCAATCGCCTTGAGTGACAAAGGTTCGAACTCGCCCACGCTCTTGTCTGCGGGCTTGGCAAAACCATCTTCCCAGACCACGCCTTTGACATCGACATCCCACATGATGGAAGCGCGCAGACGCAATTGTTCAATAATTTTGTTGCAGGCTTCGACGACCGCCAGACCCGTCGCGTAGGTCACGCGCGAGCCACCTGTGACGTGGTTATAACCAATCGAAGCTGTATCAGCGACCGTCGAGCGCACAGACGCATAAGGCACGCCAAGCGTCTCGGCAGCCATCAAGGCCATCGAGGCGCGTGAGCCACCCACATCCATACTGCCTGTCGCCAACACGACGGAGCCGTCTTCGTTAATGTGAATCGAAGCCGTCGATTCACCGCCACCGTTAAACCAGAAACCGGAGGCCACACCGCGCCCCTGATTTTTGCCAAGAGGTTTGTTGTACTCAGGATGATCGAGCAATGCCTGGATGGTCTCGGCATACCCGTCATGCGAATGCTTGGGACCATAGGGTGTTGGCGAACCTGCCTTGACTGCATTTTTCAGTCGCAGTCTTAAGGGATCCATACCGATTTTTTGAGCCAAAATATCGAGCACGCTTTCCACGCCAAACGCAGAAATCGGTGAGCCTGGCGCACGATAGGCAGCAGATTTTGGACGATTGCTGACGACATCAAAGCCGACAGTGCGAACGTTAGGAATGATGTAGGGCGCAAAGGCGCACATCGCCGCATTCATCACAGGAGAGCCGGGGAAGGCACCCGCCTGGAGTTTGAACACGCCATCCGCAGCCACGAGGGTACCGTCTTTTTTAACGCCGATCTTGACGGTCATCGAGCCACCAGAGGTCGGTCCTGTCGCCTTGAAGACGTCTTCGCGGCTCATCATGATCTTGACGGGGTGACCGGTCTTGCGCGAGAGCGCGACCGCGATCGGCTCGACATAGACCACGGTCTTGCCACCGAAACCACCACCGATCTCGGCAGGATGAACCACCAAGTTACCAATCTCCATCCCCAACAGCTTGGCGGTGTAAGCACGCACCACAAAGTGACCTTGGCTAGCCGACCACAATTCACACTGACCATCAGCGCCGTAGCGCGCCAAGCAGGAATGCGGTTCGATATAGCCTTGATGCACAGCTGCCGTTTTGAAACTCATTTCGACGATTTCGTCGGCAGCGGCAAAGCCCGCATCCAAATCACCCACTTTAAACTCGAGACGCTTGGTGATGTTGGAAGGCTTGGTCGGTGCGGGCTCAACACCGCGCGTGATCATGTCTTCGAACAGCACAGGCGCATCAGGGTGCATCGCCTCATCCACATCGATGACATGAGGCAAGACCTCATAGTCAACTTCGATCAGGGCGATTGCTTCTGCGGCGATCGCTGCGGTCGTCGCAGCCACGGCGGCTATCGCATGACCTTCGTACAGCGCTTTTTCACGCGCCATCACGTTGCGGGTCATGTGCCAATAGTTCACCGCGACACGCTCGGGTCCGATGTAATCGAACGTTTGATTAGGCAGATCCGCTGAAGTCAGCACAGCTTTGACGCCGGGTAAAGCTTCGGCTTTGGACGTATTGATCGAGCGGATGCGGGCATGCGCGTGCGGCGAACGCAAAATCTTGGCCCACAACATACCAGGCAAAGAATAGTCGGCGCCATACTGGGCCATACCGGTCACTTTTGGCACACCGTCAGGACGGATTGGGCTCGTACCAACAGATTTAAAGACTTGTTCTATGTTTTTAGTGTTCGTCAACATGATTAGGCTCCCCGCATTTCGCGTGCGGCATCAAGCACTGCTTCGATGATTTTGTTGTAGCCCGTGCAGCGGCAAAGATTGCCAGCGAGCCAGAAGCGGACTTCTTCTTCTGTGGGGTCTGGATTGCGCTCAAGTAAGGAGCGTGCTGCGACTAAGAACCCTGGTGTGCAAATACCGCATTGCAATGCGGCGTGCTCCAGAAACTTTTGCTGCAACACATGCAGGTGCTCGCCGTTGGCCATGCCTTCGATTGTCTGGATGGTCTTGCCCTGGGCCTCGACACCCAGAACCAAACAGGAGCAGACCAGACGACCATCCAGTGTCACGCTGCATGCGCCGCAGTCACCTGTGCCGCACCCTTCTTTTGTACCCGTCATGTTCAGGTCATTGCGCAGCACATCGAGAAGCGATTGATTAGTGGCGCACAGAAACTCAACTGGATCACCGTTAATAACGGTTGTTACGTGATGCTTTGACATTGCTTAATTCCCCTTCGCTCTGCTCAGTGCTTTCTCTGCCGCACGGCGAGCCAGTACACCTGCTAATTTGATACGAAACACCTTGGTGCCACGCTTGTCATCGATCGGACGTGCTGCAGCACTTGCTGCGGCTGCGAGTTTGGCAAGAGCCGCTTCGTCGACCTTGGTGCCGATCAAGGCTGCAGCAGCCTCTGGCACCAACAACGCGCGCTCAGCCACGGCGCCAAGACTGACTCGGGCGTGTGTGCACGTACCACTCGCGTCAAGCGTTAAACTTAATCCAACACCCACCACAGCAATATCCATTTCCGTGCGCGGCGTAAAACGCAGATACGCGTCACCCGAACGAGGCGCGCGCTTAGGCAAGAAAAACGAAACGATGAATTCGCCCTTGGTCAGCGACGTTTTGCCGGGGCTGATAGGAATCTCCTCGACCGGAACCTCGCGTCGGCCATTGGGGCCCACGATGCGGGCGATCGCACCGGCCGCAATCATCGCAGGCACGGTATCCGCGGCGGGCGAGGCATTACACAAGTTACCGGCCACCGTTGCGCGACCGCGCACTTGAACGGAGCCTACAAGATTGGCCCCATCGATGACGCCCGGCCAGGTCGCGGCAAATTCTTTGTTTTCCTGCAACTGCATACAGGAAATTGCCGCCCCAAAACGATAACCGCCGTCTTCAACGGCGATCGTGTTCATTTCCGGGATGCTCTTCACATCGAGCACCAACTCTGGCTTCACATTGCCATTACGCATGTGAATCATCAGGTCTGTTCCACCTGACAATACTTTACCTAAACCCAGTGTGCCCGCTAGTAGCGCGGCAGCCGCTTCGGCCGTTTTAGGCTGTTCAAAACGCATTTCACTCATCTCGCTTCCCCGGTCATTTGTCTGAACCTTTTTTCAATCATTTGGTGTTCCATTCTATTCTATTCATGGCGGTTTTAGTCAAAGCACCTATCCTGAGAACAGACTTGACGATACCTATCAAAACAATTAGTAAAAGTACTAAAAAATACCCCACCTTAAAAACTAAGGCGGGGTATCAACAAAAAATAAAAAGATCCGGATATAAATTATTAAACTGGATCGATTTTGATGTTATTTTTCTTGATCACATCGATGAACTGAACACGTGAGCTTTCAAGATAGGCCAAAAAGTCAGCACCCTCTCTGAACTGGACCTCTAGAGAGATTCGAGCAAACACTTCGCGCGTTTCTGGGGCGGACATAATTTCGCGTAATGCTTTTTCTAAGGTGGCCAACACATTTTTTGGCATACCAGCGGGGCCAACCAAGCCGATCCATGCACCCAAATTAAAGCCAGGCAAATTGGCGGCTGTGGCAATCGCGGGGACGCCAGGTGTCACTGCACTGCCTTTTTCGAGAGAAACACCCAATGCTTTTAGGCGACCATCCCGTACAAAAGGCATTGTTGCAGCTGCTGTTTCAAGGCAGTAGTCCACACGACCCGCCAAAACATCGGAGAGTGCAGGTGATGAACCCTTGTATGGAACGTGGACAGCTTTTAGACCTAAAGCGGCATTAAATGCTTCGGCAACCAAGTGAGCCGTTGCGCCAGTTCCAGAGGAGGCGAACGTATATTTACCAGGATTTGCTTTGACTAAAGCGATAAATTCTTTGATGTCTTTAACAGGAAACTTAGGGTTAACCACTAATACGTAAGGTGACAAGCCGGCCATTGCGATCGGCGTGAAATCTTTTTGTACGTCATAGGGTGTTTTTTGAAGGAGCGGCGAAATAGAGATTGGACCGCTCGAGCCTGCGAGCAAGGTGTAGCCATCGGGAACCGATTTAGCCACGATGTCAGTACCGATCATCCCACCTGCACCAGCTTTATTGTCCGCGACTACGGTTTGACCCAGTAACTTGGTCAAGCCCATTGCCATGGCGCGACCCGCCAAATCCGTTGCCTGTCCAGGAGGCCAAGGAATCACAATCCTAATAGGCTTAGTAGGATAGGCGCCTTGCGAGAAGGCGGCTGGAGACCAACCTAACGAGCCACCCACTAATGAAACGCCAGCGACGCCAAGCAGGGAACGACGTGTGCGGTTATGTTCGTTGTTTTTCATCCCGATCCTTTTAAAAAATAAGATTGATAATTCCGGATAGTAACCTTGGGTATATTGTGAACACAATCAAAACTTAACAAATAGCTTAGGCTTCAAAATACGCATGAATTCTCTCGCCAATATGCCAATCTCTTGGTCTAGTAGCTTACTGACCCTAGCAAAACGATTCGGCGATACGCTCGCGGCTGTTGATGGACAACAGCATACGCTTTCATATATCGCGCTGAGTCTCCGGGCCCATGCCTTAGCCAGCGAGTTAATTGCGCGTGGTTTCCAGCCTGGCGATCCCATCGCCACACTCATTCCCAATAGTGTGGACGCTGTTTGGGTCTCTTATGGTGTGCGTTTGGCCGGATGCTGCGAAACCCCATTGAGCTGGAGCTATACCCAAGACGAGATTCAATGGTGTGCGCAGATCGCTCAATTTAAATATATCGTTTCCCTTAAGAGCCGCGAAGAAGACATCGTGGCACTCGGGTTATCTTTGATAGACACCGCCTCGATCGCTCAACCCTCGACGAGCTCCGCGCCAAGCCAACTCCCCGCGGTGAAGAGCGAGACACCCGGCAGAATCCTCTTTACCTCAGGCACGACGGGCAAGCCCAAGGGCGTGCTCTACACCCACAGCGCGCGTTGGCAAGGCGAACAATTACTGAAAGCGTCCCTGCCCTTCGTTCCTGCACGCGGCGCGCGCATTTTGCTGATGACGCCCTTTGTGCATGGCTCCTCACTGCTCACCTTTGCCTGGCTGGATCACGGCGGCACGATTGTGCTGCATGATGGGGTCAATATTGAGCGAATTTCGCCATTACTCGAAAGCGAATCACTCGCTGCGATTTTTGCTCCTCCGACTGTCTTGGCAAAAATCACGAGCGCCTTGGCGCCTGAACATTTCCCCTCTGTTCAGTGCGTTTTTACCGGAACACAACCGCTCACGCCCGCTCTCTATCAAAGAGCGCATGCGATGTTTGGTCCAAAAGTACGCATCACTTTTGGCAAATCAGAGTGCGTCAATCCCATCACGATTCTTGATCGGACAGATACACATGAGTACTTTACGCAAGCTGAAGTACCACCGGGCGCCTGCGTGGGTTGGCCCGCTTCGGGTGTCGAAATAAAAATTGAAGCGCCAACTTCCGAGGACCAGACGCATGGCGAGGTCTGGCTGCGCTCGCCGCATATGTCGTCGGGACTGATCGATGCCAACGGATTTAGGCCGCACACACCGAACGGCTGGCACAACACGGGGGACCTTGGTTATATCGATACCGCAGGTCGCGTCGTGTTGACAGGACGCGTCGCCGATGTCATCAAAACCGGCGGCTATCGCGTCAATCCGGATGAGATTGAAGTGGCGCTGGCTTCAAATGCACTCTGCGGACAAATTTGTGTCACCTCACTCGCCTCAGACTACTGGGGAGAAATCATCATCGCGGTGGGTGAAGGTGCACAAAAGGGCTGGCAAGAGACATGTGAACAGCTTGTCGGCGGCATGTCCAAACACAAACGTCCCCGCCTGTTTATCGCCGTCGATGCACTGCCTCGAAATCCCCAGGGTAAGATCAGCCGCCGCCAAGTCAGTCGACATGTGCTCGAGACGCACACACTCGCCGACGGTCAGTATCCGACCCTGCATCCAAAAGCGCACTGAGCAAACCCCGAAGGTGGGCGTACTTAAAGACCTCGCGCCCAACTGGGTTCAGTCCAGGTCGCCTCTTGATCAATGGGAAACACCGGCCTTGGCAAACGTTTAAAGTCTACATTTTTTAAGTTGGGCGTCGTCAGTCCTGGGCTATCGACATCGAAAATCTGCGACTCGGGGAAAAACTCATCGAAACCTGCTCGGTAATGTCCCCGACTTTTAACGATGAGAATCGGCACAGTTGAAATATCAATCCCATGCATTTCCAGCATGGCTGGATCACAAAGCTGCCGACGCAAACTTCCCACCACGACACGCGTCCCAGTGCCAACAAGTTCGATCAACGCAGAAGGACCAAGAGAAAACTTCTTGCCGCGCAAAATACCGCGGCGCCCCAATGTCTCACCATCGGTGATCTTCAGAACACGCGCACGTGCGGTATAACGTTTTGAAAATTGACTTTCTGTGGCGTTAAAAATGGCCTCAAACTCCATGCCCTCGCCTGCGGCATGGGCCTGCTGAGCCAAAGCGGGATCGATAAAAACACCCAGCAACACGCCAGGGATTTTGGCCTCGTTGAAGGCGGCCAATAGCCATGAAGTATTGCCACGTCCGCCACCACCCGGGTTATCTGCCACGTCCGCAAACAACAAAGGAACGTTCGTTTGCCGCGCCTTTGAGATAGCTTCAGGGATTTCAAGCATATCCGGCACATAACGACCACGATCCGCCCATGCGGCACGCGCGATCTGAATGGCGCAGCGTTGGGCCGCCGCCAAATCACCACGAGAAGTCACGACAATCGTGATGCCGCATTTTGGCAAATCAGAAAATACAAAACCCGCGGAGACCGAAACGTTGGCAATGGGTCCCTCAGCGGGCGACTGCATCATCGCGGTGCCCATGTTGATCAAATCCGCATAGGGGCCTCTTGCGGTCAGTAAAGTCACGGACGGAGGCGTGATTGGCATGCGTATAAAGACTTTTTGCGTCTTCATGCCATTGAGCATTTCAACCAGAAGATCAGCCGCTTCGGCCGCCCTCTCCCGTTGATCCACGTGAGGATTGGTCCGATAACTAACAAGCGCGTCCAAGGCATCGACGGTGCGCTCAGAAACGTTACAGTGCAAATCATGTGTCGCGACAACAGGTACATCGGGCCCCACAATCGAACGGATCAGCGTCATCATGTCACCTTCCGTATCATCCAAGTGCTCGGCGCTCGAAGCGCCGTGATTGGAAACGTACACGGCATCGAGAGGCATGGCAGCGCGCAGACTTTTTTCGAGCTTTTGCATGAACTCTGCCCAGACTGACTCGACGACAGGTCCCCCGGGAGGCGCACCGATGACGATCGTAGGTGCGGCGACCCAAGGGCCTTTTTCATCCATGCGGGCATAAAACCCCGTCACCTCCGCAGGCAGATTGCTTGTTTGGCGAGCGAGCTCAGTGATGCGCTCGCCCTCGTGCCAACAAGACTTTTCAAAGTCCTCACGCGTAGAGACCGGCGAAAAACTATTCGCTTCAAGCGCAAAGCCTGCGATGGCGATTTTGGGGTTCTTTTTCATATTTAGAGGGAGTCGATAGGTTAGGCTT
>Ga0164292_10005198_pt1 | contig 10641 bp, 11 predicted proteins | sample GEODES117metaG_FD_111486 | JGI IMG/M metagenome (GOLD analysis project Ga0164292, IMG submission 111486) | Eutrophic lake water microbial communities from Lake Mendota, Wisconsin, USA - GEODES117 metaG | ecosystem: Environmental > Aquatic > Freshwater > Lake | place: USA: Lake Mendota... | reverse complement strand
CCTTCGAATACAGAACCGCCTGGACTATGGATAACTACGTTGATCGGTTGTCCATTCGCTTCAGCAAGTTTATGCCGAACGTAGGACGAACCGATTTCGCCTGGATTGGTTCCGATATCGCCAGTGAGGAGGATATCCATTACTTCGACTCCTCAACGTAGAAATCCGTGACCGATTTTTGTTCTTCATCGAACGCTACTCGTTGCGATTCGAGAGTAGCGATTTCGGCTTTCATCGACTCAATTTCCTCTCGCATATCGGCTTCAACCGCTGGCCAATGTTCGGTTAATTCCCATCGTGCGAAAGTCGATTCTGTATTTCTTGAAACTGCTTTGGGTGCCAGCATACGGATTGAATCTAACCAAGTCTGTTCATCCATATCATCTGGACGATTCAAGCAAATTTGCCGATGTCGAATTTCGATCGCTAGTGCATTCATTCGACTTTGTGGACCAGCACCGAAATGTCGTTTCCGTGCGTTAAAAACTTCGAAAACGTCTTGGCGTTGAAGTTCCGGTTTGCGGAGTTGTTCGAGTGCTTCTTGAACTTCACCACTTCTTCTCATGGCGTTGGAGACAGCTCGTTCGAGTTGCTCTTTCTGACGTGTCAGCTTAGCGATCTCTTTTTCCAACTTCGGACCTTCTCGTTCCAGGATCTCCGAAGAAGTCTGGAGTTCTGCTTCGAGTGCTTCGCGATCTTTTTTCTTACCAGCAATCGCTTGAAGTCGCATGACGTTTGTTAGCCGTCGGCGTTGGCGAGTGACTTCACTTTCGGACCAATCAAATTTGCGTTTGAAGAATTGCATCTCGGAGAAGGAAGGCTGTCTGTCCTCTGAGATGATCTTTCGGAGTAGCTTGTCAGCGAACTCGAAATCGTGTGCCGAATCTTCGGATAGCTGTTCAACCTGTCCAGCAAAGTAATTCGCTTCGATCTCTTCAATCGAACGTGGCTCTTTCGTTTTTGTCATCGGTTTCGCTTTGTGTTGGTGATGTTAAATCTACGAACCATTGTCAGCATCCCGTTACCTAAGTGAAGATGTATCGTTACCTGTATAGGTAACTACTGTCTGATAAATCGGACGACCGAAATTGTCGATCGGAATCATCTCTTTGCCGAGGCTGCCGCATGAAGTGCATTTCAAGTATCGCGTTCTGTAGAATCCCCGAGTGCAAACACGGTAGGTTTTCATCGTGCCGACTTGGCATGAAGTGCATCTGTCAAGGCTTCTCATCGTTCGTCCTCCCTGGCTCTTGTTTTGGCTCGATCGACTCGCACTTCATGCCGTAGCTTCTCACCAACGCTTTGAGTAATCGTCGGAGTCGCTGCCAACCGTCTGGCTCGCTATCGTTCTGTTTTGGAACTTGCAAAACTAGAACCACGCGCTCGGGACAATCTCGACTCATGCTGTCCTCCGAGTGTTTTCGAGATGGTACGCGGAGTAAATCTGTTCCCGTGTCGTCGTTCCATCTTCAATCGCGCCGAGAAGGTATTCCAATGCTGGCTTGTGATGCCGTACAACGTCCAGCAATTCATCCGAAAAAACGGACTCTGGCAATTCGTAGCCAATCGAGGATTCGCCAACTAAGTACAACCGAACACCGATAGACCAGCAAAAAACCAGGAAATTGAGTGGCGTACCCATTAGATAACCCCCGATACGATGTTTGGCAGTTCGGAATCGCAGGGTTGGTTAGGTTGGTTTGGTTGGTTTGATTTCGCCTGACCCGTGTACGTATACCCATTTAGATCATTACCCATTACCCCCGATTCAATTTGGTTCCGTGTATAGACATCCTTTGTTTCAAACCCACCTAACCCACCTAACCAACCCCCCACGACTCTCCAACGCTTGATTCCACCGCCGGCATTCTCGGACTCGATGCGCTTTCCATCTACAATCCTGCCTTTAATGGAGATCAGCTTTTTTGAAAATCGCTTAGGTATTAGTGCGCCCTGGCAGACTTCGTTCACCACATCCGAAAGTAACGGAACGTCTTCCGGAAATTGCTTAATCAGGTCGAACAATTCGCGAACCGTCTTTCCCCTTCCTTCCGGGTCAGCTTGTTCCATCGCTGAAATCACCCGCCGCACCAAGTCTTTAGTTTCGTCGGACTCAGCCACCGAACTTCTAGTTGTCATCGGGTCGGCTAAACCAACCCAGACAATAGAGCCGCGAATGATCGATGTCCACGACTCGAAGGAACCCCACGATTCACCATCTAGCTTAGGCTTGCCGGCAACGAAGTAGGCACGAATGAACGTGAGCGCATCAGCAACTAGCCGCGGTCGGTTCTCTCGAATCCAGTGAAGCAAGTCTGAATGCCGAAAGTCCGTCCTCGATTCCGGCGACTCCGTTTTCGGTTCCAACCGAATCGGCAAAACTCGCCGCGCCGTATCGCTTCCAAACTGAAGATTGTTTCCGGTCGCCATCCAAACCGTTTTAGCTGGAATGTCGCCTGTCGTTCTCGATTCGCCGAGGATACGGTCTTTCCACGTTGTCGCAGTTAGCAACGCATCCAACTCAGCGCCGCGAAGCGTAACGTCCACGTTGTCGAATACGTGGCATGGCGCGGATTCCATCAACAGAGATGTGATCTGCTTGGTCAATTCTTCTTGCTTCGATGGAAAGCCTTTCTTGCTGACTCCGTGTCCATACGCCAACAACGTCGCAGCATCCGCCAAGAGTCCTTTGCCGCTTCCTGCAGTGGTCGCAGTGATCGCGAACATAGGAACGCAACCAGTAACGCATGGTCTTGCTACAAGCGAAAGCAACAACGCCAACCAAGCTGTTCTGTCAGCATCGCCGACGAACGGGAAATCGACGATCGTTTCCGAAAGTGATTGCCATGCTTTGGTCGCATCTTCTTTTGTAGGCTTATCCGGAATCGCCGGATACTCTGCGTTTGGAGTGTAGATCAAACCCGTTGCGCGGTCCCAACCGGCTACTTGAATGATACTGCCATCGGAACGCAAAGTCGGAGTCTGAATAATCCCGGTCAAAGGACGTACATTGCCGGAATAGTGTCCACGACTAACAACGGAATCGATCAACCACTTAGGCGGGCGCTCTGGCTTAACGACAACATTCCCTTCCGAATCTACGCCTTCGGTCTGAAGCTGGCAGGATTGCGTTATGCGCTCGCGGACAATCGCACTTGGCATAGAAGCCACCTTCAACCGTCCTATCGTGTCCGGGTCTTCTGAAGCGACAACGTGAACCAACTCACCGCCGCGAACAAAAACCTTACACTGTTCTCGAATCCTTTCGGGTAGCCAATCGGAGAACCAACCGAGGTTTCCTAAGTGCTTCACCACTTGGTCGGCAACGAATCCTTCGTTCAACAGAAGCAAAACTTCCGGTCTTGAATCCTTACACGGTTCTGACTCGGTCGGCTTCCACGGTTCTGCCGCATCAATCGCAGCTCGCACCGAATCGGCTCCACGCTGTCGGAGAATATCGCGAACGTCTTGTCCTTTGCTGTCGAGTACCTCACCGGGTAGCCTAGCAATGCGAACGGAGTCCGCGATACCAACTAAGACGGAGCCTGTTTTCTTCGCGCCTAAGTGTCCAGGAACATCATTATCTGGAACCACGATGATATGGCACTCGCGGAACATTTCCGCGTATGCTGCGCCGAGTACATTTGTTGGAAGTCCGCAAACATTCGGATAACCAAGTCCGATCAATGCGGATGCATCCTTCACGCCTTCAACCAACAACCAAGGTTCGCCTGGCTGTGGAAGTCTGCTTGGAAGGAACAAACCAGCGCTACCTTCTCCACGACGGAATTTTCCTTTGTCACCTACCCATAGATCAAAGTAGGAGTGCGGTTCTCCTTTGGCGTTGAATACCGGAATACGGACTACTTCCGTTTTGCCGCGAACATCCAGCTTGCCACCGAATTGTAGGAACGCATCTCTTGGCATTCCTTTGTCACGACAAACTAGGTCGATCAAATCCAGCTTCGGCGCATCGCTACGTTCTGAGGATACGCCAAGCATACTAGCAAGCTGTTTGATCGCTTCACCGTTCTCGATTCCTTGCAACCAAGCGAACGTCCCGATACCATCGCCGCTTCCTTTCGGTAGGCAATGCCGACAATAAACCTTGCCGTTCTCGGGAAACTCTCGGTCGAGATGGAATCGATCGGTTCCGCCGCACTTCGGACAAGGCTGTCCGTTGTGGTCTTGGCGTTGCAATGGCAAGGAAAGCAACTCGTTCCACTTCCCGTGCGCGGTTCGTTTGATTGCATCAATCATTCAAAACCTCGACTTCCTGCCAAGGGTTCAACTCGAATGTTGCCACCCTTCCAAGGTTGTATCCTTGTCCTAGCAAAACGTCAGCCAACATCCAACGCAACGCGATGATATCCAATACCATCGCCGAGTTTACTTCGTTCGTGTCCTCTAGAGTTTCGCGCAGCTCATCGATGATTTTCGAGAGAGGCGATAGTTTTCGTGCCGGATCGTAGACAGCATCCACTAGACTTGTTTTATTGGCTCCATGCGCCATACTTTGTATATCTCCTTTCAAGAGATGCAGTCACCAAACTTTGCGGGTGTAACGACTGCGAATGAAAAAACTGAAGAAAGCCTATAGGTCTAAAGCCCGTAGGCTTTTTTCGTTGTCAAAGAAGTCGAAGTGCATTTGTGTGCTAGCGACTCGTTTGTTTTTGTGACCAATTGGTCCCAAATTCTTAGGCGTTGGTTCCTTCTTCAATGCCGTTAAACACGACTGACAAACGCGGTCGTACTGCCATGACGCAACCGTTACCGGGTCACCGCATTTCTTGCACGGTGGATGATTGATGTTTGGGGTTTCCATTACTTGGCACCCTCCGCGAAGTAATCCTTCGTCGCTTTACGTGCAGCTCGCTTAAGCTTGGCTGGTTCGATGACTGGCTGTCTCGTGCTAACCAGATACTTGCCGAGATCAGATGCAAGAATCCTCCAACGCGGACGTTGCGAACCCCTGCCGATGTTGCTTGCCGGAATGATTCCTCTCGCGATCATGTCAAGCATGACGATCTCAGATACGCCGAGAAAATCCGCTGACTGCTGAACCGTTAAGGCTCGGTCGTTCAACGTGTCTAAGTTCATTTGTTTACCTCTCAAAGTGATGTTTGGTTTCTCATTAACCACGTCTCACTAATGCTAGGCTTGGCAAAAATCCTTCAGAGGACTACCAATGATTTGGTAGGGTAAATCGATTATTCCCCAAAGAAAACAGCCCGTACCAAAAACATTTGGTAGGGCTGCTGGTAGGGCTGGTAGAGGGGGTTTTGAACTATCTAGGCGTTCTTACTCTCCAAGAGTCGCATTATCTTCGCGATGGCACATTCTTTTGGATTGGAATACAGTTTGCCGCGATACTCTGTGCATTCCTTGAACTCCGCGAGTAAGGCTTTCTGTTCGTTTCCATCCAGTTTGGTGAACACGTACGTTGCTCTTTGTCGTCTCGTTTTTCTTCCTGACTCGTTGGCTAATGCTACCCACGGGTGAAGTACTTCTTCTGGTATTTCTGTCGATGATTTTGATTGCGCCCTAAAGCGTTCTCCTGTGATACGCTTCAGCAATAAATCAAGTTCTTCCGCAACGTCCATACGCTTATTCAGAATGCGGGTTTTGTAGTTACGATGTCTCGTAAGCAGCGATCGTAATTCGCCTGTATCGATACCTTCGCTTTCACAATCACCAATAATTGACACGATAACATCATCCAATTTATCCATCACAGAACCAAGTTCCGAATCCTTCGCTTCGTTCCATTCGGTTAGCCAATCGATGTAACGCTGAATCACTTGGCACCGCCTTTCGGAATCTTGCCAAGCCACTTGCGAACCGCATTTGTAACCGCCTGTAATCGGTCGTCTGACACGAATTGACGATATCGGCTCGACATGTCTCTGGAACGTGCTACGTGCCCCATAATCGCTTGAATCGCTGCCAAGTCGTAATGTTCCGAATGGTTCTCCGAGATCGTTTGGAAGCTGCGTCTCAAGTCGTAGAACGAATGGTTCTCAACGCCTGCTAGCTTGGCAATTTTTCTGAAGTCGTAGCAAATGTAGCGACGATCGCTATACCGATAACCGTTGCGATAGAAAACCAACTCGCCATCGGGTTTCCCTGCTTTGATCGCCGCCTGAATCGCTTGCTTCGTTTCTACCCATAGCGGTATCCTTCGCTTCGTTGCTGTCTTAGCTCTCGGCCATTCAAGCCAGTCGCCTTTGACTGCAGAACGTGGCAGCTCCGTTAGTTCCACATTGGAAAAGCCTGCTTGCAATCCGAGGAGAATCATTGCTCGCATGTTGATGTCCGCATGCTTTAATAGCGCTCTGATCTCATTCGCCGAGAACGATTGATCGCCTTTTGCGTTCTCGTGCTGTCGGTATGCAAGCTGCGGAGGTTTCTTGAAATCCGCACCGAAGTTTGCTGGACGATCGATCAATCCGTCCTCATAGGCGAACGTAAATATCTGTTTGACAATACCGATCCACTTTCCGCGAGTGTTGGGGGACTTGCATCGTCGATTGATTTCCGCAAGAACTTTTTGGAAGTGTGCAGGAACCAGCAACTTAGCTTCCAAGGACGCTGGAATTGTCGCAAGAATAATCTTGCACGCGTCTTTGTGTTCCTCGAACGAACGAAGAACTAGATCTCCAGCTTCTAGCTTCGCTTCTTTCGCTGCGATGAATCTATTGCAGACATACTTGACGGATATTGTCGTCTCACCGTTTGGATCGTATGGAGGCGGTGGTAGTCCTGCCAGCAACCAGTCCTTGCGGAATAGCCAGAGTTTAAGTGCTTCCGTCCCTTTGGGATCGTTCGCAACCGAACCGAAGTAATGATGCTTCCCCAAAACGGTTTTGCACCAATACCCACGCCCTTTGTGGACGAAGAGTGGGAATTTGTTTGCTTTCTTTGGTACACTAGCCATTGCGTCACCTTTTCCTGAAAATGAGTGGTGATGTAAGCCTTGTTCCGTCGCAATCGGTTCAAGGCTATTTTTTTAGCTTTAATTAGCTAGCGTTAGTGTAGCGAAAAGTGTACTTCCCCGCAAACAGTTGAGAAAACGCAGGGAAAAGTAAGGTTCAAGACGGTTTGGCACACCGGGTTGGGGGACGTTTTACACGCCGGAGCAACATCATCAAACAGCGGGGGGCGGAATATTCTAACTTCGAGGCCGAAGTAGGGACGGATCGATGCATGGCTAGCTCATCAACTTTGGAAGCGTCGTACTCCTACAGTAACTGGGCTCTTACCTAGCCACAATCCTCCCCCTCCACATGTGGACGTAGCCGAAGCCAGCAGATGCCGTTTCCACTGGATTCATGGCCAGGCCACTTACACCATGTCATAGGAATGGACCCGCCAACGCAATTAAAAAAAAATAGGGCTGGTTTTGATGTGACATCGCCGATATGAATCGAGCCCGTACCGTCGTGGTTCAGGTTTCCGCAGGTCAGCCACCAGAGCAGTCCCACTACCATATGCCGCGCGGTTTTCCAGGTGCGTACAAATTACCTCCAGAATCTTGTTTCAGGAGGTCTTTCGTACTGTGTACGCACTGGCAACGTTGCCACCTCGCGATCAACCAAAAACGCCTTAAACAAAGGCCCAAACCAGAACCACACCAAGGAACACACACAACACAGACATAAAGTAAACATCACTGTGTGAAACACATTGACCCGACGACGCACTTCAAAACGAGTGCTATCGGGGAGGTGGCATGCGCTTAATGGGACCCGCGAGGGTGCGGGGGTCTGGATGAAAAACCGGCCAACACGTCGATCGACCACAAAATCCTCGCTATCCGTGATACTTCGACTCCTTCGAGCCCTCGTCAGTCAGCGCAAACACGCACCACTAGCACCAAAACAACGCAAAACCTCGCTGGTGACACGATGTCACCAATCTACAGCCCGTACTTCAGCCACCTACTACGCTAGCCAACACCCCCCACACACATGCTTGTGTCGGTCTAGGCGTGGAAACGCATAAAACCCTGCGAATAAGCATGTCTCTCGACTTGCGATGCATCACACCAGCACGCATCGCAAAGCGGTCATGAGCAGCACGCAAAGACAACTGGTGACACGGTGTCACCACCTGCCACCAACGAAAACACTGGGAAAACCGTGTTACTCCTCCAGCATCGACGCCAAGAGCTTGCGGACTTCCTCGATGGACTGAATCTCGCGGCGAACCTCGGCCTGCTCATCATCTTGCGTCGAAGTCGCTTTCGCAGCAACGTCAACGAACTTCGCGTACGTCTTGATCGACGTCTCCAACCAGCCCAAAGTCGCGTACGAAGGTGCAGGCGACAGCGCCCGGGACAGATCGACCACCACGCAATCCGGTGTCTCACGGACACAACGAAGGCGGTTCGCTTGCACCCAGCTAACCTCAGCCTGAAGAGATGCATTGGCAGGTAGCTCGCCCCAGGACGCCGGGATGTCGCTCAGGCCGGTAACGTTTCCACCTACAGCGGATCCTAAGTGGTAGTCAGAGCCAGCGGTCCACTCGGTTTCCAAGGGTGGGTAGAGGCGATCGAGTTCGGAATAGGTCCACGCTTGAGCATCTGGCTTACTCATGCCCTGTTGCCGGCATTCTTTGATCAGACGATTCCGGATCGGCTCGACCTCCGCCCAGCGGCCATCACGTTGTAATCGCTTGGTAACGCTCAGTGGATCAACCTCGCGCGTTTGAGTGGCTTTGGCGGTGGAAGCAACCTGGGACTGCGACGCCCCGGCAACTCGTTCGACTGTATCCGATACGTCCATGACTAATCCTTTGCATTCGGGTTCCAAAGTGCTAACCGTCATTCTAGACCGTTAGCATTACGAACTAAAGTCATTTCTTTGTCACCCGACTTCGCGCATGATCTCAACGGCTTTTTGCAGATCCCGTTCCGCGTAGACTTGCGTGACGTTGGCCGATGCGTGCCCCAAGATGACCTGGGCGGCTTCCAACCCGAACCGTTTGCGAATCTCGGTTCCGGCAGAGTGACGAAGGCGGTTCGGAGACCAGCGATGTTCTGATTGCCACTTCTCCAAGTCGGCTTTTTGCTTAACCGTCAGTCGATCGAGCCATTGACCAAGGCTTTCGTCGTCGCGGCGGCAAAGCGGCTCGGGTGCCGGAAAGGCAAAATCGCACGCCCGGTGGATGGCGCGGCGGTAACTGCCGGCTGTGTACTGTTCACCGGCGGATCGTTTCGGTTTTCGCTTACAATTTGTTCCTGGTCGATTGCCGTATGAAGGCGGAGTCGATCGATTCGCATGAAGCTCCTCGCGGCGTTTCCTCTCCGAATCCACTGGGCTGAAGCAATGGGTTTCCTTTTCTCGCAGCAGATACGGTCTCAAAATGTCCTGCCCTTTTGGTCCGATCGGGATGACACGTTCCCGTCCATGATGTTCCGTCTTGTGAGTTGCTGGACGGTACAACCAGACTTCACCTGACATGTCCACATCGCAGGGGCGCAGATTGCAAACGTCTTGCGGACGACAACCTGTGATTCGCTGAAATCGAACCATATCTGACACCACGCACGTCAGGTGTGGCAGCGTGGCCTGGACAATCACGTCGTCCACGGGCATCACGGGATCTGGTTCACGAGCCTCGGAGCGGCCTTTGCGCAAGCCTGAGACTGCCATTAGCCCGTGGTACATGTCACGTCGAACCAGTTCATTCTCGACCGCCCATTTGAAGCACCGACGTATCCTTCCAATCGACTTGTTGATGTATCCGCGGCTCCAACCGTTGTCGACCATCCGTTGACGAACTGCTTTGAGCGCCAAGGGGCCGAAGTCGTTGGCGAGCTTCCGTCCGTACAGTTCTCGGACGATCTTCAACGCTTCTTTGATGCAACCGTATTCGCGGGTGACTTCGCCGTTCTTACGGTAGTACTGCTCGGCGAACTTGCGGTATGCATTGATAATCTCAACGACTGCTGGATCCGACTCGCTGCGTAGTTGGCGGCCATTGGCCAGAAACTCGGCGATCAAACGGTCATACTCAGATTTGCTCGCCGCTGAGTTCCATTTGCCAAGATAGATGTCTCGACCGTTTATCGTTACCACGGCTTGTCCAGTGGACTTGTGGTAACGATAAGACGGAAGACGACGTGAAGTTACGTTCGACATAGTGTGAACCCTCCAATTTCACCGAATCCGGTAGACTACCGGATTACTTAGAAATTTCAGGCCGCACTGCCGACCGCCGGCAGGTAACTTAAATGCTTGTTTCGGCGGTATTTAGAAAAAGTTGCGGGAGCCGGATTTGAACCGACGACCTCGAGGTTATGAGCCTCGCGAGCTACCGGGCTGCTCCATCCCGCGAGGGAAATAATAGAGATCCATTTTCTGACGTCTACCCCAATTGCCTTATTTTGTTGGATCGCCTCCTCCGTAAGCCATGGTAACCCCCGCATTCAATGCCGTTCATTTCTTTTCACGGCATTCCATCGATTCCATCGTCGAAACCGATATGAGCCGATCATGTAAATCACCAAGCGAAGCAGCAACGAGTCCCTTATGAGTTGTGATCGATTGAAAAACTTCGCGATTGCCCGAAAACCTTGGCGATGGGCTCCCAACCACTGGGGAATTGTCTAGACTATCGTTCCGGAGTTTGGACGTT
>Ga0164292_10005196_pt1 | contig 10641 bp, 8 predicted proteins | sample GEODES117metaG_FD_111486 | JGI IMG/M metagenome (GOLD analysis project Ga0164292, IMG submission 111486) | Eutrophic lake water microbial communities from Lake Mendota, Wisconsin, USA - GEODES117 metaG | ecosystem: Environmental > Aquatic > Freshwater > Lake | place: USA: Lake Mendota, Wisconsin... | reverse complement strand
GAAACCATCTTTCCTTTTGATCAAAAATTATTTATCGGTTCCAACCGAGGCATGCATATCTACGATGCCTCCACTCCTTCTGCCCCCACCCGATTGGCCGTATACGAGCACGTACTTTCCTGTGACCCAGTCGTTGTGAATGAAGAATATGCTTTTGTGACCCTTCGTAGCGGTAATTTTTGTGTCAATGGAGTCAATGAACTTCATGTCATCGACATCAAAAATCCATCTCAGCCCAAACTCAAGAAGGCCTACCACATGCTCAACCCACACGGATTAGGCTTGGCAGAAAACTACCTGTATGTAGCAGAAGGTAAGCACGGCCTTAAGAGTTTTAACGCATCCGATGTACTAAACATCGACAAAAACCAGTTGGAATTCCTCCAATCCATGAAATCTGTAGACCTTATTCCTGGACCTAAGTCCTTGATCGTCATTGGTCCAGATGGGGTATGCCAGTACGATTACAGCAATCCCGCAAAACTCAAAAAATTAAGCTGCATCCAAGTTAGCAATCCAATTGAAGTCAGCTAGTGGCATGAAAAAGAAGCTCCTCATACTTATCGTCCTTTCTTTTTGTGCGCTACATTCCTCGATGGCTCAGAATAAAACCTGGATGACTCAACTTGAACTGGGTCTGCTTGGCGGAAAAACGAAAGACCTGTGGGAAGAAAAAACGAACGAAAGAACCACACTTTCCTTTTCCGCCTTTCATGGCAAGGAGGTCATTCGAAATCAGAACCTTGGAGTTTTTGTTGGATTGGATGATTATCCCAGCATAACCCTAGTTCCTGTAGGAATCGGCTGGAGAGGATTTTTAGGGCAAAAGTCGAAACCCCAATTTTTTGGCAGCCTTGATCTGGGCTATGGATCCACGGTTCTAGAACAAGTGGAGCGAACAGATTGGTCAAGTACTTGGCACGAAGCTGGACTGCTAATTCGCCCAGCAGCAGGGATAAAAATGCCAGCCAAAAAAGGAAAATGGGCACTTACTGCAAGCCTTGGTTACAAAAGACAGCCAACCTACTTTTATGAAGGTACCCATAGCCAATCGGAGACGAGACCAAAGATTCCTCTTTTTCGTACACGAAACGCACTTCCAGAGGGATTCAGCTCCTTAAACTCGACTTCAATCTTGTACCATAGCCTGAGTTTCCAACTTGGCATTCTTTTTTAAAGAAGACCTTCTAGCAGTAGATTTTTAACTTCAACCACTTAGAATAAGCTGTGTTTTCTTAGAAAAAGAGTCTTTTTACCGACCAAAAAATGACGGCAAAGAGGAAAATCAAAATGGAAATCTTGTTGATGCCATGCATCATGCGCAAGTTGATGTTGGTGGGAGCATTTGGGTCCGGCTTTTTGAAAACCCTCAGAAAATAATTCCCTACCTCCCCCAACTTGAAAAACTCCTTTACTTGATTCTTTTCTGACATGATAAGAGCTGTTTCGATGTAAACCCGCAAGAGTTTAGATAAGTTTAGTTTAAGAAGAGAAATGGAGTAAAAATTCCCTTTTCATTAACGACACACTCGTAGTCCAAATATTCTAGAGGAGTATTTCAGGAAATTAAAGGTTGATTTTTTCATTCAAAACTATTTTAAAAACGCTATATGAATGAAAAACCGCAATAAAAAGATTACTTATAATTACAGGATTTGTCAAAGTACCGACCATAATTGGGCTTAAAAGCTTATATACAATCTGAACAGATAGAAGTGCTAAGACAAACTTTGGGTCAAATTTGAATAAAAGTAAGACGGAAAAAATGAAGATTGCCAAATAAATAGAAAGCAAAATACCTCGAGCTGGTGTCTCTATTCCATAAGAATCAACAGCCCAATTAGCCTTTAGAAATAATCCTGTACATACAGGGATTAACACAAGAACATTAAGTACAAGGGATATTTTGGGAAATAGCATTGTATCCATTTTTTATAGATTGATATTGTGAAGTTAAACTAAATCGAATTTTAAAGAAATTCTTAGCTTAAAGTTTAAAGATGAATTTAACAAAGCTTACGGATAGACAAAGAAAAAACCAAAATATCCATGAATTTTCAAGTCTCGTTTGCCTTACAGGACTGCTATTAGAAATTAGACAAACTGTACCCTAAACTATTTTTTTGTCTTTTAAATCACCTCTGGCTCCAACCACTTGCCATCCTCTCGGATGATATTGATCAATTCGTCTACCGCTTTTTCAGAAGCCACTGACCGCTTCACCACTTCTTTACCCTTATACAAGGTGATTTTTCCTTTGCCCGAACCTACATAGCCATAATCTGCATCAGCCATCTCTCCTGGTCCGTTGACAATGCAACCCATGATGCCAATTTTTACCCCTTTCAAGTGATCGGTACGCTTGCGAATCATCGCCGTAGTCTCTTGCAGGTCAAAAAGCGTACGCCCACAAGAAGGACAAGAAATGTATTCCGTCTTGGACATGCGCGTTCTAGCAGCTTGAAGCACCCCAAAGCTGACCGAGTTGTGCAGTTTGATCTGCTCCAACAATTCACCCCGACTAGCCTGGGATTCTTGAGGCAAGGAAATAAAGATCCCATCCCCTTGTCCATCTACCAATAGTCCCCCCACATCGGTGGCTGCATAGAGCATCGTCTGGTCTGCATGCTGGACCGGGTAACTCAATTTTACCACCACAGGTACCGCACAGTTGGCCAAAAGAAGGTCCACAAAAGCCCTTCTCACAGCTGGGAGCGCATGGGTATTCGAGGTAGTCAAAATGAGGACGGTATCTTTTCTCGCACGAACTAGTGTAATCGCATCTTGTATCTCCAGATCGGAGACCTCAAGGAAATTGAGTTCCGGATGAAAATGAGTCGCTCCCCTAAATTCAGAGAGCTGATACAAAGGGAATTTATTCTGTTGATCTGCTACGTTTTCCCAAATCGAAAAATTCTGAATTTCCTTCATCCCATTGGGTAGCATAAAGGGAATGGAATGATTTCCTGAATAAATAAAGTCACAACCCAAGTCATTCATCTTCCACTTGTCCAACTCAGGAAGATAAAAATGCCCTACGGCCTTCATTTCTCGATCAGTCACTTGCTCGAGCTGGGAAATATCTGCAATTACGCGAGGCACATTCTGTCCCCCAAAATTATAGATTTCTGTTGCCTGTCTTTTGCTGTAGTCAAAAGGAGTGATGGGGTATTCGGTAATGGGAGCAATAGGTGCATGCGCAGCTCTGTGGGTGTATCGATCGATCAAGGCTCGAGCAACTGGCGCTTCAAATTCGGGATCTTCTGTCAAGGAAACGCGCACGGTGTCTCCCAAGCCATCCTCTAGCAAAGTACCTATGCCTACTGCAGACTTAATTCGTCCATCCTCTGCCTCACCTGCCTCGGTCACACCCAAGTGCAAGGGATAAGGTTTGAATCCACCCTCGTTTAACTTTTGAACCAGCAAGCGGTAGGCCTGCACCATCACTTGCGTGTTGGAGGACTTCATGGAAATGACGATGTCGTGGTATTTTTCGTCTTCGCAAATTCTGAGAAACTCCAAGGCTGACTCTACCATCCCCAGCGCCGTATCTCCGTAGCGACTCATGATACGGTCCGACAAGGAACCGTGGTTGGTACCGATACGCATGGCGGTACCGTGTTCCTTACATATTTTGATCAAAGGCAAAAAACGCTCTCGGATGCGCTCAAGCTCCTCGGCGTAGGAAGCATCTGTATAGTCTAGGACTTCAAATTTCTTTTTGTCCGCATAATTACCCGGGTTGATGCGCACTTTCTCCACGATTTTAGCTGCCAATTCAGCCGCATTCGGCGTAAAGTGAATATCTGCCACCAAGGGAGTGCTGTAACCTCTTTTTCGCAATTCCTCCTTGATATTCCGCAAATTCTCCGCCTCCTTGAGGGATGGGGCTGTGATTCGGATCAACTCACATCCTGAGTCAATCATTCGAATGCACTGCTCCACAGAGCCTTGCGTATCCATCGTATCGACTGTAGTCATGGACTGCACGACGATGGGGTTGTTCCCACCAATGATTACATCACCTACTCGTACAGGAATAGTTAGTCTCCGTGAATACTGAGTTAAACTGTTGCAATAACCGCCTTCAAAAGGCTTCAATTGAGATTCCATAGCTTAAATATCTCCTAATTGGGGACGAATAATTAGTTCTTCAACAACTGCACCGGGAGAAAGGTTATAAGCTCCCCAAACTGAATCAGCCACATCCTCCGCATTCACGAAGCGAGTAGCCGGTAAATCCACCCCAGCCCAAGCATCGGTAAGGGTTGCTCCTGGTAAAATCGAGGTCACTTTTATTTGATGCGGTTTGAATTCCTCTCGGAAACACTTGGTCATCCCAAGCATGGCCCACTTGGACACGGAGTAACTCCCCCCATTGGCATAAGCGGTGATGCCAGCTATGGATCCTATACTAAAAATATGTCCCGATCTGCGCTGAATCAGTTCTTTGGCAAATGCACGAGTTAGGTAATACGCAGAATAAAGGTTGGTATTCATCAGGAACTCTAGATTTCCATCTGGCTCCTCATGAAGGGATCCAGGTAAGAAGACTCCGGTATTGTGAACGATTACATCTGGAATCCCTTGTGCCTTTACCGCTTCAGCAAAGGTCATTACCTCCTCTTTTTTGGAAAGATCGGCTACCTGAGTGAACACAGAAATGCCAGGGTGAGCTTGCTCAAGCAATTGCTTCAAGTCTTTCAAATCCTGCTCATTTCGAGAGCAGGTAAAAACAGAAAATCCTTCCTTGGCAAATCGTTCGACAATCGCACGCCCGATTCCCTTAGTACCGCCACTTACTAGGACACTTTTCTTCATTTGTTTCGCTTCTTAATAGTTAGTATAACAACTATTTACTTCTCACAAAGTTACATTTTTTTATGAATTGCACTGTAGCGAATTAATGACTGGGAACTGATTGTTCATTGAACCGAACAAAAAGCCCACTATACCCCCTCAAGAAGGTTTTAGCTTTTTGCCAACGGAAAAGTCAGGAAAAAAGTAGTGCCCTTGCCCACTTCCGTTTCAAACCAAATCTTACCTCCAGCGGTTTCTACCCCACTCTTTGCAATGGCCAAGCCGAGCCCTGAACCCTGACTTTTGGTACTGAAGTTGGGGATAAAAATTTTGTCCCTCAATTCTACAGGAATCCCCTTCCCATTATCTGAAATCTCCAAAAATACGGCTCGATCCGTTAACCAGAGCCAAATTCGAATTTGCGGCTTGATTCCGGGCGCCACTGCCTGCATTCCGTTGATGATTAAGTTGGAAATCACCCGTCCAAAAAGCTTGTCATCACCCAAAATAGAGATTTGATCTGTAAAGGAATCGTCTTGGAACTCCAGCTCCATCCGCTTATCGGTTTTGAACAGTTCCAGTACCCTCAGCAGCACCTCTTTAAAATTCATCAATTCATTGTTGGGCAGCGGCATCTTCGCAAATGTGGAAAATGAGGAGGCAATTCCACTCAAAGCATCCACCTGATGAATCAGGGTTTCCAGCGATTTCTTCAATTTATCCGCATCTTCCAATTTCCCTTCTTTTTCCAAGCGAAGTAGATGCTGCAAGGTAAGTTTCATTGGGGTAAGCGGGTTTTTAATCTCATGGGCTACCTGCTTGGCCATCTCCCGCCATGCAGATTCCTTTTCCGTGGAAGCCAGCACCTTTTTACTCGCTTCCAACTTGGAGAGCATCTGGTTGTACTCATTGACCAATAGCCCAATTTCATCCTTAGAAGACCAGTACATCGGCTCGTTGTTTTCCAGATTGGTCACTTTAAGTTTCTGGGTAAGCAAGCGAAACGGTAAAGTCAAGTTCTTGGTCACCAAAAAGGATATGATCAAAAACAGAATAAAAATGACCACAAAGGCATTAAACACATTCCCCAATACATCTGAAATTAGGGAATTGAGTTCTTCTTCGGACTCAAAAAAGGGAATTGCAACCACTGCATTAATGGAAGAGTTGGTCGGTGATGGAATCGCCAAATACACGGCTTGGTACTTGAGCTTTCCGACCTGCTCTTCCAGTAATACTTCCACTTCCTTGGCCTCTACCAGCGCAGCCATGGCCCCAGGATGCATTCGGTTGGACAACAACTTCTTTTCAAAAATGGCCGTTCTACTCGTGGTCAATAAAGAGCCTTCCTTGCTATACAAATGAATATCGGTGCCCACAGTAGTCGCTAGGGTATTTATTTCCTCTGTGAGTGCATCACGATCTACCTCTTCTAAGGATTGTCCTCCAAAAAATCGAACCAAATTCCCTTGAATTAAGCTGGCTTTTTGGAGATACTGCCCATTCAAGTCTTCCCTGTAACTTTGAGAAAGCAGGCCTGTGGTGATGATGGAAATAATTAGAATAGGAAAGAAGAATGCAAAATTCAGGTAGAGTTGAAGCTTGGTAGAGTAGTTGAACTCAAATTTGCGGTAACCTTGCGTCAATACGCTCCCCAATATGGATAAGAAGGTGAGAAAAACAAAGACCACAAAAAACAGCGAAAAAGTGCCAAAAAACTGCTGAATGGAAGTTACAGGGGAAGACAAAATCCACAGTTCCTCTCCATTTTTTATCCCAAGATGCTGGTAACCCAAGGCTTCAACTCCTTTTGTTACCAAGAAAGGGTTTTGCAAGAGCAAGCGTATTTCTTCCTGCTGGTAATTGAAGCTACCCGAACTCCGAACCAACTCCCCTTCTTTGAACACCCCATAATCAAAGGGATCTGCTTTTAACTTTTCAGCGTACTGTTCATCCAAGAGCAGGCGAGGATAGGCATTGCCTGCTTGAATGCGTAGTTGATCAAACTCTAAATAAAGGGTTCCCAATGCAATGCTTCCCTTATTCATTGGCAGGAAGGCGACGAATTTAGGCCCATCCCCACTCGCTGAATCTTGTACCGAATACAAATTGGGCACCTGGGTAGCATAGTCGCTTTTGACAAACTCTCGTTGCAATTCCCTCAAATCCAAGCCATCCAAAGGTCCTCCAATTTGCTTTCCTGTGGGTGAAAAAATACGAATCAACACCTCGAATTGATCAAAGTAATTGTCTAAGTAAATCTTTCGGATTTTAGTCACTGCTGGATCCTTCGAAAGCAAGGGATCTGCCAATCTATTTTGGATGAAAAGATCGTTTTTAAGCCTTGAAAAAATATCCTCCAGAATTAAGGCTGTACGTTCTTCTATAGCTAGCAATTGCTGATTTGCTACCGCAACTTTGGATTGCGCCAATCGAACATCAGAAGCTTGGTAGCTACTTGCCGCCACAATTCCTGCAGCAACTAAGCTTGCGTAAAAAAGGGTAAGGAAGGTTTCTAAGCCCAACCGGTAAACATTGGCAACTAAATCATATTTAATGATTGAAAAAAGAAATAGGAAGTGGAACAAACCCGCAACTCCAAACCAAAAGTTCAAAACAAACAAACCTACCAAAACTACTCCCGCTACTGCTAGCAAAACGCGGAACATACTTCGCTTGGCTGAGCCACCACGAATAAATAAATTAAGGAGTGAAAAACTTAAAAACACATAGGCCGCAGCCCATAAGAAGATAATCAGGAAGCTAATCCCCACCATCTTATCAAAACTTGGAACGGAAGAGATATCCAAACTCCATGACGCATGCAGTGCCAAATCCCGAACGATCGCCCAAAGGGCCCAAAAAAACAAAGTGGAAATTGCAAAGGCGATTACAAGCAAGCCCTCTTCTCGAACTCGAATCTGCCAAAATGCAAATTTCTCTAAAACAGGTTTGGAAGAGAGCTGGGACACCAGCAGCCCTAGAATAAGTACACAGCAGGCTGTATGAAGCAAAAGATCCCCCAAGCTAGGCACCAACCAGGATGAATTGTACCTACTTGAATCAAAAATGGAAAGATTCAAATAGGCCTCAGGAAAATTGGAAAGAAGCATGCCTGCCCGAACCACTACAAGAATAAAGAACCCATAGCCCAGCGCTTGCCATACCTGTCCTTTCATCCATTTTTTTCGTAAAAAATTAAAGCTTAGAAATGCATACAACAAAAAGAGGGAGAAGCTAAAAATTAACAGAGGAGTGGTCCAGGTTTTCCCTACTGAAACAAAACCCAATTTAAAATCCAATCCAAAAAGCGGTCGCCCAGAAGAAGCCTTCACTTGGAAAGCCCCATCGGCTGGCTTGGGGTAAAGTGTAAATAAGGAATTTCCAAAAACCTCTGGATTAGGCCCCATCACCACATCGGCATTTTTGATATTACCAGCCCATACCAATCGGAAGGCTTGAACAAAAAATTCACTTCCCTCCTTCGATCCTACTTTTTGAAGCTTTACCAAAAAAGTACCATAGGGCGAATCCAGAACTTGAAATTCGCTCGTCAAATCCAAGGAAGTAAAATCCAAAACAAACTCATTGCTGGACCAATACAGCAGCTCTTTCTGGGGACTAACGATGAAGAAAGGATAGTTAAAAGACCCACTACTTACCCGCGCAAAACTCAAGGAATCCGGATTGCCTCCTTGGCGTTGAAAAAGTTCAAAATCTTGATTAAACGCGATTTCTACAGCATGAACTTTGTCTTCAATGGCCTGAATGTAGGTCTCCTCTTGACTTTTTTGATACACAAAAAAATTCAAAATCAGGACTAAAGGCAGAAGGAGTACACTTCCCAAAAGAAGTATACCACGGATGGAGAGTTTCATGTAGACTAAAAATAAAAAAGCAAAGTCTGGTATCAAACTTTGCTGAGGAGTATTAGCGGGGTTGCAGTTTCGCTTTCTTCTTTTTGGAAGACCGATACCACAAGTAGCCTATGATTCCGGCCATTAAGTACGGCATCACTACGAGGTATAAAATCCCATTGTTTAGTCCTGCACCAATTGAGGTTTCCCCATTGCTTACATTGTTTTCTACCGACGCCCTACACATGGCACACTGCGCAGAAGCTCCAAGGGAAACTAGAAAACTCATGGCGAAAAGAACTGCGATTTTGAATTTCATGGGTACTTCTGTATTTGGAAGTTTGACTACAGCTATTAGAATGTCTGGGTATAGTATGGCGAAATCATCAGGTAAACAATCACACCCGTCACGGATACATACAACCAAATGGGGTAAGCATATTTTACCACCTTACGGTGTTTCTCTCGTTGATTGGTATACCCATAGTAATACGCAAACAGGATGGGAAACAGCGCAATCGCTGCAAATAGAATGTGGGTGATCAACAAGAAATAGTAAACAATTCGAATATTCCCTTCACCGCCAAATGGAGTGCTTTCGGCAGCACCATGGTAGATCACATAGGACACCAAAAATATGGCTCCCAATACAAATGCAACGGTCATCGTGGCCCCATGCAAATTGTACTTCTTCTGCTTGACAAATACCAAGGCCAACACCAAGGCTAGCGAAGCAGCTGAATTGATAACTGCGTTGAGATGCGGCAGAAAATAAACCCAGCCACCCAAAGAAGTGATCTTGGTAGGCATAAATAAAAGAACTGCCACTGCTAGAGGGATGGCAATAGAGATGCCGATAATCCAATTTTTTACTTTGGCTTCCTGCGGATTCGAATTCGCTGTATTAGTCTTTTCCATAGAGTAAGATTTTTGTTTCCAACATCAAAAGATCCACTTGCTCCCGGGTAGTACCACTGTAGTACCCACGGATTCTTCCTTGGTCGTCAATCAAAATAAATTTATCACTGTGCACAAAATCGTCTGGCACCCCATTTCCATCCATTGCAGGTAGTACAAATCCACAACGAGCCAACTGAAAGGTCTCCTCTTTAGAACCTGAAAGAAAATGCCATTTCCCTGGAATTGCGTGATGCTCCTCGGCATAGGCCTTCAGGATTTGTGGAGTATCGTAGGTAGGATCGATGCTAATAGACATGATTTGCACCTGGGGTTCATCCCGGAAATGATCATTCACCCGTTCCATCTCCTTAGACATCACTGGACAAATACTTGGGCAAGAAGTAAAAAAGAAATCTACAACGGTAATCTTACCTTCCATTTGCGCCCTTCCCATGGGCTGACCATCCTGATTGATGAAGGAAAATTCAGGGATATAATGCTGAGAGCTATCGGATACTGGACATTCCTGAAATGGATTGTCTACCCCATTTTGAAAATAGATAGGTATATTAAATTCGTTTTTTCCAAAGCCCTTCAAAAATAGGAAGATCAATATTGGAATTAACAAAATACAGACCAAGACTAAACCCTGGAGAATTCGTAAACTTCGCATAGCAAGGGTATAACAAAAAAGAAGGTTGAAGTGATTCACTCCAACCCAATTTTTTCTGATTTATTTTTCTACCAGCGCATCGTAAAGATGTCCGATCCTTCTTTGATCAAGGTAATTACCAGCCAGACCAAAAAGATCAAGGGTACAATAATGGAATAAAAAAGCGGCTTGGCTTCCTCACCAAGGTGCATGAACTCCATCATGATGTATTTGGCCTTCCAAATAGTCAAAATGATAAATAGTGAATACAGCAAAATACCTCTATCCATGGTAAATGCCATCACGAACTCTGCCAAGGTTATTACCAACAGAATAAGGGCTGTTTTCCAGATTTTCTTTATTTTATCCTCGTTTCTAGGAGTTACCTGAAGCGTAGATTTAGTGTCTTGAACTTCCATAATGAGCGAATTG
>Ga0164292_10005193_pt1 | contig 10644 bp, 8 predicted proteins | sample GEODES117metaG_FD_111486 | JGI IMG/M metagenome (GOLD analysis project Ga0164292, IMG submission 111486) | Eutrophic lake water microbial communities from Lake Mendota, Wisconsin, USA - GEODES117 metaG | ecosystem: Environmental > Aquatic > Freshwater > Lake | place: USA: Lake Mendota, Wisconsin... | reverse complement strand
GTTGTAGATGTTGCTAGTATTACTTCCGGTGAGCTTTTAATTTTAGCTGGTGGAGACGATATATCTAAACCAAATCGTGTTGAACTACTTGTTGAGGCTTGGCAAAACACCGGCGCTTGGGGAATTTATTCAAGATTTGATCGCATTGATAATAAGGATTATGTTATTGGACGTGATGAATTGGTTGAATACATAGAATCGATAAATTATCCATTAAGGAAGTATTTTGATCATACAAATGATAAAATTAGTATTGTTCATGGCGCGACATCAGCATATGATAAACGACTGTTTTCATATCTAAAAACTACTCCACAGGACTATATCCTTTCCGAGGATGGAGCATTAAGCGTGCTTATTCATCTACTCAATAAAGAAGTATTTTTTCTTAATAAATCATTAGTATTTTATCGCGAGAGCGATCAGTCATTAACGAATAGTTCACGAAATGGGCCAGTTAGCATAAAAAAATATCTCGACGATGAGGAATCTATTAGCAGATTTGCAAGATCTCAAGCTAATCGTTGTAAATTGTTTTTGCGATTTCATACTCAATACGGCGCTAGCAGTAATTTGAAGCTTGATGTTAAACGATTACAAAAGGAATATATAAAGCATTATGAAATATCAAACTGGCATAAAAAAAATATCATTTCAAAGTTGAGTTTCATCTTTACTTATCCGACATTTCTTAATTTCAAATGGTGTATTCCTCGTCTACTACCAAAATTCTATTTTTTGACTCTAAAAACAATGTTCTTCAAATTTAAAGATTATTTCACTCTTCAGGATTACTAATAAAGTTTACAATCAATTTTATTGCCAACAAGGCAGATTATAAAATGCTTAAAGCTCTAATAAAAAAGTGCATCAGGATATTTAGAAATAGAATAAAGAGAATCCAGTTTTATGCACTAGGATTTACCGCTTGTGACTCCACAGATATATCCTGGTCAGTATCTGCTGATGGCGGCGGCGGCGGAGGGAGTATATTTGTTGGTGATAACTCTACACTTGATAGAGGTGTGATTTTAAGGGCGTATGGTGGTTTTATAAGAATTGGTGACAATTCTACAATTAATCCTTATTGTTTGCTTCACGGAACGGGTGGTTTAACGATTGGTAATGGAGTTCGTATTGCGTCGCATACTGTTGTCGTTGCTGCAAATCACAACTTTAGTAACACATCAAAATTTATATATCTGCAAGGTGAAACTGCTTTAGGAATTATTATTGAAGATGATGTATGGATTGGTGCTGGCGTTACAATTCTCGATGGGGTTACGATACGGAAGGGTAGCGTGATTGGTGCAGGCTCCGTTGTAACACGTTCCACCGATCCATATTCAATAAATGTTGGTGTGCCCACAAAAGCTATAGGTTCTCGAACAAATTGCTAATTTGAATGAGCTAATATTTACATGCTATTTAGTTTTCTAAAGGCCTTAAATAGTTTAACAAAAAGAAGAAAGCTATGGTCTATAGCTGTCTTTGAAGTTGATTCTCTAGATTTACTTTCTGGAGAATCAACTTTTAAAATAGTTAAGAATATTGGCGAAGTTGGATTTAGGCTGTCTAAAAAATTCAAATCCATTTCTGCGGATCCTTTTTTGTTCCATTATGATGATCAGCTTTACCTCTTCTATGAGGTTAAAACAGACCATGGACGTGGGGAAATACATGCAGCATCAATGTCATTAAACGGAAAATGGATAGATCATGGACTTGTCCTGAAGGAAGAACATCATCTTTCCTACCCGCAAGTTTTCTGTTATCAGAGTAGAATATTTATGATTCCCGAAGCTGCTCAATCAGGTAAAGTTTTATTGTATGAATCAAAAAATTTCCCTCTAAAGTGGAATCCCATTTCGGTAATGATTGATGAGCCCTTGCGAGATCCTACACTTCTGATTATTGACAATGATACATTTTACATTTATGGCACAACTGAAAAATTTGAGTTATGCTTGTATCAGTCCGGATCGTTATTTGAAAAATTTGCTAGAGTCTCCATTTTGACAAAGGATAAAAAATGTGCAAGATCTGCTGGTAGTTTCATAAATTATAATAATAATATGTATCGACCAGTCCAAGATTGCAGTGAGGAGTATGGGAAAGCCGTCTATCTTATGTTGGTTGATAAAGGGATGAGAAAAGATTGTTATGCGGAGCCTATATTGATCAGACCGTCATTTCCTAAGTTTATTACTAGCCAAGCCGGCCATCATCATGTTTCATGCTCGGAGTATGGAAATAGATACTATGTTGCGATTGATTACAAGAAAGACGATTATTTGATTAATTCAATATTGCTAGGATTGCTTCGTCTTGTCTAAGTTTTTGAACTAACACTAATCAAGGCAAGTCTTAGAACACATTTTTTGAAACTATCCGGTTGAGGCTAATGGTAAATAAAATATTATTCATTACGGTCAATAGAAATAGTAAAAAGCATGGCGGACGCGAATTATTATCTAATTTGATGTTAAAGACATTGCATCACCTGTTCCATGGTAAAGTAGAGATATTTGAATTAAATAGTTTTATTAGTACAAGTATTTTCATAAAGTTCATTAAATCTCTTTTTGGCTATATTAATGGAGTTAATGAAAAATCAATTTCAGATGTTCTGACAATTGTCAAGAATAATAAGTTAGAGTATATTTTTATTGACGGATCAAACCTTGGAATAGTTGCTGCCGCTATAAAACGCGAGTACTCTAACGCACGAGTGATTACATTTTATCATAATGTTGAGTCACGGTTTTTCTGGGGATCATTTTTAGAACATAAAACACCACGTTCGTTTGCAGTTTATATCGCGAATTCAATCGCGGAGCGTAGTGCAGCTAAATACAGCGATATTAATATTTGTTTGAGTGAAAGGGATCGTTTGTTGCTCAGTAAAATTTATGGAGCAGAAAATACTGCTGTTTGCTCGTTAGCAATGGAGGATAGGTATCAGATTGGTGATTTTGGTTGTTTGCCATTAGTTAAAATGAAATATGCGTTATTCGTTGGTAGTGATTTCTATGCTAACATTTCTGGAATTACTTGGTTTATAAAAAATGTGGTTCCAAGGATTGATATTAAGATTATTGTTGTCGGACAAGGAATGGATAAATTAAGAGAAGAATATCAAATTCCAAACCGTGTTGAAATTATAGGGGCTGTTGATGGGCTTAATGAATGGTATAGAAATGCACACTTTATTATTGCTCCTATTTTTGGAGGATCAGGCATGAAAACCAAAGTAGCTGAAGCGTTAATGCATGGGAAAAAAGTAGTTGGCACTTCCGAAGCCTTTTGTGGGTATGAACTTGTGGTAAATCAAGCAGGTTGGGTGTGTAATACTGCTGATGAATTCGCGGCTGTCATCAATTCATGTAGCAATTATATAAAATATCCATTTGATCCGTCTGTTAGGAAGCTCTACGAAGAGCATTATTCTGTCAATGCTGCTATCTTTCAATTAAAACAAATATTATTAAGTTAAGCTACATCCACAGGGTGAATATTACGTTGCTTATACCTCGATATGCGATTACTGGTGTCCCTCTTGCGCAAATCAAACTTGCGCAAGCATTCGCTAATCGCGGAAACAATGTAACGTTAATCTTCACCTATAGTGAACCAATTTATGATTTACCTAAAATAGCTAATATTAAAATAATTTGCTGGAATGTGCCAAAAGTGCGAAATACATTTAGCAATATATTTTGTTATCTTAAATCTCATAAGCCTGATATTGTTTTTTCTGCAGAAGATCATCTTAATGTAATTGTTTTACTAGCTGCTATTGTTTCTGGTTCTCGATCTAAAATAAGTTGCTCCTCACGAGTAACGCCTTATGACACATATTCCACTAAGATCTTTACAAAGCGTTGGTTCTTAAAATTATTCGCAAACATGGTAAGTTATCGCGCTGATGCGTTAACGTGCGTCTCAAAGGACATGGTTCTACAGTATAAAAACGTTCTCGGTAGTTCTCGTCATATTTGCATCTATAATATTGTATGCAACACGAAATCCCAATTCGATATGAGTGAATTGGTTACTCACCCCTGGTTTGAAGATAGGCGTTTTCCAATCATTATTGCTGCAGGTCGATTAGCGCCCTGGAAAGGGTTTTCTACGTTGATAGAAGCCATATCAATCTTACATAAGCGTCGTCCTGTGCGATTATTAATTTTAGGAGATGGCCCACAGAAATCGGAATTGAAAAATATGGTGGATGGTTACGCACTATCGGATTATGTGGAATTCGCTGGATATGTTACGAACCCCCTTAAGTACTTTAAAAAATCCGACGTTTTTGTTCTTTCGTCCTTAGTAGAAGGCATGCCTAATGTGCTCGTCCAAGCCATGATGTGTGGGTGTACGCCGGTTTCTACCAACTGTCCCACAGGGCCCAGCGAGTTGTTACAGAATGGTAAGTATGGATATTTAATCCCTATTCAAAATCCTGCTGCAATGGCTGATGCTATTGAGCATGCACTAGAATCTCCAATTTCAAAGGATTTGTTGGACGAGGCGATTCTCCCATTTCATGAAGATAGAGTGATACAACAGCATTTTGAATCACTTGGACTATGCGAAAAGTCATACACGTAATTCCTTTCTTTGGAATCGGTGGTGTAGAGCGTGCTGCTACTTCGATGAAGCAAACATCTTCAAATGATATTGCTTTTGATGTTTTTAGTATTTTTCCAGATGCAGCTGCTACTAAGAAATATAAACTATGGAATCCCTTTTATTATTTTAAATCAATCATATCATTATATAGATCTTCACCTGATGTTTTAATTGTTTCACTTTGGAGAGCTTATTTAGTTGGAATTGTTTTCAAGTTGCTTAATCCAAGGGTAAAACTGATTGTTTTTCTGCATTTACCAATTGATGTGCATAAAGTTGACTTTATACTTACAAGAATTGCAGCTTCATTGGCATCTAATATTTGGGCAGATTCTGAAACAACAATACTGAATCGGTTACCTAATGTTGAAATTGGGAAAAAGAGAGTTATCTCGTTTGTGACCGAGCATATTCCTTCAAGTTCTATAGGTAGTGTACAACCTGTTTTTGTTTTCTGGGGTAGATTACATAAACAAAAAGGGATTCTACGGTCTTTGAAATTATTTGCAGCTATTAGAGAAATTTATAAAGATTCAAAATATATCATTATTGGACCGGATGGGGGATTTTCAGCGCAAGCCAATACGTTAGTTTCTAACCTAAATCTAAATAATTCTGTGGAGTTTTTGGGTCCCAAAAATTTTGAAGAAATTCGAGTGATCGCCAATTCAGCCTCGTTTTACCTACAAACCAGTGAGTTTGAAGGTATGGCCATGTCTGTTGTTGAAGCTATGCAAATCGGATTGGTGCCAATTGTAACATCGGTGGGTGAGATAACTCATTATGCGCGTCATGGTGTCAATGCTATCATTGTCCAGGATGATGCTAAGGCAATTATTGATATTTTGACGTTGCTTCAAAATACAACGATTTATACAAAAATGCGAAATAATGCCATGTCTGAATGGTTAGATAAGCCCTTATACAAGGAAGATATGCTTAAAGCTTGTCAGTGCTTGTTTAACTGAGCATTTGCTTGTATTCGTATTGCTAACTTTATTTTCTATAAACTATAAGATGGATGTGCGGTATTGTCGGTTTATATAGTATTGATTCATGCAATAGTGGTGTACTTGATTCAGTAGTACGTCATATGACTGATCGGTTGCATCATCGAGGTCCCGATGATTCTGGGATATGGATCGATACTGAGAATGGGTTGGCGCTGGGACATCGAAGACTATCTATACTCGATATTTCTTCTTCGGGTCATCAGCCAATGCATTCAGCCTGTGGTCGATATGTGATTGTCTATAATGGTGAAATTTACAATCATCTTGATCTAAGAAGGGAACTTTCGTATATACCATATTCACCCGAGCTTGTTTGGAAAGGGCGTTCGGATACCGAAACACTCCTTGCTGGATTTTCACAATGGGGAATTGAAGAAACTCTAACGCGTGCTGTAGGAATGTTTTCCTTCGCGCTATGGGATCGAATTAATAATACGCTCACGTTAGCGCGTGATCGGTTTGGTGAGAAGCCTTTATATTATGGATGGGTTGGGAATAGTGGGCACAAAGCCTTTGTATTTGCCTCTGAGCTAAAAGCTCTAACATGTTATCCAGGTTTCGACTCGGTTATAAGTCATGATGCGCTTACTCAATATTTTAGGTTTTTATATGTACCAGCTCCTCTATCCATTTATGAGGGTATATTTAAAATTGAGCCAGGATGCTTGTTGACTCTGAAGATAAAAGAACCTCATAGAACGGTCGTAAAACCGATCCGGCCCGGTCAGGTAAATGGAAACATCACAATTCGCCGTTGGTGGTCTTTGGTTGATACTGTTGTATCAAGCAAAATGTCAGCTTTTGTAGATGAAAAAGAGGCATTATGGGTTCTAGAAAATCAACTAAAGCAGTCTGTTGGTATGCAAACCCTCTCAGATGTTCCTTTAGGGGCTTTTTTATCTGGTGGTGTAGACTCTTCAGCTATTGTAGCCTTAATGCAAAGCCAATCATCTCGACCAGTAAAAACATTCACGATTGGATTTGATGAAGGTGGGTATGACGAATCTTCTTATGCTAGGGCAGTTGCCAATCATCTAGGTACCGAACATCATGAACTGCGGATAAGTCCACAAATGAGCTTTGATGTTATTTCTACTCTGCCTTCTATGTATGATGAGCCATTTGCTGATTCGTCTCAGATACCAACCAACCTCGTTTGTAAGGCTGCTAGTCAGCATGTTACTGTTGCGCTATCGGGAGATGCGGGTGATGAACTATTTGGGGGTTATAATCGGTATGTGTGGGGGCCATCCATCTGGAGGAAAATTAAGTGGATGCCATTCTCCATGCGTCAAAATTTGTTTTCAACGCTTCGAAAACTCCCATTAGGTGAATGGACTAGACTTAGTAGTCTGACAAGAATTTCTCGTCTTGGTGAGAAAGTGCAAAAGCTTGCGGATAAAGTTGAGTCGGCTAGGGATTTAGATGACTTATATTGGAGTCTGGTAAGTGAGTGGAAACATCCGAACGATTTGATTGTGGCTTCTCAAAGTTCTAAAAATATCGATGTAAGGAGTATTACACTCAGTGGTATAGTTCTGCCAGACCATTTAAGGTTTGAAGAAAAAATGATGTTACTGGATACGCTTACTTATCTGCCAGATGACATTCTATGCAAATTAGATCGCGCAGGAATGGCCACTAGTCTAGAGACAAGAGTTCCCTTTTTGGACCATCGAGTTGTAGAACTAGCGTGGCGACTTCCTTTCAATATGAGAATAAGAGGAAATAAGACAAAATGGGCATTGCGTCAGGTGCTTTATAAGCATGTGCCAACCGATTTGATTGAGCGCCCCAAAACTGGCTTCTCCATCCCTTTAGCAAAATGGTTACGTGGTCCATTACGAGAATGGGTAGAGACGATGCTGTCTGAGGATACACTTACTCGGCAAGGTTATCTAAATCCTAAGATAGTTAAGAGGACTATGGAAGAACACATGAGTGGCCGAAGAGATCATGCAACGGGCCTTTGGTCAATACTTATGTTTCAATCCTGGTTGCAAGGCCAGCGTAACTTTACACATCCATGATTAGAATCTGAAAAAGTGTCGGAATTTTGGTATAGCTAGTATGAGAATTCAAGTCTATAAACAATTATGCTCTTGAAAAAATCTTATCTATAGATTTAGTGACTTAAATAGTCTATTCCCAGGTTTTGCATGTTCGTAATATATTAACACTAGTGTTAATAGATAAAATGGGATGCAAGGTATCTTGTACCTAGATAGGGCGCCAAAGTTATAAGATGAGATTCCAACAAAAAATGAAAATATTAAAGAAAATATTATAGTAAACTGAATAGTATAATTTTCTCTAATTGACTTAACAATCTTCCTTAGGCCAATCAATAAAAGTACCTTAATAGTGACTAATAGAATTGCTAATGACTCTAACGCATTCAAAAAAACAATTATCTTTTTTGACTCCCATAGGTAGGGGCGAAAGAGTGTAACATTAACTGCTTTGGGGAATTTAGAAATCATTCCTGACAAACCAGGCTCAATTGGCCCTAAATTATAGGATGAACCACTTTCTATTTCGCTTACGTATAATATGTAGTTTCGGGTTTTTGCGGACGTCTTTTCAATTTTTTCTAATGAATATTCACCGAACATGTTGGAGTTTTGTTCATAGAATATAAAAAATAGGCAAAAAGTTATCAGTATTGCTCCGATATTTATTATTTGGGCAATTGATTTGTTCTTTATTTTTTTTGTGTTGTTAAAAATCATCCATCCAGAGAGGGCCGGTATAAAGCAAATGATAATATATACTTTAACTAAAAAAATTAAATAAGAGCTTAGTATGAGTAAACAAACTATAATAAAATTTCTGTTTTTTAATATAAAGATCTGAAATGTAGAAAAGCAAAGCCAGCCTAATCCGAGTATACATATTGTATCTTTAAAAATGCCTGACCCCCATAATGCCAAACTTGGCACAAATAACACGCAGGTGGCTATCTGGTTTTGAATTTTAGGATATAATATAGAAAATGTAACAAATAGTGCCCAAAGGCCAGAAAATGACAATACTGAAAACAGTAATGCCGTTGGGATCATCGTGTTGAAAGTGATCATACTGAATACAGCCGATATTCGAGCAATTGTGTAGGTGCTAGGGTGTCCATAATATTTCATTTGTTCTACGTACTCGTAATAATTGGGGTCTAAAGGGTCTGGTGTGGCAAAAACTAGGTTCAACCATTTCCCCAATGATTCTTCTGCTGAGCTGTTTATAATGATGCCGTGTTGGAAGTAAGTCATTGTATCCCCGAATCCGTAATAGTATACATAGATAAGGGATATGACAAGCGCGCCGATCATTTTAATCCCCAATGCTGGTAAAAAAAACTTGTGGTATGGATGGCCATCTGGGTAGTATTTGTTTCTGAATTTCTTTGCTAAAAAAAAAATCAAGCCAGCCACAATTGGAGCTAAGACGAAATCAAGGGTTGTTATCCAAACAAATTCTGACATAAAATTAATCTTGCCTCTAAATTACAGTATGTGTTGCAGTACTCAAGTTCGAAACGAATTATTCGAATTATCAACCGACCGGCCATTGGCGGTCCCATCCTGAATGCGGGATATCTTTCCCGTTATTTAAGTCCCGATTTTGAAACCCTGCTCGTGGCCGGCCGATGTGAGTCGCATGAAACCTCTGCCACCGATCTATTGAGTTCGATGGGCGTTCAAGTGCATCAAATGGATTCCATGGGTCGTTCCCTGAATCCCCTGCACGACTGGAAAAGCCTGCAGGAGCTTCGTAAACTGGTCCGTGTTTTCAAACCTGACATCATCCATACCCATGCCGCCAAACCGGGGGCCTTGGGTCGTTTGGCCGGGTACTTGGAGAAAGTTCCGGTAGTGGTACACACCTACCACGGTCACGTTTTTCACTCCTATTTTCATCCGCTCAAGACGCGGATTTTTCTGGAGATTGAAAGGCGATTGGGAAGAGTCAGTGACGCTCTAATTGCCATCAGTCCCGAGCAAAAAGAAGAGCTTACTTCCACCTACCGCATCGCCTCTCAAGAAAAGTTTCGGATCGTGCCATTAGGGTTGGATCTGGATCGCTTTCAGTTTGACCGTGCATCCAAACGAAATGCGTTTCGGTCGGCTTATGGCCTTCAGGAGAATGATATTGCCGTTGTCATCACCGGCCGGCTGGTGCCCATCAAAAACCACTCTCTTTTTCTGCAGGGGTTGTCAGCGGCCAAGAAAAAAACAGGGCAACGCATAGTTGGATTCATTGTGGGTGATGGAGAAATGCGACAGGCCATTGAGCAAGAAGCAAAAGGGCTGGGATTTGTATTCAGCGGAACGGATTCAAGAAAACCGGTAGAGGATCTGGTTTTCACTTCCTGGCGTACCGATATCGATACGGTCAACGCTGGGGCAGATATCGTGGCCTTGACCTCCTTGAATGAAGGAACGCCTGTCAGCTTAATAGAGGCTTCAGCTGCGGGTTGTCCGGTTATCAGTACCCGCGTTGGCGGCGTGAAGTCGGTGGTGTTGGAAGGTAAAACCGGTTATTTGGTGGAGAGTCGTGACGTGGATGCCTTTGCTGACCGCCTCGTACGCCTCGCAGAAAATTCCGAATTGCGAGATCAACTGGGCCAAGCCGGAGCCGAATATGTTCGGACTAAATTCGCGTATCAACGGCTGGTCAGTGATATGGCTACGCTTTACCATGAACTGCTGGAGTTTAAATAAACCATCTACTTTCTACCTTCTACCTTCTACTAGCTTTCAAGTGTTCTTCTTTAATAAAAAACCCTCCCCCCCCGACTATTCCGTTCTTCGAGCGGACATGCACTCGCATCTGATTCCGGGGGTAGATGATGGATCTACGGATGTTGAAACTTCCAGCGAACTGATCCGTGGATTAATGGACTTGGGTTTTTCTCGGCTCGTTACGACCCCGCACGTGTTGGGCACTATGTATCCAAATACGCCGGAAACCATCGCTGCCGGGGAGCAAAAACTGCGAG
>Ga0164292_10005190_pt1 | contig 10645 bp, 10 predicted proteins | sample GEODES117metaG_FD_111486 | JGI IMG/M metagenome (GOLD analysis project Ga0164292, IMG submission 111486) | Eutrophic lake water microbial communities from Lake Mendota, Wisconsin, USA - GEODES117 metaG | ecosystem: Environmental > Aquatic > Freshwater > Lake | place: USA: Lake Mendota... | reverse complement strand
GCAGAGCTAAATACGGCAGGTTGTTGCACCGGCTTGTGGCTAACATTCAACCACAATTTTGCGTTGAGCTGGGCACCGGTACAGGAATCACCGCTTTATATCAGGCATCTGCCTTGCCAGACGGGCAGGTACTTCATACCATTGAAGGATCTCCGGCATTGTGCGAAATTGCGGCCTACAATGCAGAGCGGTGCGGGCTCACTGATAAAATCATCTTCCACGAAGGAAATTTTGAAACAGCACTGCCAGATTTGTTGCAAAAATTGCAACAAATAGACTATGCATACATAGACGGTAATCATACATTCGAGGCTACTACACGCTATTTTGAATGGATGCTACCCAAGCTTCACACACGGAGTGTACTGGTATTTGATGACATTTACTGGAATGAGGAGATGAGAAATGCCTGGACCTTTATTAAAAATCATGCTTCAGTAACCGTTACCATTGATATATTTGCATTCGGTCTTGTATTTTTCAGGCCGGAACAGGCCAAAGAACATTTTAAAATCAGGTATTGAGCTTGGAGTTTGAACATAGCATCAGGGTGCGATATGCAGAATGCGACCGCATGGGGTTTGTGCACCACAGCGCATACGTATTGTATTTTGAGGAAGCCCGCACGGAAGCTATGCGCAGCATGGGTTTAAACTATAAAGAAATGGAAGATGCCGGAGTCATAATGCCTGTAAGGGCCTTCAACATACAATTTAAAAAAGCAGGCCGGTATGATGACTTGCTGAAAATTATCGTGAAGGTGAATGAAAAACCGGCAGTCCGGTGCCATTTTGAATATCATACGTACAATCAGGATGGAGAACACCTTAATTCCGGCTACACAGAGCTTTTCTTCGTTAAAAAGGACAATCTGAGACCTACCCCACTGCCTGCATTTTTTGCAGCGGTAATTGACAAACATTTTCAGCCATGAGCCGATTTTACCGCAATTTTCAGCGCGAAGATCAGACGGAGGACGAGTATCAGGAAAGTCCTGTGTTTGCTACCGACGGCAAGGTGATCAAATGGCTAAAAAGAAAGACCATAGCAGGATTTGAGGGACACAGTCTTTATGATGTAGGAAAATATTTTTTGAACAGTCTCTTCAAGGAAGACCTGAATTTACGGGCATCCAGTCTAAGTTTTAACTATTTCCTCTCCCTGTTCCCAACCCTGATATTTATACTGACCGTCATTGCCTCCCTGCCGGTTAAAGGTGTAAAATCCAGACTGATCAGTGAATTGCGGCTGCTATTGCCTGAAAGCACCTGGAAGGAAATATCCACTACCATCTACGAGTTGCTGAACCAACAAAACAGCGGCCTTCTATCCTTAGGATTTGTCATGGCCCTATATTTTTCGAGCAATGCGTTCCACTCATTGATCAATAGCTTCAACCGCAGACTGCCCGAGAAAAAAAAGCGCAACTGGTTGCAGAATCGCATTCAGGCCGTGGGGCTTACCTGCCTGGTGGGTATAATGGTAGTGGTAGCATTAATCTTCTTAACCTGGATGTTTCAGCTGGCCGGCTATATGACCAAACACGACTGGTTTGGATTGTCCCTCTGGTTGTTTATAATAAAAGCCATAGAATATACCTTGCTGGCAGCCATGATTTTTACAGCCATCAGCAGTTTTTATCACTTCGGGCCGGCCCATAAACGAAAATGGCATTTTATCTCTCCCGGCAGTGTTTTTGCTGGTGCGTTGAGCATACTCAGCACCTATTTTTTTGGCCTGTACGTCAATAACTTTGATGCCTATAATAAAATTTACGGCTCTATCGGTGCCATCATTGCACTAATGGTGTTGATTTACATCAATTGCCTGGTGGTAATTGTGGGTTTTGAACTCAATACCAGTATTGATAAAGCCCGCATTACAAAAAACAAAATGGAAGCAGAGGAAGGAATTATTTAATAAATATTTTCTCTATCGTTCCGGCACCCAGCTCGGCATTGATGGCTTCCAGCAGCATAAACCTACGATAAAACATTTCGTTTTTTAGGGGTGCATTGTCAAAAGTCACATACAATGTTTTATTGAGCAGTTTAATTTCGGAAGTATGTTTGGCTATGAGCGGTCCTGCTATTTTTTCCCATGCCTGAACCAGCTTTATCTCAGTAATTTTGGCAGTTAGCCGATACTTTTTAAACATGGCTTCTATCACAGCCGATATGTTATTATCCTTTTTATCCACGTGCCAGTTTGCTTTTTCTGTAGCCGTATGCAAAATAAACCAATAACCCAATGCCAAACCAGGAGAAAAACCAAAACCAATTATTTGCGGACATCCCGGTGAGCAAATAGCCGCAGGCAGCCAATCCCAGCAAGGGAATAAGATTCCAGTTTTTTATGATACCCAAAACAGATAGTATCAACATCAACGACCAATAAAAAAGCAGTCCCGGGTCATGAAACTGACTAAAAAAATATTTTTCTGAAAAAACGTAGATGCAAACCTGAATCGCCAACAAAATAATGGGTAGAAAAACCGGCTTGAAATAGGGCAAATTGAATGCTCCCTGCTCCTTCTTTCTGGCAGGCAACAACAGAACACCACCGCAAACCAATACAAAGGCAAACAGGGTGCCTATGCTGGTAAAATCAAGCACAAACTTTTCATCCGTAAAAAGAATGGGAATACCCACAACCAAACCTGTGATGATGGTGCTAAAACCCGGTGTTTTATACCTGGGATGCACTTCAGAAAACTTTTTAGGCAAAAGCCCATCCCTGCTCATGCTCATCCATATCCTGGGCTGACCCATCTGAAAAACCAATAATACGCTGGCCATGGCAACCACTGCACTGATACTGACGATATACTCAAGCCAAACAATTCCTTTATACGCTAAAGCAGAAGCCAGCGGATCGTCAACGCCCAGTAATTTATAGGGCATCATACCGGTGAGAACCAGCGAAATCAATATATACAGAACGGTGCAGATCAGCAGGGAATAAAACATACCCTTAGGCAGGTTACGCTGTGGATCTTTGGTCTCTTCAGCCATGGTACTAACGGCATCAAAACCAATAAATGTAAAAAACACAGCAGAAACACCCGCCATTACCCCTCCAAATCCTTCAGGCAGAAATGGCTTAAAATTGAAGGTATCCACATGCAAAATTCCTACCCCAATAATCAATACGATTACAATCAGTTTTATGGCCACCATAATGTTGGAGGCATTCCGACTCTCTTTGATTCCCGTAAAAACCAGCCAGGTAATCAATACATTGATGGCAAGTGCAGGTAAATCAAGAATCATCCGCAATCCCAGGATGATCGGTGCCTGATTCCATGCCAGCATTTCCCGGGATTGAAGATCCACATTCCCGGATGCAGCTGCGGCAGAACAGGAGGCATAATCGGTGGAAAGCCACGCCGGAATATGAACACCCAGATTTTCCATCAGATGCGTAAAATACCCAGACCAGCTAAAAGCCACATAAATATTGCCTATGCTGTATTCCATCAGAAGGGCCCAGCCAATAATCCAGGCAAAAAGTTCACCAAATGACGCGTATGCATAGGTATAGGCACTGCCGGCTACAGGTATACGGGAAGAAAATTCCGCATAACAAAGGGCAGCAAAACCGCATGCAATGGCACAAAGTATAAACAGAAAAATAACACCCGGTCCGCCTGATGCACAGGCCTGACCTACGGAACTAAAAATACCTCCGCCAATGATGGCTGCAATACCAAGCATGGTCAAATCACGGGCTCCGAGCACCCGATGAAGTGCATGGCCTTCTTCCTGCGAGAAATTGCGCTTTGTGCGTCGTATGTTATTCCAAAAAATCTGCCACATCGCTACTGCGATATTACCCCTAAAATTCCGGTATTTTGATTTTGAAAAATGAATTTTTTTTCGTATATTCGTTATCAAGTGCGTAAACTATCTGTTTGGTTTCTTGCAAGTCTGATTCTGCTAAGCAGCGGGAGCATGCAACTCGTATTGCACAGTTGTCCGGGCAGTGGCATTACCCTGTTTCAGGATTGTGGCATGCACGAATCAGAAAACGATACCCAACTACCCGATTGCTGTAAAAAGAAATATCCTGATACAACCCCTAAAAACAGCTGTGGCAATTGTGAGGATTTTTTCGTTTTCAGCATCACCCCAAAATTTGGAAGCATTGCTGAAGCCGAGACAGGAGAGCCACCGGTACACACCCTGTTTCAACATATCTCGCAGTCAGGTGAACCCTCATTGATCAGCTCAGCAAGACGCTTGCAGGTGCAACGTGAATTACCTCCCAAATTGAAGGGACGGCTTGTTCTGCATTGTTCCTGGCTGATTTAAAAATTCATTCTTTTTCCGTTACATCCCTTTATGGGATTGAAAATGTATTGTACCCCTCAAAACAAAAGAATGAAAAACAATGAAAAATCTCACCATCATCACCTTAGCTGCCTTGGCAATGTCCTTTGGCAAGCCCCCAAAATATGAAACTGTAACCTTCACTGTAGAAGGTACCTGCTCTATGTGCAAGGATCGCATAGAGGAAGCATTGGACAAACGCGGAATACGCAAAGCCATATACAATCCTGAGGAAAAATCCCTCACCGTAACCTACAATCCAAAAAAAATCGAAGAAATACAGCTGCACAATCTGGTAGCCATTGCCGGACATGACACAGAGCTGGTAAAAGCCACCAATGCGGCCTACATGGCATTGCCGGGTTGCTGCCGATACAGAGAGGGGGCCACATGCGACGACTGAGTGGATTGTTTTTCGCTTTCGCCACGCTCAGTGCAACCCCATTACTCGCCCAAAAAGATACCACTATCCCCAAAAACCAAATAGAAATAACCGGCGACAAAAAAGGGGTAATTAGCGGCAAAGGCATACAGAAATCGGAAATTCTCACTGAAAATGAGTTTAAAAAAGCTGCCTGCTGCACGTTGAGTGAAAGTTTTGAAACCACCAACACCCTGGAAGTGAGCAATGCAGATGGAGTTAGTGGCATACGACAAATTGAAATGCTGGGACTCGCAGGTAAATATGTGCAAATGAGCCAGTCTAACATGCCCTCGGTACGGGGCTTATCCGTGCTCACCGGGCTCAGTCACATTCCCGGACCCATGGTATCGGCGGTGCACCTCGCCAAAGGCACAGGCAGCGTTTCAGAGGGTTTTGAGGGATTGACCGGTGGTATCAATTATGTGCTCAAGCAGGAGCCAACAGAGCCCCGACTATTCCTAAACGCCTACCTGAACAATCAATGGAGGGGCGAGGTTAATGCCATTGTCAAGCAACGAATTAACCACAGAACTTTCAGCCACTCCTTTCTTCACTTCGGTGGACAATGGAAAACCATGGATTTTGGCGGTGACGGATTCACGGATATGCCCCTCTCCAATCGCATTTTTCTGGGCAATCAAATTTCCAGGTATAACGACAAAAATGAGTGGCTTATAGGATTTACCCATGTGAATGATGAAAGACAAGGCGGCGACATGCATTATTTCATGCATGAAGAGCCGAAAGCGAACGTCTTTCACTTTAAAATGCAGGAGGAAAAAACAGATGTCTGGGGAAAGTTTGGTGTCTTTTTGAACAAAGATGCAAGCCGAAGTATTGGTCAGATATTGCATTTCAATCAACAAAGCACACAGGCCCTTCTCAATAGTCTTCGTGACCGAAAATACACGGGAGTTCAAAGAAGTCTGTTTTACAGCGCAACGTATGCCTCACCTGAAAAAAATCCCATAAGTACCCGAAGCGGTATAAGCATAATGGTTGATGATGTATCGGAAAATCTCACCGATTCAGGCAAGACCCAATTCAATCCTTCCAGAAATGAACAGAACTGGGGGGCTTTTTCAGAATGGGTGTTTAAGTCAGGTCATAGCAGTCTGGTACTGGGAATCAGATCCGATTACAATAACCTGTATGGCTGGCTCATTACGCCTAGAATCCATGCCAAATGGGAGATTGATGAAGAGGGTAAAATGCTGCATTTTCAAATGGGCAGGGGTGTAAGAACACCATGGGTTCTGGCTGAGCATTTACCATTATTCATCAGCAACCGCAACATCAGCATTAACAATTACAACAATCCCGGTGCGTATGGACAACAGCGGGAGGATGCAATCAATACCGGCATTAGTCTCACACTGCCCTTTACCCTGTTGGGTTACCCGGCCAAATTCACTGCCGATGCTTTCCATACCCGATTTCTTCATCTGGTGGCCGCAGACCGGGATCAGAGTCCGGAATTACTCATCATTGGAAAAATCAACCAAAGCCGTTACAATGCCATCCAAACTGATCTACATCTACAGCCCCACAGAAGGGTTGAATTGCGGATGAGCTACAGATTTATTGAAAATATGCTTCGGCTGGGCGGTAATATGCGACAGCAGCCATTGTTATCCAAACACAGGTTTGTGGGTGTAGTGAGCATGAAAAACAGAAAAAAATGGTATCTGGATGCCATCCTGCAATGGAATAGCCCAAAACGGCTGCCCATCACCCTAAACCTTCCCGAAAATGAGCGTATGCCCGAATGGAGTCCTGCCTATACCATTTTGAATCTGCAGTTGAGGAAAGATTTTGGAAAAAAATGGGAATGGTATGTCGGCGGTGAAAATTTGTTGAACGTTGTGCAAAAAAATCCGGTGCTTTCAGCTTCTAATCCTCAGCAAAAATGGTTTGATGCGGCGTATGCATGGGGACCGGTTAACGGCATTAATGCCTACATGGGCTTTCGACTGAAGCTAAAGTAACGGAGTTACTCGAGGTTTTTTAGGATTTTTTCGCTTTGGATACTTTTACCATAGATGTAATGGTCTATCCATTGCCTAACCAGCTCTGAAAGATACTCTTCTATAATAACCCGAAAGCGCTCTTTGTTCTTGTCAGACATTACACCTGCATCTGCAACGTTGCTTATTTCTGACCGGCTGAAAATACCTTGTTGAAAGTATACGCTGGCCATCGCCAAATCTTCGCCGCTCCGTGCATAAAAGTGAATGGGCGTTTTATCCAATGGGTTCAATCCCACTTCAATGCCTCTGTATTCAAGTAGTTTTATCTGGGATATTTTAACAACCGCTTCCGTTGTATCCATGTTGCTGTTCAATAATCAATACCGTATCAAAGGTAATAAATTATTTAAACAAAATGTGATAGATGTATATTATTTTTTAAACAAAACAGGAATGGCGTCAGATATTTCATGGTATAAATGCTGCATTTTCGGGTTATTTTTCAGCATTTCCATTTGCATTAACAGGGTATCCGCGTCGTGACGAATTGCAGGACCGGTCTGTGCATCTTTTATGCCCGCAGACTGAAGCTTCTGAACCGTTTGTTTAATAATTGGAAGTAATAATTCAGGATTCATTCCCTTGTTTTCAAGCACCGTGGAGGCGAACATAAACATGGCATTGCTGAAATTATTGGCTATTACTGCTGCCAGGTGAGCGTTTTGCCGTTGTTCCTGCGAACAGACCTGAGGAGCACTGCCCAGATTTGCGAAGAGTGACAGCAGAAAATCTTGCACCTCCACCTGACGAGATTCAATAAATACGGGAACATCGGTCCATTCCGATGGCGCGCGGGTGGAAAATGTTTGCATGGGCCAGCAAACTGCATCGCAGTGAGGATGAAGCGGCTGCATTCCGCTGCAATGCACCACGATAGAAAATTGCTGTTTTAATGATTCAGCTGCAGAGGCAATGAAACGATCGGGAATGCATAAAAACACGCCCGCCTCTTTATCCGCATATTCAGTAATTGAATAAACAGGGTGAGATAATTGCTTACTTGGATTGGTAGTCAGCCATCCTGCAAAAAGCAAACCCGGGGTGCGTTGCAGCGCTTCACCGAGGGCTGTGCCCATGTTACCGGTACCTGCAATATACCATTTATGCGGCAGCATTCTGTTTAACACGGTATACAACCGCCATGGTAAATCCCACCACCATTATGATGGTTCCTGCCCATACCAGATTGATCCAGGGGAATTCTATGGCCTTGATAACGATGTAATTTTTCTGAGGACTTCTCTCCCCTGTCTTAATTAAAAATCTTACCTGATCCGCAGATTGACCGGGTTCAGGAATTTCAATATTGATAATATCCGTCAGCACACCCAGTTCCGAGCTCAATGATGGAATGGATGAAAAGTCATTACGGCTAAGATTTACAACAAATTTCGGAAACAGCACCGTGCTATCCTGCAAACGGATAGCGGTAATCCTCAGTTCTACCCCTGCAGCTCCATCCTCGCTGTTAAATCTTTTCACGCTATCAATCCGAAGTTTCACTTTACCTGATTCAGTGAGGAAAGTTTCCCCGGGTGCAGCTACAGTTTCTTTAAAATCGCTGAACGGCTCCTTCTTTTCTAGACTGCTCTCATAATTTACATGGGTAAAGATATCCCGGCTGATGAAATGACGGGTACTGGGCTCTGCCAGTAAACCCATTTTGGGGTTATTCTGAGTTTTAGGCAACAAGGTAAAACTATCTGCCAGGGTTCCGTCTTTATTCAATTTGGTAAAAAACACTTTGAAATATTTATCAATACTATCATTGTCTTTACCTTGCAAAACAGACTGATAGGTTGCCTTAAATTCACCCAGCTGAACCGGCTGATTTTGGTATAATATCACATTTTCCCTGTTGAATTTCACGGCCTTTTCATCCACTTTACCGTCCTTGTTGAGTTCCGAAGCAAAGCGAATGCCTTCCGATGAGGTTAGAATCTTCTGATTAACCGAAGAAACCAGCACCCCTACAAGTAAAACTCCAAATCCTGCATGTGCAACACTTCCTCCCCAGGCAAGCCACTGCAACTTCTTCTGATGTCTGAGGTAAAGCACATTGGCAATGAATAGCATCATTCCAACCAGCAGAAAAAGCAAGTATTTTGGCTCACTGATACCAAAATTCAGGTTGACCAAAAGGGTTAAAACAACACTGATGAGCAACACCTGCAACAGTTGCTTTTTCAGTACTTTTGGATCCGTATCACGCCAACGGAAATATTGTCCGATGGCCATGAGCAACATCACAGGCATGGCAAGCCAAAGCTGAAAGGCATTATACTCCTCCGGCTTTGCCGGGGCTTTGCTAAATCCGAATAATTTATTGAAAACAGGAATGGATGTAGCTGAAAATACCTGCACCAGTGACAAAATAAGAAACATGGCACCGATAAACATCCACAGCTCACGGCTAAGCCAGCGCTCATCATCTTGTTCAGTTCGGGTTCTTGAGTATAGTTTGTAAATAAACAATCCAAAAACTCCAATAAATACGACCACCCCTGTCCATTTCATCACTGCGGTCAGTTGCGCCTGGTTGGTCTTGCCTCCGAACAAAGTTAACAAACTGAAAACTATAACGAGCAATACAAAACCACCAATAACAGACCATTGCCACCGGGGTTTCTGCAAAGCAGACAGCACGCTCAGTAACATAATGGACAATAACAGTATAAGAAGCTGCCCGCTAAGACCGAGGTCTGTGAAAGAGTGAACGCTGGCCTCGCCCAGTATACCGCTTCGGGTAAGAAATGTGGCATATAGCACCAGCCAAAAACTTAATTGCACCAGCAAATGAGCGGTAAATAAATGTCGGCCTGTGCTTTTGGATATCAGCAGCATGTGTGAAGCCGATGCCATAATTAACCACGGCATCAAACTCGCATTTTCTACAGGATCCCAGGCCCAGTATCCGCCAAAAGACAAACTTTCGTAGGCCCAAAAACCACCCATAATGATACCGGCCCCCAAAATGCCCACACAAACAAGACTCCAGGTGATGGCAGGGCTCACCCAGCCGCGGTCATTATTTTTCCATAGTCCCGCGATGCTGTAGGCAAAGGGCACCATGGCTGTGGCAAATCCCAGAAACAGCGTAGGCGGATGGATAACCATCCAGTAATTTTGAAGCAATTGATTTAGGCCATTACCATCCTTAAATATCTGAAGGTAATTGGCAGGACCACCCACCGTTCCCATTACGGGAATTTGTAGAAAATCGGGGCGTTGCTCTCTCAACAGGTCAAACGGACTGCTGCCTATATGAATAACCCAGTCTGCAGTTCCCTGTCCAAGCCCCAGTACCATTGTGCTTAGTCCCAGCTGTATAAAAGAAATGACCGCCATGACCGGGCCTTCCCACTGTCCGGCTTTCCGGGTAAGAATTAAGCCCAACACCGCATTCCAGAACATCCACAATAGAAAACTCCCCTCCTGGCCTTCCCAAAAACAGGATATCATGTAATACACCGGCAATGCATTGCTACTGTGTCGCCAGGCATAATAATACTCATAACGATGCTTGAAAATAATCCAAAAGAGTATGCCGAAGATGGCAAGCACGGAAAATGCCTGCAGATAAAATAACCGTCTGCCGAGCAAACGATGCTGTTCCAAATCTTTGTTGGCAGCCCTAAAATAATACCAGGCCGCACCAAGAGAAGCAACGGTACACAAGACTATGAAAAACTGGCCCAGATTACCCGGCCACAGCATTTCTCCGCTGAACTGAATTTGATTCACGGTTTATCTGTTATTTACCGGCTCTTCGTTGTACTTACTGGGGCATTTACTGAGTATGGAATTAGCTCTGAAATACTCCGCCTCCTGATAACCAATCAACACCATCTTTTGGCTTC
>Ga0164292_10005187_pt1 | contig 10647 bp, 12 predicted proteins | sample GEODES117metaG_FD_111486 | JGI IMG/M metagenome (GOLD analysis project Ga0164292, IMG submission 111486) | Eutrophic lake water microbial communities from Lake Mendota, Wisconsin, USA - GEODES117 metaG | ecosystem: Environmental > Aquatic > Freshwater > Lake | place: USA: Lake Mendota... | reverse complement strand
TCAAAATGGCCATATATTATTCAGCTTAGTTATATATTATATGATTTATCTAATAATAGTGCTCTAATTAAAAATAATTATATTGCTATTCCTAGTTCAGTAGTTATTTCACAAGAAAGTTATAATATTCATCATATTAGTAGAGAGATTTTAGATAAACAAGGAATAAATATTGTAGCCGCTTTAAAAGAATTTAATGACTGTTTAAAGTTATGTGATATTGTTGTAGGCCATAATATATCATTCGATAAACGAGTAATTTTTGTAGAATGTTTTAGACATAATGTCACGCAATATTTTACAGAGTTTAAACATAATGAAACAATACATAAACCGGAGTTTTGCACTATGAAAAATACAAGCGAATTTTGTAAGTTAGAGAGATTAAGTAAAACAAATCAAGTTTATTATAAAAATCCCAAACTTAGTGAATTATATACATTATTATTTCCTAATGAACCAATTCCTAAAGACATACATAACTCACTTGTTGATGTTGGATTGACTTTGAGATGTTATTTAAAATATATTTATAATTTTGATATTAAAGAAGTCAATGACACATTTAAACAAGAATTTATAAATATTTAATAAAAATTTAATATGTATAATATATTATAAATATATTATAAATATTATATAATATATAATATGTTAAAACAGTTTGTTATAGCAAATATAAATTTAGTATCTGTAGTTATTTTTTTAATATTGTTTGCATTAATAATGTTTTTAAAACCATCTATTATTTTTGACACTAATGGACGACCGCGCGAATTTGGAATAGGTTATAAAAACAAAACAATATTACCTTTATGGTTAACAGTAATAATCTTAGCAATAGCATCATATTTTTTTATTGTATGTTACATTAATTTTGATCGATTTAATTTTTAAAATGTAATCTATTTTCCACTAGTTTTTTCATAATCTTTAATAATTTGTTCAACTGATTTTTCACAAGATATACCTATAATGTAATTATAACTAATTGAGCTAATTAAAATTCCTGCCAATATATACCATATAATTTTACCTATAACGTGTTTTATGGTCAATAATTTATATAATGATTTAATATCCTTATCTTTAGTATCACTAGTTGTAAATAGTTTTGCATTATTTAATCCTCTAATAAAGCTTTCAAAATTAGATAAATCAATATCAATTTGGTTAATAAATTTAGATTTATTATTATTAATATTATTAATAGCTTTTACTAGTTCAGTGTTTTTTGAAATTGTTGTATCGGTAGTAGATTTCATTATATTATCAAGAATATTTGAAACGCCTAACATTGACACAAATACATATCCAATAGTATTAGAAAAGGGTGAAACCCAACCAGGAAATATTTTTAAAATAAAGTATAATAATATAAATATTACTAACCATGGTACCATTGTCACCATTAATATATAATTCCATTCAATACTTTGATCGCAAATAATTCTTGAATTATGAACATTTAAGAAATATGATCCAATTATAATGAATAATATATATATAAAATTAATAACATTATTATCTTTAGAATTATTAACATCTTCTATAGTATCACTTTTATTAATAGTAAAAACTGTAAAAAATAAGAAACATGTTGTAACTAATATGAAATATATTAGTGTAGTTGCTGGGCTTGGTATGTCTCCTTCTGCCATATTAGTATAAATTATAGTAATATAATAATTACTTATTAAATACTTAAATATGTAATTATTTTATATTATAAAAAGTAATACTTATTAATAATGAATTTTGATATTGCAAACTATACAAATTTACAATTTAACAAATCAACTAATGTAATGAATGATAAACCTAAGTTAGTAGACAATGGAGTAAAATATTTTTTTAGAGAGGTATTGAAAAACTGCCATAGCTATAAGCAAAATAATATTAATACTTTTTACAATATTACTATGTTTATAGTTTTTATATTCATATTAGGAATAATATTATTTACGCGATATAAAGGCAATGCTATGAGCAAAAAATATTATGAAAAAAGTATGAAAGACAAAGAATATATAATGTCTAAACTAGTTTATTATAATCGCCAAAATTTAGATAACCAACAAAGAATAAGAAATAATATGATAACAAATTTACCTGACTATAGTAATCACGTTGAGGCTAACTTATTACACAAGAATTTGTATTTTTCTTAATCATATAAACATAAGAGCTAGTGTTTAAATTTTTTTTATACATATATTTACATATTTACATATATTTACATATTTACATATAAATTTATATATATAGTATTAATATATATAAATAATTATGACAACTGAACCTCTTGAGAGCTATTATACAGATTTGCAAGAATATTATAAATTAAAAAATAACTATGACTCTACAAAACAAAAAAAATTAAATGAATTGGCAGGAACTTATGGAAAAGACTATGACCAAAAAAAACAGAATTTTGCTAGGCTCAAATTTAAATGTATAAATTGTAAGCAAGATGGTGGAACGCTATTTACAGAAACTAGCGATTTATTGAGAGCAACTTGTGGAAATAGTGTAAAACCTTGTAAATTGGATTTAGCTATTAAGCGAAAGAAATTTGCGCATATTAGCGAAAAACTAGGTTCAACAAAACAAGATCTAGAAAAGTATAAAAAAAATATTATAACTACCAAATTAGACTTTCTCTTTAATTATATTGAAGAAGAAAAAGCAATAGAAACATTTGAACTTTTGAAACAACAATTAAATAATAGTCAAGAAAATTACATAAATTTACTAACTTTATACAATTCTATTACTCATAATGAAGAATTAATGAACTTAATACAAGAAAAAATATTAGATTTTGAAAATAATAAAAAACTATATAGCGAGGCTTTAGAATTGTATAAATCGAGCGGGCAACTAATGTATTTAAAAAATGCTATGGAAATCTATAAGACAAAACTTTCACTATTAGGTAATGAAATAATGAATTTAAAATATAAATCTTCTTATATTGAAAAGAACGAACAAGACCAATATATTTTTTTTCAAAATAGTTATAATTTAGAAGATTTAATGCTTGAATTAAAAGATTAATAATATTATAATAATATTAATAAATATAGAAAAGCTAATGATAAATAACTTACACAATTTTTTTACGAAAATATATAGCTCAACAAAATATATAAATATTAGTGTTTTTTTACTCACTTTTCTACTAGGTTTAATATATATGTATTGTTTTGAATATAATAGAAAAGTTGTTGTATATCCTACACCTCATAATATAGATAAAATCGAATATAAAGACGAGGCAGGAAATTGTTATGGTTACAAAATAAAAGAGGTTAAATGTCCTAGTGATAAAAGTAAAATAGAAAATTTGCCTTTATAGTATTTTAGCTTTGCTATTTTATTTTAGCTTTGCTATTTTATCTTAGCTTTGCTATTTTATTTTAGCTTTGCTATTTTATTTTAGCTTTGCTATTTTATTTTAGCTTTGCTATTTTATTTTAGCTTTGCTATTTTATTTTAATTATTATACTTATTAAAATAAAATATTCAATAATTTGCTCTATTTTCTTATTTTTCTTGTTTTTCTTGTTTTTCTTAATTTTCTTAATTTTGTATATTTTTTTGATTTTCTTTTTTTTAAACCTCCAGTAGGTACTTGTGTATATTTTTCTATATCAGTAATATGTTTGTCATGTAATTTTATAATATCAGATTCCACTGTTGAATCTTTTCTACCCAATCCTAAAGCATCATATAGATCTTGCAATCCCAATGTTGTATCTTCATATATTAAATTTAAACTTTTTAGATCTTGATTATTTTCTAAATCAAATTTACTTTTTATCAAAAAAACTGGATGGAATTTTTTATACATGATAAATGCTTTTAGTTTGACATTTGTATATATTTCTCTAATTATCTTTGTACGATTACCAGTGTTGTATAGTGTTAGTGTTCCGATATTAGCGGTACCAGTAACAGGTTCAAATGTATCACCTTTATATGTGGTTGGGTTTCCTACTTTTATAACTTTACTATATTTATAATGAAGAGGTGGAGACTCCTGCCTCTCAAAGTATCTTAGGAAATCATTTATTGGAATTAAATAAAAACCACCTACTTCATCTGTATCATTTAATGTAAACTCAGTTAGTGAATTTACTGATATTCTTGTATAAGATGTTATATTAACATTAATAGGATGTTCGTTTATAAGATTTGATGGAAATGGCCCAGCTCTAGTTGGGTTAACTTTTATTTCTAATTCATTTATATTATCATAATCAGTAGGGTTAAAACTATCTGGTAGTATTATTCCTGTTTCTTCTATAAATTCTTGACTTAATGTACCTTTTATGCCATCTTTAACAGATCCACCTGGACCTAATTTATAAATAATCGGAGGTTTTCCATCTTCTTCTGGTAAATGTTTTTGTTTAGCTTGCAATAAAAGAATATACTCGCCTTTTAATGAATCATTGGTATTTAGCTTTACTATTATTGTTGAATGAAATCCCATACAACAAGGTGTTGCATGAGTATATTTATACTCAGGTGATTTATGTATTTCCTTAGGTTTTAATAAGTTTGATAAAAGAATGAATCCACTATTATTCTGTGTTAAAAATGTTTTAGCATCTTTAAAGTCTCCTAAATGATAATATTCTGTTTCTTTAAAGAATTTATCTTGCACATTTAATACTAATGTATTATCGTCTTCAAAAGTAAATGGTCCTGATGCTTCAACTTGACCATTATTTATTGCTAATATACACGGAGCCCATTTTTTACCATTATCATTTACAGACGAAAATTCAATGTTAACAGCTTCACCATTTTCTACTTCTCGATGATTATAATGTGTTTGTAATAATTCTAATTCATTACTAGGTGGCATACGACGTTCAGTATATAGTATTGGTTTATAAGGATTTTTAGGAGGAGTATCTTTAGGTATGTTAGATATTAATGTATGTAATAATGGTTCTATAGCAGTCAACTTTTTCACATCATCTATATTAGACCAATCATATACTTGATATAGCGATAGTGGTTTTGGATTGTTTGCCCTTCTTTCTGCTTCTCCTGCTAATCTATGTGGATTTACTATTTGTTGTACTACCTCTTGTGCTACCTCTTGTTCAGGGGTACCGCCAACTCTAATTTTTCTGCGACTATTATTTTTTTTTTTCTTTCTAATATTTTTTGTAACTGCCATTTATATATATAGAAAAATATTAAAAATAATAATTTAAATTTGCTAAATTTGCTAAATTTGCTAAATTTCTCATTATTATTTTAAAGTTTAAGAATATAATATAATATAATATAATATAATCTATAATATAATAATTATGATTAACAACGTTGTTAAAAATTTATTACATACAAATATAGGAAAAATAATATTATCAGTATTATTAGGGCTGGGATTTGCTACATTATTTAGACAAGTATGTAATTCTAAAGACTGCTATAGATTTATAGGTCCTCATCATAATGCGTTAAGGGACAAAATATTTGCGACTGATAGTGATAAAACCCAATGTTATACATTGGTAGAAGAAAATATACAATGCGGGTCAAAAAGCAAAACGCTGGAATTTTCTACAAATTTTATGTGATTAATATTTTAATATTTAAAATATTTGTAAAAAATATTTGTAAAAAAATATTAAAAATTGATTTAAAAAAGTTGTTATAAAGTGATTATAATTATGAATATTGATACTAAAATTACTTATAATATGCATGCTATTAACGCTTATAATTCTTTAAATGTTACAACCCAAGAAGATAACACTAATGTGTTATTAAAACTATTTTTATACATTATTTTGCGCTATTTTATTTAGTCTAAAGATTTTTAAATAATAAAATAAAATTATTTAAAAAAACACTGCGTAGTATTAATATTATTATGTCCTCTCCTGTTGAAACATTTGCTTTTCAGGCTGAAATCAATCAGCTTATGTCTCTTATTATTAATACTTTTTATTCAAATAAGGACATTTTTTTACGTGAATTAATTTCTAATTCTTCTGATGCGTTAGATAAAATTAGGCATCATTCGCTAGTTGACAAGAGCGTATTAGACACTCATAGTGAATTAACTATTAAAATTATTCCAGATAAGGCAAACAAAACACTAACAATTCTAGACAGTGGTATTGGTATGACTAAATCGGATATGATTACTAATCTCGGCACAATTGCTCAATCAGGTACAAAAGGGTTTATGGAGGCTATGAAAAGTCAGGGAGACATTAATATGATTGGTCAATTTGGTGTAGGGTTTTACTCTGCGTATTTAGTTGCTGATCGTGTTGTTGTTATTTCTAAAAATAATGATGATGAGCAATATGTATGGGAATCAAATGCTGGTGGTTCATTTACTGTTAAAAAAGATGACTCGGGACTAGATCTTGGGCGTGGAACAAAAATTGTGTGCCATTTAAAAGAGGATCAGCTGGATTATTTAGAAGAAAATCGGATTAAGGAGCTAATTAAAAAGCATTCTGAGTTTATTAACTATCCAATTAGTCTTTATGTAGAAAAAACTGTATCGAAAGAAGTTGAAGAAGAGGAAGACAAAGAAGACAAAGAAGGTGATGAAGAATCTGCACCTTGTGAAAAATGCGAAACCGACGAACCAGAAATCGAAGAAGTTAAGGACGAAGACTTAGCTAATATTGAAAAAATGACAAAAGCAAAGAAAACAAAAACTGTTGAAGAAGTTGTAAGTGAATATGTATTACTAAATAAGCAAAAGCCTATTTGGACAAAAAAACCGGACAGTGTATCAAAAGAGGAATATGCGTCATTTTATAAATCACTAACAAATGATTGGGAAGAGCATTTAGCAGTTAAGCATTTTTCTGTTGAGGGTCAGCTAGAATTTACTGGTCTATTATTTGTTCCAAAGCGGGCGCCTTTTGATATTTTTGAGCCAAATACAAAAAAACACGGACATATTAAATTATATGTTAGACGTGTGTTTATTAGCGATGAATGTGAAGATTTAATTCCTGAATGGTTAAAGTTTGTAAGAGGTGTAGTAGACTCAGAGGACCTTCCACTTAATATTTCGCGCGAAATGTTACAGCAAAATAAAATTCTAAAAGTGATTAAGAAAAACATTGTTAAAAAATGTTTAGACTTATTTGCGGAAATTAAAGAAAATAATGAAGACTATGTTAAATTTTATGAGCAATTTAGTAAAAATATTAAACTTGGAATTCACGAAGACAGTTCAAATCGTGAAAAATTAAGTGATTTACTAATGTTTCATAGCACAAAGTCAGGACCAAAAATGATTACATTAAAAGACTATGTTACTAATATGCCAGCTAGTCAAACGCAAATTTATTACATTACAGGCGAATCGCTAAAAGCTGTAGTAAATTCACCATTTATTGAGAAATGTAGAAAGCGAAATTTTGAAGTTCTTTTTATGGTTGACCCAATTGATGAATATTGTGTTCAGCAACTTAAAGAATATGAAGGCAAACCATTAGTATGTGTTACAAAAGAGGGACTAACATTTGATTGTGATGAAGATGAGAAGCAAAAATGGGAAGACTGTGTAAATGAATTTAAGCCACTAACAGAGAAAATTAAGGAGATCCTTGGACAAAATGTAGAAAAGGTTGTATTAAGCCAGCGCGTTGTTGACTCCCCTTGTGTATTAGTAACAGGCGATTATGGATGGACAGCTAATATGGAACGAATTATGAAAGCACAAGCATTACGTGATACAAACAACTCATATATGATGTCTAAAAAAATTATGGAAATTAATCCATACCATAGTATTATTAAATCACTTAAAGAACGTATTAAATATACAGACAACGAATCTATGATTAAAGATCTTGTGAGTTTATTATATGAGTCGTCGTTAATTTCAAGTGGATTTAGTATTGAAGAACCAGCAACATTTGTAAATCGTATTAACAATATGATTAAGCTTGGCCTTTCACTTGATGATGACGATGTAAAAGAAGAAAAAGAAGATGTAAAAGATGTAAAAGAAGAAAAAGATGTAAAAGAAGATGTAGAAGAAAATATGGAAGAAATTGACTAAATTGACTAAATATTAAAATTATTATTTGTTTAACAATAATTTTAATTCTTTTGTAATTTTTACAAACTATTATTTGCGTTATTAAATGAATAAATATTTAGAGAAGTATATTAAATTATATTTAATTATGTCTTTAAGTGGAATTACATCCATAAATGAACTTCCTTCATTAATTGGTCAAAATGGACATATACAACAGCAACAAATGATGAACCAGCAACCTCAAAATATTATTTTAAATAAAAATGAGATTATATCAACCAATAATAATCAAATGACAACATCATCATATAGTCAATTATTACCAACAAGCACAACTAATACAACTAATCCTATTGCGCAAGTTAATCCATTAACTATGGAAAATAGTAATCAAAAACAGCAAAGCCAGTCTCCTCCTAACTATAATGAATTAATAAGTCAAATACAACAAGCATCTGCTTATGGATCAACAGGATTACCTTCACGTGATATTCCAATGGAACCTTTAAAAGTTGCTAATGATGTTCAAATCCAACCTAACTATATACCTCCGCCACAAGTTCATGAAGATTATATTAAAAATAGCATAAGCCCTCAAAATTTAATAGAAACTAATTCAAGACAAACTAAATATGAGACAAATATTGATAAAATTTATGGTGAATTACAGTTGCCACTAATTATTGCACTATTATTTTTTTTATTTCAATTACCAATAGTTAAACAATATAATAAAAAGATGCTTCCATTTTTATTTAAAACTGATGGTAATCCAAATTTATATGGTTATCTTGTCAATAGTGTATTGTTTGCGTCTAGTGTTTATATATTATTAAAACTTATTGCTTATTTACTATAATGTCTTCCGACCTTCATCCATAAAAGAATACTAATTGTAAAACCTACCAAAAATCCAGCTACACATTGATCGGGGTGGTCTCTTAAAAATGGAGCAGTTATATAAGGACCTATGAAAAATGTTAATAGTGAGTAAAATATCATAATAGCTATTGACATTGGCGAACTTAGATGAGACATAATATATATTTAAAATATATATTATATTTTTGTTTTTATATTGTTTTTAATATTGTTTTTAATATTGTTTTTAATATTGTTTTTATATTGTTTCTAAATAAAAATTATGCCCTTCTAGTTTTTTTGTTGCCTCTTTTTCTGCGTGTTATTTTTCACGCTCTAAAATATTTTTTGCCAAATGCGTTTCTAGACGAAGTAGATGAACCACTAGATGAGGCTCGTGATGGTGTTAAAACTAAGTCTTCTAGCAATGAATGTGTTGCCTCTTGTCTAACAAGACTAGTTGGAATTGTTGTTCCAATATTGGGACGACGTTGAAGTCTAGGTGGTTCAGAGTAAGGAGGTGGATCCGGAATAATAAGACGTGGAACAGGTCTAGAAAGAGTGTTTGATCTTAAACCTAGACTTCTTCTCTCATTTAAATCAATAATTGATACTAAATTAGCTGTTTGAATAATAGCTCTTGTTGTTTGAAGACTAAGAGTGTCTAAATTGCTAATTAATGTTTGACTATTAATGCGGATATTTTTAATAGTTAGTCCACTATTGAATATATTAATAATGCTACTATTAAGTTGCTCATTAAAGGTTTGATTGTCGTGTTCAAATAATTGTAAATAACTGCTCCACAATGTCTTAACTCTTTTTATATTAGCAACTATTATTTTAACTTTAAGATTAACAGTAGCATTATTTGTATTTGACATATTTGTAATAGCGCTAATTTTACTTGATAAATTAGTTAATTCCTTTTTTATAGCAATCAGTCTTCCTAATTGTGACTCTGGTGTTATTGGAGACATATATATTAATACATTATAATAATATATTATTGTAATATGTTATTATAGTGATTAGTTTATCTTCCATATTTACAATATTGTTTTTGAGAGAACCCACGCGGTCTATTACAATTAATAGACTTCTTATATTTCGCTGTCCATGCTCCGCCTTTTTTATTTATTTTGCCTTTTTTGCCTCTCTTTTTAGATTTGCGTTGTTTTTTACCTTGTCCTATATTTTGATTTATAGTTAATACACGGTATTCACTAGTCATTGTATCAAGTTCGATTTGTAAATCGTGTTTTTGCCGTGTTAATGCGCTAATGTCGTCATTTAAAGTTTTATACTTTTCGTTTGCTTTAGTTAAGAGCCGTAGCTTAGCCTCTCCTTCTAGTCTAAGTGGTTTAATAATTTCTCGAATAGCAGCATTAGTAATACCAAGAAGACGAGTTGCCTCACTATGACGACTTCTTATACCTTCTACATCATTAGGATGTGTTCTACTATAATCATTAAAGTCGTGTAATGCCCTAGCATATTCAATTCCACTATTACCTTGCAATTCTTCTTGAGTAATTCGCGTTATTTCTTGAGTGCAATAGCGTAGCCGTTCTCTAGCACTAGTAGCATCGCTATTTGCTGCTAGTGCTCGTTCTCTAAAATTACTTATATCAGCTTCTAATTCAGCTATTATATTTCTAAATTTTGTTATTTCTTTTGCTAAAGTTCGTCTTTTATAGGCTAAACTTGGTTGATGTGGTCGTGCTGAACTTCTT
>Ga0164292_10005184_pt1 | contig 10650 bp, 8 predicted proteins | sample GEODES117metaG_FD_111486 | JGI IMG/M metagenome (GOLD analysis project Ga0164292, IMG submission 111486) | Eutrophic lake water microbial communities from Lake Mendota, Wisconsin, USA - GEODES117 metaG | ecosystem: Environmental > Aquatic > Freshwater > Lake | place: USA: Lake Mendota, Wisconsin... | reverse complement strand
CGGCAACTACAACCCGGTGGAGAGCTGGTTCTTCGATCGCATCGTCCATGGCCGCCCCGTGCCCCTGCCGGGGGATGGCAGCACGATCACCCAGCTGGGTCATGTGCAGGATCTGGCCACGGCCATGGCCCGCAGCCTGGAGGTGGAGGCAGCGGCCAATCGCATCTACAACTGCAGCGGCAGCCAGGGGGTGACCTTCAGCGGTCTGGTGGCCGCGGCGGCGCGGGCCTGTGGTCGGGATCCAGCCGGCGTGGAGATCCGTTCGTTCGATCCCGCCGGGCTCGACAAGAAGGCTCGCAAGGCCTTTCCGCTCCGCCTCGCCCATTTCCTCACCGATACCCACCGGGTGCGGCGCGAACTGGCCTGGACCCCGGCCTTTGACCTGGAGGCCGGGCTGGCGGAAAGCCATGACCGCGATTACTCCCAGCGGCCCGCAGCTACCCCTGACTTCAGCGGCGATGCCGCCCTGCTGGGCGGTTGAGCCTCGGTGCTGCGCCGCAGCCCCGCGTCAGCGCCGCAGCACCGGCTCCGCTCGCCACAGCCCGCTCAGCAGGCTGAGCAGGGCCCGGGTGGGGTCAGGTTGCCGCAGGGCGAGCCCGCCGCCGTAGAGCAGCTCGAGCAGGGAGGCGGAGATGGCAGGGGTCAGGGGTTCCAGGAAACTGACCCCCACCAGCCACTCCCTCCCGCTCCGTTCGCAACGCACCAGACTCACAGGCACCCGCAGTTGCTCCGGCAGGAGTTCCAGCCAGCCGGTGGCACCGAGTGCAGGCGGCTCGTCGCCACTGAGCAGCAGGCCGCCTCCGCTTTCGGAAAAATTGATGCTCTCCCCTCTGCCTCGATAGCCCCCCAGCTCCAGCCGGCATTCCCGCACGATCGGCAGACGGTCGCCACGGCGTTGCACCGGCTGGTCGATGCAGCACAGCAGGCACACCAGCAGCAGGGCGCCATTGCTGAGGTTCCAGAGCAACATCAGACCTTCTCCCTGGTAGGTGGGCGTCAGGCCCCCTTCCCAGCTCGGAAGCATCGGCAGCACGTAGCGCATCACCAGGGTGAGCAGCAGCATCCCGATCAGCCCCAGCAACACCACGGCCTGGGGTCCCCTCAGGCTCTGCTCCGTGGCCCTGGGGGGCTGCCCTTCCGATCGGGTGTCGCCTCCCCCCTGCCGTGGGGCTCTGCCGCTGGGAAGCCCCAGCAACGTCTCCACCACCACATTGCGCAGCGGCTGCCAGTGGCCGCCGGAAATCCAGGGCAAGATGGCGATCAGCACCAGCAGGAAGGGCAGTCCGTAGCCCAGCCAGCCCAGCAGCGACGCCTGGATCAGGCTGAAGCCTGCCGCCAGGGCCAGCAAGGGCAGGATCACCAGCAGGCCCCCCAGCAGGGGCAGGCTGTGGCGCAGGATCTGGTGCCAGTGGAAGGCCCGCTGCCAGAGGGTTGCCCCGCCTTCGAGGTGGTGCTCCAGCAGGGCCCGCAGATCGGCGCGGCGATGGCTGCGGCGTTGCTCCAGATAGGCCGCGAAGGTGCGGGGGCTCTCCGCCACGCTGAGGATCTCGTTGAGGTGCACCACCCGCCAGCCTCTGCGCTGCAGCAGGGCCGTGGTGCGGCGGGGCTGGCGGCAGGCCTGGTCGAGGCCGCCGGGCAGGGCCGCCAGGGCGGCCTGGCGGGCCAGGAAGCAGCCATTGCCGCCCAGCACGGCGTTGTGGTCGTCCCGCAGCGCCTCGAAGGTGTGCTGCTCGCTGTCACGGTCGCCCGCCATCACCAGATCAACGCCGAGATTGCGGCTGTAGAACTCCGATTCGAACTGGGCGGTGGGGGTCTGCACCATCGCCACCGCCGGATCCCGGAAGAACCCCTGACAGCGGTGCAGCAGGTTTCCGAACGGAACCATATCGGCGTGGATCACCGCCACCAGCTCCGCAGCGGGCCCCTTCTGATCGCCTGGCGTGCTTCTGCGCAGGCTGGCGAGGTCGGGCCGTTCTTCCGCCCCAAGCAGCCCGACCCTGCCGGATCCCCGCAGATTGCCGGCACTGAGCAGGGCCCTCCGCACCAGTTCCGGCGCCACCTGGCCGCAGCGGATCAGCACGTCCACCGGAGGAGCGCCATTGTTTTTCGGCGGGATGACGCCTGCCTGCTTCGGACGGCGCCCGGGGTCGTGCGCGGCACTGCAGACCAGCGGAAACAGAAGGGTGAGCAGCACGATCAGCTCGAGGCCGAACACCAGCGGCGCCAGCAGCTGCCCGATCGGCACCCCTGAATTCAATGTGCCGAGGCGCCAGTGCAGGTACCGCGCCGCGAAGGCCATCACCGTTGCCACCACCAGCCAGCGGCCCCAGCCTCCCGGCCGCAGCCGCTGCAGGCCGAGCACCAGTGCCAGGGCGGCTTCGAGCGGCAGCAGCAGCTCACGCCAGACATCCCGCAGCGGCCAGGGGGCAGGCGGAGCCAGGGAGGCACTTCCCTCCACAGGTGGCAGCGCCAGCTCCCCCTCCAGCAGACGGGCGAACCACAGCGCGGTCAGGGCGGCGGCGGCAGCGGCGATCAGCAGCAACCAGGCCAGGGTGGAGACACGACCACTCAGCTGGCGGGAAAGCATCAGGGCTCGGCAGGCTTCTCCCCCTTGTAGTCGCTGGAGCTCAGGGTGACCGCAGATAGCCCAGGGCCGAGCTGATTGCCAGCAGCAGCGAGGGCCAGAACAACCACCAGCCCAGTTGATGGAGCTGGCTCACCACCGCCGCTGACCCCCAGGCGTCCGGCCAGAGCAGCAGCAGCAGGGCGGCGAACTGGAGAGTGGTCTTGGCCTTGCCCGCCAGGGAGGCGGGGCCTCCGCTGCCCTGGCCCGCCCGCCAGCCCGAGATCAGCAGTTCCCGCGCCAGCAGCAGCCACACCGCCCAGAGCGGCAGGCGTCCCTCGGCCCCGAGCCAGAGCAGCGGGGCCGAGATCAGGATCTTGTCGGTGAGGGGATCCAGCCGGGCGCCCCAGACCGAGCCGCCTCCGGCCCGGCGCGCCAGCCAGCCATCGGCCGCATCGCTGAGGCCGCCGATCACCAGCAACCCCCAGGCAAGCGGCTGGGCTCCGGCCGCCAGGGCCAGCAACAGGGGCAGCCCCAGCACGGCGCGGCTGAGGGTGAGCAGATCGGCGGCGCGGCGCAGGGGCCCAGGGCAGGGAGAACACCATTGTTGCCGACGCCCAGACGGGATAATTGCGCCCCATGGCTGCCCCATGGCTGTTCCTGGTGCCCCTTGCCTTGCGCCGCCGCACCCGTCTGTTGCTCGCCTGTCTGAGTCCGGCCGTCTCCCTGATGGTGCTCGGCGGACCGTTCACCCAGATCGGCATCGCCCAGCTGGGGCTGCCCGCCACCGTGGTGGCGACCCTGGTAGCCCTCCATCCGCTGACGGCGATCGCTCGCCCTTGGTTCGGACGCCTCAGCGATCGCTTTCCCTTCTGGGGGTACCGCCGCAGCGGCTATCTGCGCGCGGCGCTGTTCGGGAGCTGGGTCGTGTTTCCCCTGCCCCTGCTCGGTCTGCTCGCCCTGGGCCGTCTCTGGCCGGAGGCATCGCCGGCGCTACGTCTGCTGGCCCTGGCGGGGGAGGGCCTGCTGGTGGTGCTGTTGGGGCTGGCCAACCAGCTGATCCACACAATGGTGTCCACCCTGTTGCTGGAGATCACGCCCTTGCCGGAGCGCGGTCGCGCCCTGGTGGAGCTCTGGCTGGTGCAGTCCTGCGGGCTGGTGGTGCTGGCGGGGATCACCGGCCTGTTGCTGCGGCAGTGGCAGGCCTGGCCGCTCGCCCATCAGCTGCTGGGGGTGTGGCTTTGCTGGGGATCGCTGCTGGTGCCGCTGGTGCTCTGGAGCGTGAAGGGTCTCGAATCCCGCCAGGCTGGGGTCCCGCATGGCGGGGCACTGCCTGTTCTCGCTACCCCGGCCGAGAGCCAGCTGCGCCCTGTGGCGTCCTGGTCTCCCGCCGGCTTCGTGGATATCGCCCTGTTCTCCTTCCTTTTAGTGGTGCAGTCCGCCCTGTTCGTTCAGGAGGTGCTGTTGGATCCCTTCGCCACCGAGCGCTTCGGCTGGACCCTTTCCCGCACCACGTTGCTGGGGGGGATCTGGGCCGTGGGATCCGTGGCGGGGCTGCTCGTCGGCGAGCGCTGGCCGTGGCTGCGCCGGGGGGGATGCCCTGGCACGGCCCTCGGCTACGGGCTGCTGGTGGCCGGATCCCTGGGCCTACAGCTCCTGCCCTTTCCCCTGCCGGTGTTGCTGCTTGGCTGCAGTGCCGGCCTGGTGCAGGGTTGGATGGCCCATCAGATCGGCCGCCGCTGTCGGGGCGATCACCTGGGGGAGCAGGCCGGTGTCTGGGGGGCCGCTGTGGTGCTTTGCCGCAGCCTGGGATTGTTGCTTGCCGGTCTGTTGTTCGATCTCCCTTCCCGGCTGCTTGGGTTTCCCCATGGGCCTTCCTATGCATTCGCTTTCGCGGTGGCAGCGCTGATGGCCCTGATCGGCATCCTGCTGGCGGCACCGGTGGCCCGTTTCACCCCCCGCGGCCCATCCGGCTTTGCCGCTCCAGAATGCGGGGAGAAAGCCCAGGAGCAGTGAAATGGTGGTGGAGAGCCCGGTGGAGAAGGTGATGAGCACCCCGGTGATTTCGGTGCGCAGCGACACCCCCCTGCAGGAGGCGGTGCAGTTGATGAGCGATCACCACATCAGCGGTCTGGCGGTGGTGGGGGAGCAGGGGGAACTGGTGGGCGAGCTCACCGAACAGGATCTGATGGTGCGTGAGAGCGGCTTTGAAGCCGGCCCCTACGTGATGCTTCTCGATGCGGTGATCTACCTCCGCAATCCGCTCCAGTGGGATCGGCAGGTCCATCAGGTGCTCGGCAGCACCGTGGCCGATGTGATGGGTGGCCATCCCCACAGCATTGCCGCCGGCGCCAGCCTGCCTACGGCCGCCCGCCAACTTCATGACCGCTCCACCCAGCGGCTGTTCGTGCTGGATGAGCAGGCGAGACCGGTGGGGGTGCTCACCCGGGGCGATGTGGTGCGGGCCCTCGCCGGGGCAGGGTCCTAGCCCCTAAGGCAGCGGCGGCAGCGGCGGTGGCGATTGCGGGGCAGGTGGCGTGACCGCCGAGCCGGAGGGCCGGGCTGCTGGGACGGCGGCCGCGGCATTGGCAGAGGTTTCCCGCGGTGGCGGGGTCGGGATCGAGGCGGCGGAGGGGATGGCTCCGGCTGCCCCTGGAGCTGGCGCCTCTGGGGTGGCCGGAAGGGCAGGGGGTGCGGGCACGGTCTGGGATGGCTCGCCCTCGGGCCCGCCTTTCGTGGCGGCTGGGTCGGGCGGCGCGGCAGGATCCTGAGCCCCCTGGGTCCCGCCGGCTGGCGTGCCGTTGCTGTCTTCGACGGGGCCGGCCGGATCCGCCTGTTGCGGACGGGGCTCGGGCCCGGGGGCGCGCGGCGGTGGTGCCGCCGCTGGCTCCGGCGTGAAGCGAGCCTCCAGGTCCTGGGCCTGGCGTTGGCGCAGTGGCTGGGGATCGGCGTTGATCACCGGTTCACGCAGGGGAGCCTTCTGCGCCGGCCTCTGCGGATGATGGGGCACACGCGGCGCCCACAGCAGGCGGGCCACCGGCTCCACCCCCTGCTCCATCAAGCGGTTGAGGCCCGCCAGTGCCCGGTCCACCAGCGTGTTGCCCAGTTGGTGGACGCAGTGGAGCGGGGTGCCGCAGCCCGCATCCGGCAACCGCTGCGCCAGCCCCGCCAGCAGGGAGCCCTGCAGCGGCGTCTCCCGCCGGCTCAACCGCAGCATGTACGGAACATGCACAAAGCTGGTGGCTCCGCCGCTGATCCAGTTGGCGTCCTCCTGGCTGAAGTCCTTGACTCCAGGGATGATCATCCGGCTCTTGGAAGCATGGTCGGGCAGGTAGGCCGCCCGCAGTCCGCGCTGTCTGGCCAGGGCCCGGGTCTCTTCCAGGGTGAGGCCGTCGCGGCTCATCAGGACCTCCAGCCGACCATCGGGACGTAACCCGTACAGCACCCGGATCCGCGGCAGGTAATAGCGGATCTGCTGCCCCATGCCGATGCTGTAGGCGCCGCGGTAGCTGGAGGGTGGGGCCTCCAGGTCGTTGTAGATGCTGTGCAGACCACCGATGAAGGTGTCGTAACGGGCTTCCCGCTCGGGAGTGAGTTCGCCGTAGCCGAAGTCGACGCGGCCGTCACGGCCGATGCCCAGGTAGGCCCGCTGCTGGGCGGCGCTGCGATTGCGGCCTCTCCAGACGCGACTTCCCAGTTTCAGATCGCCCAGGGGCACGGTGCGCTCGATCCCGCCTGACTCCCGATGCCGTTCGTACATCGGGCCGGAGACAAAGGCCAGCGCGGCGGTGTCGGCGTAGGCCTGCGCTTCCCGATCCCAGCCTTCGTAGAGCCCGAACTCCACCTTGCGCGGGTCGAAATCGAGCAGGAAGGCGCTGGCGTCCGGTTGATAGCGGAAGGGGGCTCCCTGGTCGGTGGTCGCCTGGTTCGTGGGGACCTGGTCGGTGCTGGCCCGCTCGGCGGGGGAGCCGGAGATCGGGGTGGGGGGCGGAAGCGGTGGGGCGATAGTCACCAGCGCGCCGCTGCCGAGCAGCGGCAGCAGCAGCAGCCACCAGCGCTTGCGCAGCCTGAATCCCTGGCGCGGGGGGCCGGGCTGCCTCAGGCGGCGCTTCCCCTCCTCCCCGGTGGTTTCCACGGGCGGGGGCGCCGGGCGCTGAAGGGTGGGGGGGAGACGCTCCAAGGAACGATGGCGTCTTCGGCCACCAGCCAATGGCGGCCACCTTCGTCGCAAGGTTGGCCGCCCGTCAAGTGACCAAACGACGGCAGCACCAACTGGGTCTCCTCTTCCCGCAGGTGAAAGCAGGGCAGCCGCAACCGATCGGGCCCTTTTCCCACCACCAGCACGGGATGGAGATGGCCGCAGAGGTTGAGGTGGCCGGCCACCGATTCCGGGGCGTGGCTAAGCCACAGGGGGCCGATGGCCTGGCTCGGTTCGCGTGGCAGACCTTCCAGCCAGCTGCCCCGTTCATGGTTTCCGTCGATCAGGCGCAGCGGGCAGCCGAGCAGGTCGGGCAGGGCCCGCAGCTTCTGCCGCAGTTCCAGGGTCAGGCCGAGTCTGCTGTGGATCAGATCGCCGAGCACCACCACCTGCCGCGGCTGCCACCGGGTGGCCAGGGCCAGCAGGGCATTGAGGGTGGAGGCGTCGCCGTCGCTGGGCAACGGGATCCCGTGGGCCTGGAAGGTCTCCGCCTTGCCCAGGTGCAGGTCGGCCACCAGCAGCAGCTGTTGGTGCGGATCCCAGACCGCCCGATCGGCCAGCAGCCGCAATGGATGCCCCCTCCACTCCAGGCTGGCGCTGCCGTTGGTCACGCCAGGCCCATCACGCGGCGGTAGGCCTCCCGCTGCTGGGTGGAGGCGATGGCGGCCTGCACGCGGGGGTACGGGGTCAGATCCACGCTCGGGCAGAACATCGGCAGATAGGCCAGGTGTCCCTGCAGGGCACAGTCCGCCGCCCCCCAGCCTGGATCTCCCCCGTTGCCGGCCAGCAGGGATCCACCGCTGCCGAGCAGGCCATCGAGAACCCCGAGCAGGCGCGTCAGTTCCTCCGGCCTACTGGCGTGGCCCATCAGGGCGGCGGTGAAGGTGGAGTTGGCGAACAGCACCCACTGGGCGGTGAGCGCGCGGCGGACGGCGCTGGTGGCGGCATCGCCGGATCCAGCGCTGCTGAACTCCTGGCCGTACAGCTCGGCCAGATGCAGCAGGATCGCCCCGCTCTCGAACAGCTTCAGCGGCCCGCCATCGGGGCCCACCAGGGCTGTGTCTTCTAGGGCCGGCATCTTGCCGAACGGATTGATCGCCAGGAAGGGGGGCTGGCGGTGTTCGCCTGCCTGGGAATCGAGCACGATCCATTCGTAGGCGATGCCCTTCTCCTCCAGGTACCAGCGGGGCAGGCTGACGCGACTGCGGGCGCTGCCGTAGAGACGCAGGGTCATGGGGGGGGCTGCGGGAGAGGTCCATCATCGGCGTCCACCCAGAATCGACGCAGCGCTGCCTGCGATCCGATGGCTTCCACCCCCAGTGCGTCTGCCGTGCTTCGTCTGGCGCCGTTGCTGATGGGGCGGGCCCGCCGCGGGATCGTGGGCAGCAGCCGCTATGCCCAGAAGCTGCGCGAGTCGATCCGCTCGGCTGCGGCCGATCCCAAGCACTGCCCGGTGCTGATCAGCGGTGAACCGGGCCTGGAGAAGGACAACATCGCGGCCCTGATCCATTTCGGATCGGCGGATCGCAAGCAGCTGATCGTTCGCCTCAACTGCGCCCTGCTGCGCTCGGACGGCGCCGAGCTGTTCGCGCCGGGGGCGGACGGCCTCTCGCTGCTGGAGTGCCTGGGTCGTGGATCCCTGCTGCTCGACCAGATCGATCGGGCCGATCCAGCCCTGCAGCCTCGGTTGCTGGAGCTGGCCCGCAGCGGCACCTGGGTCGGTCCCGGGCCCGCGGCGGAGCCCCGCCATTTCAGTGGCCGTGTCTTTCTCACGGCTGAGAAATCTGTCCCGCCTCTCGATGCGATCTGCCGCCAGATCCGGGTGCCGCCCCTGCGGGTGCGGCGCCAGGACCTGGGGGAATGGCTGCGCTATGGCGTGCGTCAGAAAGGGAGGAGCCTGGGCTGGACCCGGCCCCCGCAGGTGAGCGAGACCCTGGTGAAGCGTCTCCAGACCTACGACTTCCCCGGCAATGTGCGGGAGCTGGAGCAGGTGATCGAGCGGGCGCTTCGCCAGTGCAGCCGCGATCGCCCCACCCTGCTCCCCGACGATGTGTTCTGGACCGAACGGCGTCAGCAGCCGCGGGCCCGTTTCGACCTCTGGCGCTGGAAACCGCCGCTGCGGGATCTGATGCGTTCTCCCCGCCTCTGGAACGGCCTTTTATTTGGGCTGGTGAGCTGGGTGTTCGTGCTGGTGAACCTCTGGCTCTGGTGGGGCCCCCAGGACCGGGCCCACAACGGCGCCCTGGTGCTGTTCTGGGCCTGGTGGTGGCCGTTGATTCTGCTCACCTATCCCCTGGTGGGCCGGCTCTGGTGCTCCTTCTGTCCGTTCATGGTGTGGGGGGAGATCTGCCAGCGGCTGGCCCGGCTGCTGGGGCTGCGCCCCGCGACCTGGCCGCGGGGCGACAGCGACCGCTGGGCCGCCCCCCTGCTGGCGGGCGGGTTCGCGGCGATCCTGCTGTGGGAGGAGGTGGCCAACCTGGAGGACACCGCCTGGCTGAGTAGTTGTCTGCTGCTTCTGATCACCGCCGGTGCCGTGGTGGGATCCCTGCTGTTCGAGAAGCGCTTCTGGTGCCGCTATCTCTGCCCGGTGGGTGGCATGAACGGCCTGTTCGCCAAGCTGGCGATCACGGAACTGCGGGCCCAGGCGGGTACCTGCAGCGGCAGCTGCAGCAGCTATGCCTGTTTCAAGGGGGGACCGGCGGAAGGGGAAGGGATGGCCACCCCCGGGTGCCCCCTGGGCACCCATCCGGCCCATCTCACCGACAACCGCAACTGTGTGCTCTGCCTCACCTGCGCCCAGGCCTGCCCCCACCGCTCGGTGCAGCTGCGGCTGCGGCCTCCGGCCGCCGATCTGCAGCGAGACCTCAGCGCCCCGGGCGGCGAGGCCGGGTTGATCCTGGTGCTTGCCGGCGGTATCTGCCTGCACCACTGGCAACGCCTGCTGGGCTGGTTGCCGCTGGCCCCTGCCAGCCTGCAGGAGGGCCCGCTGTTGCCTCGGCTCGCGTTCGCTGCCCTGGCTCTGGCCATGCCCGGCGGCTTGTTTCTGGTCCTGGGCCGCCGTCGCCTGGTGCTCTACGCCCTGTTGCCCTTGCTCTGGGCCTTGATGCTTGCCCACCATCTAGTGCTGGGGATGGCCGAGGCCGGCCTGCTGCTGCCGCTGAGCCTGGCGGGCCGCTGGCCGGATCTGGCGCTGCGGGCCCCTGGCTGGAGTGCCGATCCCCATGTGATCGGCTTCTGCCAGACCGTGGTGGTGCTGCTGGGGGTGGGCGGCAGCTCGTTGCTGCTGCGGCGCCTGCTGCAGCCGGATCGCTGGGAGTGGGTGGGTCTTTCGGTGGTCAGCCTCGGGCTCGGACTGGTCGGTCGCTGGCTGGTGGCCGCCTAGCGCCAGCCCGCACAGACGCGACGCAGGTCGGTTTCGGCGTAGAGCTCCACGGGGGCTTCGGCGGGGCTTTCCAGCAGTTTTTTGCGTTTGCTGAGGTAGGCGGCGGCGCCGAGGGCATTGCCGAGCTCGATCCGGGCCAGCCCGCGGCTGTTCTGCCAGCGGCCGCAGGCGGCCAGGGTGTCGAAGGCCAGCAGCAGGGCCAGCAGCATCGGTGCCGGCCAGTGGCCCTGGGGAAGGGCAGGGGAATGGCGCACCTGGTGGGGCCGACCCAGATACACCCACACCCGCCTGCCATCGTCGAGTCGCCTGCGGCAGCGTCCGTAGAGCCGCGGCACCCCTTCCAGCCGGTCGAGGGCGGGGAGGGTCGCCCGCGGTACTCCGTAAACCTCCCCATGGATCGTGCCTTCGCCGGGGATCGCCATCGGGAAGGGGCCCAGGTCGTGCAATTGCATCCCTGCAAGGGAAGCCAATCCGAGGAAGCGGCTGGAGGCCAGCAGGTGGTGGTTG